>ERZ772889.3283-NODE-3283-length-11400-cov-4.188365_pt1 | contig 11400 bp, 8 predicted proteins | sample MGYA00512127_ERZ772889 | MGnify/ENA primary metagenome ERZ772889 (study PRJEB29015, sample SAMEA2737689) | human gut metagenome | biome: human gut; feature: human-associated habitat; material: faeces | place: China | collected 2012 ... | reverse complement strand
CACAACAAAACAGTGAAAGAAGCTTGTAAAGATTTATCTTTATGAGCTTTTTTTCATTTAGGAGGAATTTATGATAGATACAATTGGAATGACAGATATTGGGAATGGGAGACCATCCAATCAGGATGCTTATCTGTTGCGTCAGAAGGAAAAGAATGGAAAGCTTTATCTGCTCGCAGTCGTCTGTGACGGCATGGGAGGTTTGAAAAAAGGAGAGATTGCCAGTCATTATATCGTGGAAGTATTAAAACAATGGTTTGACGAAACGTTGTTTGATGGATTAGAAACTATGGGAATTGATATGATCGAGCAGAATCTGATCGATCTGATCCGCAAGATCAACCAGAATCTTTTGTTAATGAGTCGTCGGATGGAAGAAACAAAATCTATGGGAAGCACATTAACCTTATTGTTTGTTGAAGAACATGAATTTTTTGTTTTAAATGTCGGTGATTCGAGAACTTACTGGTTTGACAGGGACCGTAAATTTGTAACGACAGATCACACTCTGGCAGAGTTGGAACTGCGTGCTGGACATCTCACAAAAGAACAGGCAAAAAAAGATCCGAGAAGACATATTTTGATTCAGTGTGTAGGTGTGACAAAAGATATCCGGATTGACTGTTACAAAGGCAGATTAAATCCAGGAATGGAGTTTTTATTATGTACTGATGGCTTTTATGGGCTGCTTGAGGAAGAAGAAATCTATCAGGTAGAGGCATCAAAAGAACAGATCAAAGAATGGGTGCAGAAATGTTTTCAGAAAGTAAAAAGAAGAGGAGAATTAGACAATCTGTCCTGTGTGATCGTCAAAGTTCCGAACAAGAAATAGGAAAGATTTATCACCAACGTTATCAAGTCCGAAAAATACTTGGAGAAGGCGGAATGGGTAAAGTTTTTCTTGCACTGGATCAAAAGACAGGAAAAGAGGTTGCTGTGAAGATCGTAAAGGATCAAAAACAGTGGGACAGGGAGAGGGTGATCTTGCAAAAATTAAAACATACCAAAGGTGTGCCGGAATTATTTTTTGCAGGAAAGGAAAAGGAACTTTTTCTGGTGATGGAATATATTCTTGGAAATTCGTTAAAACGATATGGCAGAGTCTGTGGAAAACTTTATAAAAAGAAAAGTTTATTGTGGATGATCAAGATCTGCAAAGTGCTGAATAAGATTCATGAACAAGGAATCATTCATATGGACCTGAAACCGGAAAATATCATGCTTGATCGATCTGGAAATATATACTTGATCGATTTTGGAGCGGCATTGTTTGCGGGAGAAAAATTAAGTGGATATGGAACCAAAAACTATGCATCAAAAAAACAGGCAAAGACAGAAGAAAGAGCAGACATTTATTTTGATATATATAGTTTAGGAAAAACAATGGAATCTTTATTGAAAGCAACAGATGCTGTCCAAAAGATCATAGAAAAATGTCTGATCGATGACGATGCAAAAAGATATCACAACATAAGGCAGATTCAGGCAGATTTTGAGAGAATATTGAGAATCTGTCGTATGAAGAAAAGGTTCATGGTGGTGATTGCTGTTTTTTGTATCCAGAATCTCTGGAATCAGATACAGAGGGAAGAGCAAAGAGAGAAAGAAGTCATTGTACAGAAAAAGTCTCAAAGAGAGATAAAAAAGGCAATGGCTTATTTTTATGGAACGGATCAGATACAAAAGAATACACAATTGGCACGAGTGTATCTTGAAAGATGTAGAGGGATGAAAAAGAATGTGTCATCGTATTTGGTGCTTTTAGATGTTTTAGATGACAGGAGAAATGATATAAGTGCGGAAAAACTTATGAAGATCGTACAGGATTGTCAGACCGATGTGCATGATTTCTGGTCGGCATATTTTTATCTTCATTTTTATACAGTAAATACAGCAAAACTGTCAGAGAATGTATGGAAAGAAGCAGAAAAAATGTTAGAACAGATACAAAAATATCCACAAAAGGAAGAATATCAGAAATTAGTGGAAGCAGACCGGATCAATTTATATGAAAGAGAAGCAGAAAAAGGAGATGATAGAAAGTTTTTAGAGGAAACAGACCGGGTTTTCAAAGAAAATCTTAGAGGAGATCCTGCATGGAAATTGTATGAAAGAAAGCTTGTTTATCTGGAATCAAAACAGCCAGATATCAGCGGGGAGTTTGAACGATTTCTAAAGAAATATCCAAAAGTTATGGATGCCTATGTGGAGTATAGTATTTATTTATGCAGGAACAATAAAATGACACAGGCACAAAGGGTCTATAGGGAAGGTAGAAAACAGACAGGAATGACAAGCAAAAGAGCAGAGGAATTGAGGAGGAAACTTGGGTTATGATCAGAAAATATAAGATATATATCATCATGGGAATCACCGTACTTCTTCTTTTTATGGTTTTACCGGTCGATACGAAGGGAGATTGGGAAATCCCTTGGGATATTACTCTGGAAGGAGAAGGGAATGATCCTGCATTTCGAAGCAGTACAGTGATGGAAATATTTCTAAAAAATGGGACAGCACCAAAGGATATTACAGTTTTCGTAAATCAACAGAAAATAAATCCAATCTGGGATTACGAACAAAGTACACAGATCAGTTTTCAGGAAGAAGGGATTTATAAGGTTCATATTGTTCATAAAAATGGATATGAAGAAATAAGGCAGGTTATGGTCGAATTAAATAATCCAACAACAGCCAAGATCACAGCGGGAGCGTATACTCCAGGAGCATGGAGCAAAAAGAATGTGGTATTGGAAGCTTATGGAGCCAAAGCAGTTTCTGATATTCAATTTTATGAATATAAAATAGGACAAGATGAATGGAAGCAGATGAAAAATAACAAGTTAGAGATCAGCAAAGATTTTGATGATCTTGTTTATATCAGAGCAGTTTCAAAGGCTGGAAGAGAAGGAGTGATCAGTCAGATTCCAGTGAGAGTATGGAAACAAAAACCAGAACTTGCAAAGATCCAATGTGATCAGGAACCTATTGGTGGATGGTATTCGAAAATTCCTGTTTTCTCATATGATCTGAAGGAAAAAGAAGGACCACAGGTGCATCTTTATGCGCAGCTTACAGATTTGAAGACAAAAGAGATATTGACAGGAATCGATCAGATTCCTAGGATCAGGAAGGATGGAAGATATCAGCTTGACATCTATACGAAAGATGAATCTGGAAATCGATCAGAACAACTCTACCAAACGACTTGTTTTGTGGATACAGATAATCCAGAGATTTTTGTTCGCTATCAAAATCCAAGATCAGAAATTTTAAAATACCAGAAAGCTCAGATCATAGTTAAGGATGAAAATCTGAAAAAGGGAAATATGATCTTAAGAACATCGGGGAAACAGGTAAAGCCATGGAAGTTGGAAGGTGATCATTACGAAACAGAAGTTATATTTTTAAAGGACGGAAAACAGACATTGTCTGTTCAGGCAGAAGATCTGGCAGGAAATAAGATGATCATACAGGAAAAGTCGTTTATCATTGATACACAAAAACCAAGGATTAAAATTCAAGGAATTGACAATGGAAGATCATATTCAAAGCCTGTAAAAATTCAAGTAGATGTGAAAGATCAAAATCTGAATCCAGATAAGACATATATTTATCTTAACGGAAAGAAGATGGATTCCGTTATGATCAAAAAGGATGGATATTATACCATTGATGTGAAAACTGAAGATCTTGCAGGAAATCAAAATAGGTGCAGCAGAAAATTTACTGTCAATCAAAAAGGCATACAGATTCATTTTCTGCAGGAGGATTTAAAGGAAAAACAGATATCAACAAAAAATCTGAAGCCAGGATTTCGCATTGAAAGTCTGGAACCAGTGCAGGTAATGGCATTTCTTGTGAATGGGCAAAAAAAGGAATATCAATGGAAAGAAGATAAAGTTTATATAAAAGATCCTATCACAGAAAATGGGAAATGCAGTGTCAGTCTGCATGTAAAAGACAGTGCCGGAAATGAAAAAACAAGTGAAGAAATACAGTTTTTTTATGACACACAAAAACCAGTGATCAAAATAGAAGGGCTTGATCAGAAATCTGAATGTGAATATGGAAAACAGATCGGCATCCTTCTGGAAAATAAAACAGATCAGTGGGAGAAGGTTATTTTGGATGGAAAAGAACAAAAACTGGAACATCATAAGATCACATGGAAAGAATTGGCTCCTGGAAAGCATGTTCTTCATCTGAAAGCAGTGGATCAGGCAGGAAATAAAACTGATCAAAGGATCACATTTAAGATCACAAAAGTCCTTCCAAAAGCAGTGAAACAAATTGTGGTAAAACAAGATAAAATACCATCAAAAAAAGATGAAAAAAAACAAAAATATCCCAATTTATGGCTTTTATTTCTCATAGGAACAAGCATTTTCGTATCTGTAAAAATGTTTTGTAGTTATAGGAAATCCAGGCATTCTTGAATCTTTTTCATTCTATGTTATAATAAAGGTTACGTATATAGTTCAATCAAATGGAGGAATGGATATTATGGCAGAAGAAGTAAAAGAAACAAGAGAAGATTTCGAAGCACAGTTAGAAGAATCTTTAAATAAAGCATCAACAAATGAAGACGCAGTATGGAACCGTTTAGAGCAGATGAAAGAAGATGGGGATGTTCTGGCATTGACAGTTGGCGGTGTTGTAAATGGTGGAGTTATCGTTTATGTCGAAGGAATCCGTGGATTTATTCCAGCATCTTTATTATCAACAAAATATGTAGAAGATCTGAACGTATGGTTACAGAAAGATGTGGAAGCAAAGATCATCACAGTAGAACCAGAAGAACAGAGACTTGTCTTATCTGCAAAAGCTGTTGAGAAGGAAAAAGAAAGAAAAGAACGCGAGAATAAGATCAATGAATTAAAAGTTGGTACAGTTGTAGAAGGTACAGTTGAAAATATCATGCCATATGGAGCATTTGTTGATATCGGTGATGGAATCAGTGGATTAGTTCATATTTCACAGTTAAGCCAGAAGAGAGTAAAATCTCCAGAAGAAGTTGTGAAAGAAGGAGATGCTGTTACAGTTAAGATTATTAAAGTCGCAAATGGAAAAGTAAGTTTAAGTATCAAAGCATTAGAAGAGGATAAAGAAGCAGCTAAGAAAGCAGAAGAAACTGGTGTGGAATACACAGAAGATGCAGCTGGAACAAGTCTTGGTGACTTACTTGCAAATATCAAATTATAGGAAGGAACATATATGGCAGGATCAGGTTTTGGCACAAATTTTCGAATTACAACATGGGGGGAAACTCATGGTGCAGGCGTAGGTGTCGTGGTAGATGGATGTCCGGCTGGATTACCTCTTGAGAGAGAAGATGTTCAGAAATATCTGGACCGCAGAAAACCAGGGCAGTCAAAGTATACAACACAGAGAAAAGAAGGAGATCAGGTTGAGATTCTTTCTGGTATCTTCGAAGGAAGAACAACAGGGACTCCGATCTCCATGGTTGTATATAACAAGGATCAGAGGTCTAAAGATTACAGCAATATCAAAGATATTTACCGTCCAGGACATGCAGATTTTACATTTGACATGAAATATGGATTCAGAGATTACCGCGGTGGCGGCAGATCTTCTGGACGAGAGACGATCGGACGTGTAGCAGCAGGAGCTGTAGCAGCGAAAGTTTTGAAAGAACTGGGAATTGAGATCAAAGCTTATGCAAAAGCGATCGCCGGAATTGAAGTATCTAAGGATCATTTTGACTTTGCGGAGATGAATAACAATCCATTTAACATGCCAGATAAAGAGGCAGCAAAACTTGTACAGGAGAAAGCAGACCAGATGATCAAAGAGATGGATTCCATCGGTGGTATCATTGAATGTCAGATCACAGGAATGCCAGTTGGAATCGGGGAAACCGTTTTTGATAAACTGGATGCAGAACTTTCGAAAGCCATTATGTCCATTGGATCAGTAAAAGGCTTCGAGATCGGAGAGGGATTTGAGGCTGCCAACCTGCGAGGGTCAGAGAATAATGATGATTTTATCTGTGTTGATGGGAAGGTAGAAAAAGAGACAAATCATTCTGGAGGAGTTCTTGGAGGAATGAGTGATGGAAGTGCGATCGTATTCCGTGCAGCCATCAAACCGACACCATCGATCGCACAGACACAGAAGACAGTCAATCGTGATCTTGATAATGTAGAGATTGAAATTCATGGCCGTCATGATCCAATGATCGTGCCAAGAGCTGTAGTTGTGGTAGAATCAATGGCAGCTGTTACGATTCTTGATGGAGTTTTAAAGAATCTTGGTGCAACAATGGATAATATTAAGAAAATTTATGGTGAATAAGAATGTATGAATTAATCAAAAAAGACGGAAGAGCAAAAAGAGGCCGTTTAACAACGGTCCATGGTGTGATCGAAACACCAGTATTTATGAATGTCGGGACTGTGGCAGCGATCAAAGGTGCAGTCAGTACAGATGATCTCAAAGATATTGGAACACAGGTGGAGTTATCTAATACATATCATCTGCATGTAAGAACAGGAGATAAGCTGATCAAGGAATTTGGAGGGCTGCATAAGTTTATGCACTGGGACCGCCCGATCCTTACAGATTCTGGCGGATTTCAGGTGTTTTCATTGGCGAAGCTTCGTAAGATCAAAGAAGAAGGCGTTTCTTTTGCTTCTCATATTGATGGAAGAAAGATTTTCATGGGACCAGAAGAAAGTATGCAGATCCAGTCAAACTTAGGATCAACGATCGCGATGGCATTTGACGAATGTCCGCCACATCCTGCAACAAGAGAGTATATGCAGAATTCTGTTGATCGTACAACAAGATGGTTGAGACGATGCAAAAAAGAGATGGACCGCTTAAATTCTCTGGAAGATACAGTCAATCCACATCAGATGTTATTTGGAATCAATCAGGGTGGAACATTTGAAGATATCCGAATCGAACACGCTAAAGAGATTTCCAAGATGGATCTAGATGGATATGCATTAGGTGGACTTGCGGTTGGAGAAACACATGAAGAGATGTACAATATCCTTGAAAAGACAGTGCCATATCTGCCAGAAGATAAACCAACTTACCTGATGGGGGTTGGAACACCGGTGAATATTTTAGAAGCAGTTGACCGTGGAGTTGATTTCTTTGATTGTGTATATCCAACAAGAAATGGCCGTCATGGACATGTATATACGAATCAGGGAAAACTTAATATGTTCAATAAAAAATACGAACTGGACCATCGTCCGATCGAAGAAGGATGCCAGTGCCCAGCCTGTAGAAGTTACAGCAGAGCCTATATCCGACATCTTTTAAAAGCAAAAGAAATGCTAGGAATGAGATTATGTGTCTTGCATAACTTGTATTTTTATAATACAATGATGGAGGAGATAAGAGATGCCATTGAGGCAGGAAACTATGCCGAATATAAAGCTAAAAAATTAGAAGGCTTTAAAGAAAATGACAAGAAATAGGAGGAACGAACAATGCCAATTTTAGCAGCAGGTTCTCAGGCAGCAAGCTGGGGAATAATGGTCCTTTATGTAGTATTAATTATTGGATTTATGTATTTCCTTGCTATTAAGCCACAGAAGAAACAGGAAAAAAAACAGAAAGAAGTTATGGATGCAGTTGCAGTAGGCGATAGCATTTTAACAACAAGTGGATTTTACGGAATGGTTATTGATGTAACAGATGATACAGTTATCGTTGAATTTGGTGGAAACAAGAACTGCCGTATTCCAATGCAGAAATCAGCTATTGTAGATGTAGAAAAAGCTGAATAGTTACTATGATATAAATACAATAATATTAAAGATTGAAGTAAAGGTGTTTATGAGATTTAAGGTCTATAAACACCTTTTTTCTGTTTTGGCTATGTTGATGGCTATGCTGATGATGTCACTTGGAATGGCATTCTTCTCAATAAGAAAAATCAAGAGATAATATAGTGTTATATTATAAAAAGAAGGCAATGGTGAACTTGTAAAGGCAAGGTTGTTGCCTTCTTTTAGTTTATTCTTTTAGCAAAACTGTTACGGAAACATTATTTAAGAAAGAAAACAAGTATGAAAAATAGAAAAAATAAAGTAGAATGTTTATTATAAATTATGAACCAGGTTAAATTTAATCAAGAAATATATTATATATGTAGGTTGATAAAATATATCATTTACGATATAATTTAAGAATTAGCGTAGACTTTTGTACTTAATTATACAGAAGCTACTTCTTATTAATCACGATAGAAAAGAGGATACATGATGAATTTTAATGTTGCAGTAATTCCCGGTGATGGAATTGGACCAGAGATTGTAAGAGAAGCACAGAAGGTTCTTGATGCTGTTGGAACTAAGTTTGGTCATGTCTTCAACTACACAGAAGTGGATATGGGCGGGGTGTCAATTGACAAGCACGGAGTTCCACTTACAGATGAAGCATTAGCCACAGCACAGAAAAGTGACGCAGTCCTTCTTGGTGCCGTAGGTGGTGTCGTCGGAAAAGACAGTTGGTACGAACTTCCACCTAACCTTAGACCGGAGGCAGGATTACTTGCCATAAGAAAAGGACTTAATCTTTTTGCTAACCTTAGACCTGCATATCTTTACAAAGAATTAAAGGGTGCCTGTCCATTGAAGGAAGAGGTGGCAGATGCCGGTTTTGACATGATTATTGTTAGAGAGTTAACAGGTGGTCTTTATTTCGGAGAAAGAAAGACTGAAGAAGTTGACGGCGTGCTTACAGCAACAGATACTTTAACATATAATGAGAACGAAATTAGACGTATTGCAAAGAAAGCTTTTGAAATAGCAATGAAGAGAAGAAAGAATGTAATAAGCGTTGACAAGTCTAACGTGCTTGACTCTTCAAGATTATGGGATAAGGTTGTAAATGAAGTGGCAAAGGATTATCCTGAGGTTACATTAACACATATGTTAGTAGATAACTGTGCAATGCAGTTAGTTAAGGATCCGGCACAGTTTGATGTTGTTGTAACAGAGAATATGTTTGGGGATATCCTTTCAGATGAAGCTAGTATGATTACAGGATCAATTGGAATGTTATCATCAGCCAGTCTTAGAGAAGATAAGTTTGGACTTTATGAACCAAGCCACGGTGCTGCACCTGATATTGCAGGTCAGAACAAGGCTAACCCTATAGCAACAATTCTTTCAGCAGCTATGATGCTGAGATACTCATTTGATCTTGATAAGGAAGCAGATGCAGTTGAAAAGGCAGTTGAGAAAGTGTTAGAAGACAATATCAGAACAGTTGATATTATGTCAGACGGAATGACACTTGTTGGCTGTAAAGAGATGGGTGACGAGATAGTAAACAGACTTTAATAAAGTCACTTCATATGATTTTAGATTTTATAGGCTATAATAGATAGACCGATTTTAGGAGGAAATAAGATGAAGAGTGATGCAGTAAAGAAAGGACTTCAGCAGGCTCCACACAGATCATTGTTTAATGCTCTGGGTATGACAGAAGAAGAAATGGAAAGACCATTAGTTGGTATTGTATGTTCATATAATGAAATCGTTCCGGGACATATGAACCTTGATAAGATTGCTAACGCAGTAAAGATGGGTGTTGCCATGGCAGGTGGTACACCAATTATGTTCCCGGCTATTGCCGTATGTGACGGTATTGCAATGGGACATGAAGGAATGAAATATTCTCTTGTAACAAGAGATTTGATTGCAGATTCAACAGAATGTATGGCTAAGGCTCACCAGTTTGATGCTTTAGTTATGATTCCTAACTGTGATAAGAATGTACCGGGATTATTAATGGCTGCAGCAAGAGTAAATGTGCCAACAGTATTTGTTTCAGGAGGACCAATGCTTGCAGGACATGTTGGAGGACATAAGACCAGTCTTTCATCAATGTTTGAAGCAGTAGGTGCCAATGCTGCCGGCAAGATGTCTCTTGAAGAATTAAATGAATATGAATGTAAGGCTTGTCCAACATGTGGTTCATGTTCAGGTATGTACACAGCTAACTCAATGAACTGTCTTACAGAAGCATTGGGTATGGGACTTAAGGGTAACGGAACAATCCCTGCTGTATATTCAGAAAGATTAAAACTTGCTAAGCACGCAGGTATGGCAGTAATGGAATTGTACAGAAAGAATATCAGACCTCGTGACATTATGACAAAAGATGCTATTTTAAATGCATTAACAGTAGATATGGCACTTGGTTGTTCAACAAACAGTATGCTTCATTTACCTGCTATTGCACATGAAGTTGGATTTGATTTTGATATTTCATTTGCTAACGAAATCAGTGAAAAAACACCTAACCTTTGCCATTTGGCTCCAGCAGGTCCTACATATATGGAAGACCTTAATGAAGCAGGCGGTGTTTATGCGGTAATGAATGAATTAAGAGAGCTTGGTCTTTTACATGAAGATTGTATGACTGTTACAGGCAATACAATTGGTGAAAATATTAAAGATTGTGAAAACAAGAATCCACAGGTTATCAGACCTCTTGATAATCCATATAGTAAAACAGGTGGTCTTGCAGTATTAAAAGGAAATCTTGCACCTGATGGTAGCGTTGTAAAACGTTCAGCAGTTGTAGATGAAATGATGGTTCATAAAGGACCTGCAAGAGTATTTGAATGCGAAGAAGATGCTATTGTAGCAATAAAGGGCGGAAAGATTGTACCTGGTGATGTTGTAGTTATCAGATATGAAGGACCTAAGGGTGGCCCTGGAATGAGAGAAATGTTAAATCCTACATCAGCAATTGCAGGTATGGGACTTGGTTCATCAGTGGCTCTTATTACTGACGGACGTTTCTCTGGTGCTTCAAGAGGAGCTTCTATCGGACATGTATCTCCTGAAGCTGCAGTAGGTGGACCTATTGCTTTAGTAGAAGAAGGAGACATTATTAAAATTAATATTCCTGAAATGACTCTTGAACTTGATGTTTCTGATGAAGTTCTTGCAGAAAGAAGAAAGAACTGGACACCAAGAGAACCAAAGGTTACAACAGGTTATTTGGCAAGATATGCATCTATGGTTACATCAGGTAACAGAGGAGCAATTCTTGCAATCGATAAATAAGACAAGGGAGAGGACAAGATTATGGAATTAAACGGTTCACAAATAGTAATAGAATGTTTAAAAGAACAGGGTGTTGATACAGTATTTGGTTATCCGGGCGGAACAATCCTTAACATATATGATGAAATGTATAAGCACTCAGATGAAATTACACATATATTAGTATCCCATGAACAGGGGGCAGCTCATGCAGCTGACGGATATGCCCGTTCAACAGGGAAAGTTGGAGTTTGTATGGCAACATCAGGACCTGGTGCAACTAACTTGGTTACAGGTATTGCAACAGCATATATGGATTCAGTTCCATTGGTTGCTATTACAGCTAATGTTGCCA
>ERZ772889.3279-NODE-3279-length-11417-cov-3.529132_pt1 | contig 11417 bp, 6 predicted proteins | sample MGYA00512127_ERZ772889 | MGnify/ENA primary metagenome ERZ772889 (study PRJEB29015, sample SAMEA2737689) | human gut metagenome | biome: human gut; feature: human-associated habitat; material: faeces | place: China | collected 2012 ... | reverse complement strand
AAAGAACTATTCGATTAGATTACAAATTTATCCCCACTAAATTTCTACTGAGCCGTTTTTAGTATGTGGGGGAATCCATAAGCGAAGACAGTAGGGGAGCGGCCTTCCGGGATGGCGGGAAGGCCGACTGAGAATGCTCCGATAGGAGGTTATACGGCATCGGAATGGCGCATAAGCTTCTGATAATTAGACACATACCAGGGAGAAGAATAACGTGGCTTTGCATGGCTTAAAAATCAGACAGATGCCTGACAGGCAATACAGTAAAAAAACTCTTATACATATAAATATGAAAAATATCAGTAGAAATGCGATTATTGGCTATCCGGCAGGAATCATTACCGGTATAACCTATGGATTGAATCCCTTGTTTGGGGTTCCTTTAATGCAGGATGGTGCAGCGATTGAATCCATATTGTTTTTCCGCTATTCCATTGCTGTCTTGTTCTTGGGACTCTTCTTATTATTGAGCAGACAAAGTTTCAGAATTTCGTGGAAGCAGGCGGGGGTATTGCTGGTTCTGGGCTTGCTCTATACGGCAAGCAGTGCATTCCTGTTCGAGGCTTACCACTATATTGCTTCCGGGCTGGCTACCACACTCGTTTTTCTATATCCGGTTCTGGTGGCCATCATCATGGTTTTTCTCAGGGTCGTTCCTTCCTGGCCGGTATGGCTTTCTATTTTCCTGACTTTCGTGGGAGTGGTCATCATGACTCAAAGTGATTCTTCGCAGACTGTCGATCCGATCGGGGTGATTCTTTCCCTGGCTTCGGCCTTGGTTTATGCGTTGTTCATTGTCATCATCAACCGTAGCAAAATCATCAGCAACATATCCAACAGTCTGCTGACGTTTTATGCGCTGATGGTGGGAGCCATTGTCTTTCTGACGAAGATAAATTTTTCAGGAATCAATATAACTGACGGATTGACAGGCGATTGGGCATGGCTGAACCTGGTCGGACTGGCGGTTCTTCCAACGGTAGTTTCCACGGCTACACTGGCAGTTGCTACCCGTAACATCGGAGCTACGAAGGCTTCTGTACTGGGGGTTTTCGAACCGGTAACGGCCATCCTGATTGGAACCATTGTGTTTGGAGAACCACTTACGACGAATATTATTGTAGGCATTCTGCTTTCGGTAGTTGCCATTGTCTTTATGATTCTGAAAACAAAAAGATGATTTTATTACTCAACGGCAGGTATCATACGGAATCCGGTGATACCTGCCGTTTTTTATGCCTGATTGTCTGGATGGATATCTTAGTAATTATGCCTTAGTCTTATTTAGGATATCCCAATCTTATGATATCGTATTCCCTGAAAGAATCCCTCCTTTTATAATATAATCCGTATTATGTTTAATTAGATTTTGGGAATTCTCTCTCCTTCTTCAACGCACAGCTGTCCTGGGTGTTTTAATGGTATTATTTTTTCATTGACCTTCCCGCGGACGCTAAGGTTTCCCTATTTTTCTCCTAAAATCAGAATGCGTGAGATTTTAATTTTTGAAACAAAATGTGTATTCGGCCGTGAATTTTAAATTCTCGCACCGTTGCGTAATTCTGCATTCAATGCCATTCGCATCAAATTTTCCGGAATCTTTACTTGTCTGTTTGCATTTGTCAGGGAATCTCGAAATGAGCAGATATAAAAAAAGAATCCTGAGACGATGAAAATTTCCGTCCCAGGATTCTTTTTTATCTATGATTTATATTCTACTTGGAATATCTCCGAATATCTTATCGAGTCAATTCTTTTTCCAAAGCATCGTATTCAGCCTTGTTCAGTTTCCAGTAGATATTCAGCAAGTACTGACCCCACAACTGTCTGTTGTCCGGTTTCAGTTCTTTAGCCTTTTCGTAGTTAGGTCTTGCCTTTTCGTACAATTCCTTAATCTTAGCTTCGTTTGCAGTGTACTTAGGATCGTCCATTGGCAAAGTACCGTTTTCTTCAACGATTACCTGAGCCGGGAAGAAATAGCAGTCACCGATCTTAGAATATGCTTCAGCTACGAAATCGCTGTTCTTTGCAATGATTGCATTGAATGTAGCGATAGCATCGTCGTAAGCTTTCTTTTCGTACTGCAGTACACCTTTTACATACAGGAAGTACGGAGTTTCATTCTTAGCCAAAACAGCGTCGATTTCAGCCAGACCTTCATCGATCTTGCCTTTCTGGATATAGTAGTCCATCAGGTTACCGATGAAGTATTCCTGTGACGGGAATCTTTCAGTACCTTCCTTGATAGCAGCCAGCCACTGTACAGAGTCTGTGTTTTCACCCTTACCGTAAGCTTCAGCCAGGCACATCAATGCTCTGTAACCTTCTTCTTTGTGCTGTTTACCCAAAGTTGCATATTTGATAACTGCAGCCTTGTCATTCAATGAGTTGGCAGCCAATGATGCATAACATGCAATCAGCGGAGTCAGTGTGTCGTTCTTTACGCTTTCTTCGTCAGTGAATACAGGATGATTAGCTGCATCTACGTACATTCCGAAGAACTGCAGAGCCTTCGCATAGTTACCAGCGTTGTAAGCATCAGATCCACCGTTAGTCAGGTTCGGACGAACGCTAGCCAATGTCTTACCCAGTTTCTTTCTCAGTTTTGCCTTCTTCAGTTCGCCGCTCTGTACCTTAGCCTGTTCTACTTCATCACATTTGAGGTAGTATTCGAACATTTTTACCAAGCTGTTATACAATTTAGCTGTATCAGCCTGTCCGCCCGGCAAATAAAGTTTCATATTTTCTTCGTCATAGATTGACTTCTGAAAATCTCCGGCCAGTTTCCATGTTTCAGGATCGTTGGCTGTAGAAGGATCAACCAAAGCCGGTTCGATGATCTGAGCGGCTTTCACAGGATCACTCTTTGCTGATTTAGCTTCCTTTACTACGCTTTCCTGTGCAGAGATTGCACATGCGCTCAGTATCAAAGCTGTAGATAATAATACTTTTTTCATAATGGTTTAAATTTAGTAATACAAATATTCAATCTAGTTTTTGGTCTCTTCATCATTGTCAGATGCCGGGGCCTGTGAATCGGTATTGACCTCTCCTACTGCCGGTGCTTCGTTGTTTTCTGCAACTGTTTCACCTTCTGCCAGTGCTTCTTCTTCCTCTGCTTCAGAAGTTACCTTGCAGACAGAACCGATCTGGTCATTCCGTTTTTCCAGGTCAATCAGCCGGACTCCCTGAGTAGCACGTCCCATAATCCGGACATCTGCCACTTTCAGACGAATCGTAATACCCGACTTGTTGATGATCATCAGGTCGTTGGCATCCGTTACCGACTTGATAGCCACCAGATTACCCGTCTTCTCAGTGATGCTCAATGTCTTCACACCCTTACCTCCACGGTTGGTCTTGCGGTAGTCTTCGATGTCCGAACGTTTTCCGTATCCGTTTTCTGAAACCACCATGATGGTCTCTTCCAATGGATTCTTGATGCAAATCATACCGATTACTTCATCGTTGCCGTCTTCGTCGAGCGTGATACCTCTTACACCGGTTGCGGTACGTCCCATTTCGCGGACAGCACTTTCGTGGAAGCGGATGGCACGGCCATTACGGTTGGCAATCACGATTTCGTTGTTTCCGTTGGTCATTCTCACCTCAATCACGCGGTCGTCCTCACGGATAGTAATGGCGTTCACACCGTTTTGGCGCGGACGTGAATACTGTTCGAGCAATGTCTTCTTGATGACACCGTTCTTGGTACAGAACAATACATAATGGCTGTTGATGAATGCCGTATCGTTCAGGTTCTTGACACGCAGATAAGCCGTAACCACATCGTCAGAGTCAATGTTCAGCAAGTTCTGGATGGCTCTGCCCTTTGAAGTCTTGTTGCCTTCCGGTATCTCGTACACTTTCAGCCAGTAGCACTTACCTTTCTGTGTAAAGAACATCATGGTATTGTGCATGGTGGCCGGGTAGATATGTTCGATAAAGTCTTCGTCACGGGTTTCGCTTCCCTTCGAACCGACACCTCCCCTGTTCTGTGCGCGGAATTCCGACAACGGAGTACGCTTGATGTATCCCAGGTGAGAGATGGTGATGACCATTTCATCGTCAGCATAGAAGTCTTCCGGATTGAATTCTTCCGATGCATACACGATTTCAGAACGGCGCGGATCACCGTATTTTTCTTTTACTTCAATCAGTTCGTCCTTGATTACCTTCTTACAGAGTTCGTCGTTGGTCAGGATTTCTTCGAAGTAAGCAATCTGCTTCATCAGTTCCTCGTATTCGGCGTGCAACTGATCCTGCATCAGTCCTGTCAGCTGGCGGAGACGCATTTCGACGATGGCTCTTGCCTGAACTTCTGAAAGCTGGAAACGCTCAGTCAGGTTGGCAATTGCTTCGTTCGGAGTCTTGGCCGCACGGATGATGCGGATTACCTCATCGATGTTGTCGGAAGCAATGATCAGTCCTTCCAGGATGTGCGCACGTTCTTTAGCCTTACGCAGATCGAACTGGGTACGGCGGATTACCACTTCATGACGGTGGTCAACGAACAGCTTGATCAGTTCTTTCAGATTCAGCAACTTCGGACGTCCGTGAACCAGTGCAATGTTGTTTACACCGAACGACGTCTGCAAGGCTGTCATCTTAAACAACTTGTTCAGTACCACGCTGGCATTGGCATCGCGTTTTACATCGATTACGATACGCATACCTTCGCGGTCACTCTCGTCGTTGACATATGAGATTCCTTCAATTTTCTTTTCATTGACCAGTGCGGCGATGTTCTCAATCAACTCTCTCTTGTTGACACCGTAAGGGATTTCGTGAACCACAATCTTGTCGTGTGTAGGATGCGTTTCGATTTCTGTCTTCGCACGCATTACCACACGTCCACGTCCTGTCTCGTACGCATCACGCACGCCGCTGATTCCGTAGATATAACCTCCGGTCGGGAAATCAGGAGCCTTGATATACTGCATCAGTCCTTCGACATCAATCTCGTTGTTGTCGATGAACGCCACGCACGCATCGATTACTTCCGAAAGATTGTGGGTAGGCATATTGGTAGCCATACCCACCGCAATACCGGATGCTCCGTTGACCAGCAGGTTCGGAATACGGGTAGGCATTACAGTAGGTTCTTTCAGGGTATCGTCGAAGTTGTTGGTGAAGTCTACAGTCTCCTTGTAAAGATCCTGCATCATCTCCTCTCCCAGTTTCTTCAGGCGTGCTTCTGTATAACGCATCGCAGCCGGGCTGTCTCCGTCTACAGAACCGAAGTTTCCCTGTCCGTCGACCAGAGGGTAACGCATTGCCCAATCCTGTGCCATGCGGACCAGCGCGCCGTATACGGAAGAGTCACCGTGCGGGTGATATTTACCCAATACTTCACCGACAATTCTGGCTGCTTTTTTATAAGGTTTATCCGAGGTATTTCCCAGTTCCATCATTCCGTATAATATACGGCGATGTACCGGCTTGAAACCGTCTCTGACATCTGGAAGCGCACGTGCCACGATTACCGACATTGAGTAGTCGATATAGGACTTCTGCATTTCTTCCTCGATGTTGATTTTTATAATTCTGTCTTGTTCTTGCATTTAAACAAATTATTTATTGTTATATCTCGCTAGTTTGCTAAAAACTATGCTAAAGTACTACTTTTTATTGAATTGACAAAACAATTCCGATAAGTTTTAAATTGGCTTTTTGAGAGGTTAAATATGGAAACTATGTACCTCGTATCATAAAAATGTAGGAAACCTGATGAAAAACGATTGCTATGGCATGAAATTTGCTGTAAACTTAAATAAGGTACGCATTTATAATTATGTGTATACGAAACATTAATTTTAACGTTATGGGAAATCAATTTTCACAAAGGGTATCCGATGTAATACAATTCAGCAGAGAAGAGGCCGGACGGTTGGGAAACAACTATATCGGACCGGAACATCTGCTGCTGGGAATTCTTCGTGAGGGAGAAGGAAAGGCAGTGCTGGTGCTGAAGGATTTACACGTTGATATACAAAAGATTAAGCGAGATATAGAAAGTGAACTTTCAACTGGCGGACAGGGAGATGCCGTAGACTTGAATGAACTGAACTTCAATAATGAGGCTTCAAAAATCATCAAGATCAGCATCCTCGAGGCCCGTATGCTGAAAGCTCCGGTGGCAGATACGGAACATCTGTTGCTGGCCATCATGAGGGAAAAGCAGAGCCTGGCTTCCAACGTACTGGAAGCTTGTCAGGTGACTTATGCCAAAATCATGGACCAGCTGGTTCCGAAGTCCAATCCGAAGGGAGGACTGGATTTTGACGATGAGGAAGATGACGATGATTTTCCCCATCGTCCGACTTCGTCTGGAAATAGCAATGCAGGGGCTTCCCAGCGGGTGAATGAACAGAAAACGAGTTCGCAGAACGACACTCCGGTATTGGAATCGTTCGGTATAGATATGACAAGAGCAGCTGCCGAGGGCAAGCTGGACCCGGTGGTAGGCCGTGAGAAGGAAATCGAAAGACTGGCACAGATATTGAGCCGCAGAAAGAAGAACAACCCGATTCTGATCGGTGAGCCGGGTGTGGGAAAATCGGCCATCGTAGAGGGACTGGCACTCCGGATTGTGGAGAAAAAGGTGTCACGGGTACTGTTCAACAAGCGTCTGATGGCCCTGGATATGACGGCTGTAGTGGCCGGAACCAAGTACCGCGGTCAGTTTGAGGAGCGTATCCGTTCGATTATCAACGAACTGAGAAAGAATCCGGACATCATCCTGTTCATCGATGAAATCCATACCCTGGTAGGTGCCGGAAAAGGAGAAGGTGCCATGGATGCCGCCAACATCCTGAAACCTGCACTGGCCCGTGGAGAACTGAGAAGCATCGGTGCCACTACCCTCGACGAGTACCAGAAATACTTCGAAAAGGATAAAGCGCTGGAGCGTCGTTTCCAGACCGTCATGGTCAACGAGCCGGACACCCTGAGTTCCATTTCCATTCTCCGTGGTCTGAAGGAACGTTACGAGAACCACCATCAGGTGCGTATCAAGGACGAAGCCATCATCGCTGCGGTAGAACTGAGTAACCGTTACATTACCGAACGGTTCCTGCCGGATAAGGCCATCGACCTGATGGACGAGGCAGCTGCCAAGTTGCGTATGGAACGTGATTCTCTTCCGGAGGAACTGGATGAAATCGAACGTCGTCTGAAACAGCTGGAAATCGAACGCGAAGCCATCAAGCGCGAGAAGGACGAAGCCAAGCTGAGTCAGCTCAACAAGGAAATTGCAGAGTTGAAAGAGCAGGAAACCTCCTACAAGGCCAAATGGCAGAGCGAGAAAGAACTGGTCAACAAGATCCAGCACAACAAGCAGGAAATTGAACAGCTGAAGTTCGAAGCCGACAAGGCCGAGCGTGAAGGCGACTACGGAAAGGTAGCCGAAATACGTTACGGCAAGCTCCAGGCACTGGAAAACGAAATCAAGGCCATCCAGGAAGACCTGAAGCACAAGCAGGGCGACAGCGCACTGATCAAGGAAGAAGTGACCGCCGAAGACATCGCCGACGTGGTATCACGGTGGACAGGCATACCGGTCAGCAAGATGTTGCAGAGCGAGCGTGAGAAACTGCTCCACCTGGAAGACGAGTTGCACAAGCGTGTCATCGGACAGGACGAAGCCATACAGGCCGTAGCCGATGCCGTACGACGCAGCCGTGCCGGTCTGCAGGACCCGCGCCGTCCGATCGGTTCCTTCATCTTCCTCGGTACTACCGGTGTAGGTAAGACCGAACTGGCAAAGGCACTGGCCGAATACCTGTTCGACGACGATACGATGATGACCCGTATCGATATGAGTGAGTATCAGGAGAAGCATACCGTGTCACGACTCATCGGTGCGCCTCCGGGATACGTAGGATATGATGAAGGCGGACAGCTGACCGAAGCTGTACGACGCAAACCGTACTCTGTGGTACTGTTCGATGAAATCGAGAAGGCACATCCGGATGTATTCAATATCCTGTTGCAGGTATTGGACGACGGACGTCTGACCGACAACAAGGGTCGTACGGTCAACTTCAAGAATACCATCATCATCATGACTTCCAACCTGGGAAGCGCTTACATCCAGAGTCAGTTTGAGAAGATGACCGACAGTAACCGCGAACAGTTGGTGGAAGAGACCAAGAATGAGGTGATGAGCATGCTGAAGAAGACCATCCGTCCGGAGTTCCTGAACCGTATCGACGAGACCATCATGTTCCTGCCGCTGAACCGCGAACAGATTGAACAGATTGTCCGTCTGCAGATCGAAGGCATCCGCCGTATGTTGGACGGAAACGGAGTCACCTTACAGATGACCGACCAGGCTGTCGACTTCATTGCGACTGCCGGCTACGATCCGGAGTTCGGTGCCCGTCCGGTAAAACGTGCCATCCAGCGTTACCTGCTGAACGACCTGTCGAAGAAATTGCTTGCACAGGAAGTCGACCGCAACCGGCCGATCATTGTGGACAGCAATGGCGACGGACTGGTTTTCCGCAACTGAAATGTCTGAATATAAAAATCCATCTGAAAAGTCCGACGGTACCCTGCCAAAGGGTATCGCCGGATTTTTTTATTTATCCGGGAAATAGCGTATCTTTGCAACTTCGATTTCAAAAACCGTTGAATTTATGAAGATAAACAAAAAAACAGGCTTTACCCTGATTGCCGGACAGCTGCTGGCTGCCGGTATCCTGGGATCGGCCGCTTTCTTTTTGATGTGCCGTCCGCTGGCCGGCGAAAAAGCCGGAACCCTCTACGTCGACACGGACGATACGGCCGATTCGGTTTTCTTCAAACTGGAAACGCAGTTGCACGCCAGACACCTGACGGGAATCCGCCTGCTGGCTTCCTGCAAAGACTACGGACAGCAGATACACACCGGTGCCTACCGGTTTACGCCCGACGAAAGAGCCTGGCAGATATTCAACCGCCTGAGAGGAGGACACCAGACTCCCGTACGGCTGACCATCGGCAGTGTGCGGACCCTCGACCGGCTGGCACACAATGTATCCCGCCAGATCATGGCCGACAGCAGCAGCATCGCCCGCCTGCTGGCCGATACCGCCTATGTGAGCCGACTGGGCTACAACACATGTACGTTGCCGGCACTGTTCATCCCCAATACTTATGAGGTATACTGGGACATGACTGCCGAAGAATTCATTGCCCGGATGCAGAAAGAACACGACCGCTTCTGGACTCCCCAGCGCAAGGCACTGGCCGACAGTATCGGACTGACACCGGCCGAAGTGGCTACCCTGGCTTCCATTGTGGACGAGGAAACTGCCAACACAAAGGAAAAGCCGGTAGTGGCAGGACTCTACCTGAACCGGCTGAAAGTGGGAATGCCCCTGCAGGCAGATCCTACCATCAAGTTCAGTCTGCAGGATTTCGGACTGCGCCGTATCCTCTACAAGCACCTCGAGGTGGAAAGTCCGTATAATACCTATAAATATGCCGGACTTCCTCCCGGACCGATCCGGATTGCCTCCATACAGGGAATGGAAAGCGTATTGAATTACGCCCGTCACGATTACCTGTATATGTGTGCCAAGGAAGATTTTTCCGGAACCCACAATTTTGCCAGTACGCTTGCCGAACATTCGCGCAACGCACAGCGCTACCAGAAGGCGCTCAACCGGAGAAACGTCCACTAACCACCTGTATATTTTCCGATTACATCGCCCCGAAAAGCCCGACTTGCTTTTCGGGGCGAAATTGTTATATATTTCCATGAAATAGCAAATAAATCATAATTCACCTTTGAAGTAATCTTTCTTTTACCTATATTTGAAAATTCACAGAAAATTGTAAGTAATTATGGAAAATAGACAGAAAAAATTTATCTTACCGGAGAGTGAGATACCCAGATACTGGTACAACATTCAGGCAGACATGAAGAACAAGCCGCTGCCTCCCCTTAACCCGAAAACCCGTGAACCGCTGAAACCGGAGGACCTGTATCCTGTCTTCGCCAAGGAACTCTGCCATCAGGAACTGAACCAGAGCGATGCCTGGATAGAGATACCGGAAGAGGTGCGCGAAATGTACAAGAACTACCGCTGTACCCCACTAGTGCGGGCCTATGGACTGGAAAAGGCTCTGGGTACACCGGCACATATTTATTTCAAGAACGAAAGTGTCAGTCCCATCGGCTCACACAAGCTGAACTCGGCACTGGCACAGGCATATTATTGTAAAAAGGAAGGAGTCAGCAACGTGACCACCGAAACCGGAGCCGGACAGTGGGGAGCCGCACTCTCGTATGCCGCCCGGGTATTCGGCCTCGAAGCCGCGGTGTATCAGGTAAAGATCAGCTACGAACAGAAGCCCTACCGCCGCAGCATCATGCAGACCTTCGGAGCACAGGTAACCCCTTCTCCTTCCATGTCTACCCGTGCCGGAAAAGACATTCTGACCAAGTATCCCAATCATCAGGGTTCTTTGGGTACGGCCATCTCCGAGGCCATCGAACTGGCACGCACCACTCCCAACTGTAAATATACGCTGGGCTCGGTAATGAGTCATGTGACCCTGCACCAGACCGTCATCGGACTGGAAGCCGAGAAGCAGATGGAACTTGCGGGCGAATATCCCGACATGATCATCGGCTGCTTCGGAGGAGGATCCAACTTCGGCGGTATCTGCTTCCCGTTCATGCGGCACACCATTCTTGAAGGAAAGCAGACCCGTTACATTGCTGCCGAACCGGCTTCGTGTCCGAAACTGACACGCGGAAAATTTGAATACGACTTCGGCGACGAGGCGGGATATACTCCGCTGCTCCCGATGTATACCCTTGGTCACAATTTCACTCCGGCCAATATCCATGCCGGAGGTCTCCGTTACCACGGTGCCGGAGTCATCGTGTCCCAGTTGCTGAAAGACGGACTGATGGAAGCCGTAGACATCCAGCAGCTGGAAAGTTTCGAATCGGGCTGTCTGTTTGCCCGAGCCGAAGGCATCATCCCTGCTCCCGAATCGTGTCATGCCATTGCCGCAGCTATCCGCGAGGCGAAGGCCTGCAAGGAAACAGGAGAAGAAAAGGTCATCCTCTTCAATCTTTCCGGACACGGACTGATTGACATGGCTGCATACGACCAGTACCTGTCGGGCAATCTGATCAATTACAGCCTGTCGAACGAGGAGATTGAAAAAAGCCTCAAAGAAGTAGAACAGCCTTAAACAGGTGTATATAAACCTCATATTTATCCCTCCGCTACCCCATTAAGGAGGGATAAATACGCATTTTTACGGTTTTCTTGAAAAAATCTCTCAAAAAGCTTGCAGATTCAAAAATAATCCGTACCTTTGCACCCGTGATTGAGAAATCGCTCATCACAAAGCCAGGATGGCCCGTTCGTCTATCGGTTAGGACGCAAGATTTTCATTCTTGAAAGGGG
>ERZ772889.3263-NODE-3263-length-11451-cov-19.530713_pt1 | contig 11451 bp, 9 predicted proteins | sample MGYA00512127_ERZ772889 | MGnify/ENA primary metagenome ERZ772889 (study PRJEB29015, sample SAMEA2737689) | human gut metagenome | biome: human gut; feature: human-associated habitat; material: faeces | place: China | collected 2012 ... | reverse complement strand
CCTGAAAATCATTGAAAAATATCTGGATGATCCCCAGAAGTATCTGGAGGTGGATAAGCTTGGATATTAAGAGAAAGAAAAAAGAAAAACAAATCCAGCTCCTCGGAGGTCTGATTGGAATCTGTATGGCTGTAGTCTCTCTGTTTTATTTCTTTCACGCAGAAAAAGCGGAAGCAGAGAAAAGAATGGTGGAGATAGTAAACTATGTGAAAGTGCAGTGTTCCACTTACACGCACTATAATGAATCTTCGGAATCCAAAAGCCTCCTTCGTTCCATTGAAAGTGCCAGACAGATGAGTACAAATATTAAAATGGAAACAGAAAACGGCGGGCTGCTAAGCCGGGATTTTCTGAAAGAAAACCTGCAGACTCTCTGGGTGGATGGCATCATAGTGCTGGACAAAGAGGGAAAGATGGACTGTGAATACAGCATGGATGAGTCTCTGACTAATGAGATCACGGAGTATCTGCAAAAAGACATTATCATGGATTTTGCCGGATATGAGGAAAGAAGCTATTCGGAACGGTTTGCCAGGGAAGATGGATCATATATTGACATTGCAGCCTGTGCCAGAAAAGATGCACCGGGTATCGTTGCGGTTTATTATTACACATCTCCTGAATTTACCAGAAATTATACGCTGACGATACAGGGACTTTTAAATGGTTATAGTGTCCAGAAAGATGGAACAATCATTGTTGCAGACGAGGGAATCGTTGTTGCCAGTAATGATGAGAGTCTGTTAGGGCAGAATACAGCCGACAACGAAGTTGTTCAGGCAATGAAAAAGCATACAGACAGTCAGCACATTTACCATTTGAAGAATGAAGGAATCGGATGTTACGGAATCATGCTGAAGCAGCGTGATTATTATATCTACGCATATCTTCCGGATACAGAAGTGTTCCATAACCTTCCATTAAGTGTGATAAGCGTTATTTTTCTTTATTTTTTGATGTTTAGTATGTTCTGGTTTTGGACATACAGAACCAATCTGGCACATCGGAAACAGGAACTGGAAAAAGATGAAAAATATAAAGCAGAACTATTGATAGCTGCAAAAAAGGCAGAAGCAGCCAATGAGGCGAAAACAGAGTTTCTCCAGCGAATGAGTCATGATATCCGGACTCCGATCAATGGAATCTGCGGCATGGTCAATATGGCAGACCATTATGCAGATGATATGGAGAAGCAGACCGAATACAGGACAAAGGTGAAAGAGGCATCCAATCTGTTGCTGGAACTGGTAAATGAAATTTTGGATATGAGTAAGCTTGAGTCAGATGAAATCGTTTTGGAAGAGGTCCCATTTAATCTGAGCAGTATTTCAGAGGAAGTACATGTTGTGATCGAGCAGATGGCTGCAGAACAGAATATCCGGATTATTTGGGGAAAAAAAGAAATCACACACCGGGATCTTATTGGAAGCCCGGTGTATGTGAAACGTGTAATGATGAATATTCTGTCCAATGCGGTGAAATATAACAGAGAAAACGGACAGATCTATATCAGCTGTACGGAAATCCCATCCGAACAGCCGGAAATGACGATGATGGAATTTGTCTGCCGGGATACCGGAATCGGAATGGCAGATGAGTTCCAGAAATATATTTTTGAACCATTTGCACAGGAACATGCAGGAAGCCGCACAAAATTTGCCGGAACAGGTCTGGGAATGGCCATTTCAAAGAAGCTGGTCGAGAAAATGGGTGGAACCATTACTTTTGAAAGTAAAAAAGGCGTAGGGACGACATTTGTGATCCGGGTTCCATTTAAAATAGATCTGGATGCGGATAAACGTGAAGAACAGACGGATGCATCCAAAAAATCTATAAAGGGGCTGCATATTCTTCTGGCAGAAGATAATGAGCTGAATATGGAAATCGCCGAATTTATGCTTCAGAATGAAGGTGCTGACGTGACAAAAGCCTGGGATGGTCAGGAAGCTGTTGCGCTGTTCAGAAATAGTGACCCTGGTGAATTTGATGTCATTCTTATGGACATTATGATGCCGGTAATGAATGGCTATGAAGCTGCAAAGATGATCAGATCTCTGGACAGAGAGGATGCAAAGACAATACCGATCATTGCAATGACAGCAAATGCGTTCACGGAGGACAGAATAAGAGCAAAAGAAGCAGGGATGGATGAACATATTGCTAAGCCTATTGATGTGGAACTACTGATAAAAGTAATTCATAAATTGGCGAAATAATTGATAGGGCAGTGTTAAGTAAGCGGTGAAATATAGAATGAAACTATGAAGATGTCTTGGGACGCCTTCACAGCGAAGCACTGATTCGAAGATTTACATTAAAATTCCTTAAAGACCAGCGTTATCTACAGTTAAAACAGGCATTGGAAAATAAAAATTATGAAGATGCTTTCCGCGGTGCACACACACTGAAAGGGGTTTATCAGAATCTTTCTTTTGACCGTCTGTACGAGGTTAGTAGTGAGTTGACAGAACTTTTGAGAGATAGAACCGGAGAGCAGCCGGGGATACCAGAGGCAATGGAAAAAGTAACGGAAGTATGTGAGATGACGATTGAAGAAATAAAGAAGGGACTGTAGCATTAAGTGATGCGACATGACTTAATGGAGGTTTCTCCGTATAAAACACAGTCCCGGCGGAATCGTTCCACCGGGACTGTGCTACCAAACAAACATGGTGGATATGACGTCTTCGCATATCCACCATGTTCCTTTCTAAAAGCAAAATGCTTATTCCGAGAGGTACAGATTCAGGCTTTGCAGGGCCTGAGCCACTGCTTCCGCCGGGGTGCAGGTGCCCCGCATACTGGCGGCGGCCTGGTCGGATACCAGCTTTCGGACGGTGCGGTCCGTCATGGCGGGCGTTGTCAGCGCATCCACCCAGGAAACCAGCTGCTTGCGCTCTGCCGCACTTGGATAACGGGCAGCTAAAGAGATCATATTGCCGTTTTCATCGGAAGAGGCAAATTTGTCTTCCACGGTTTTGTCCTCCTGAATCTGCCGGTCAAAAGCAGCCCGGTTCACCGGGAAGCCATAGGACAAGGCGTTTTCCTGGACCTCCTCGCTTAAGACAAACTGCACGAATTCCCTGGCCCCGTCCTCATTTTCCGTGGTTTTCAGGACACCGTAGAGCTGTCGGGGCAGGAACACGCCGGAGGCCTGGAGATTCAGAGGCACCAGCGCGTAGCCCTCCAGCCGGTCCTCGCCTGCCAGGGCGCCGGCCCACAGCTCCATGCTTTCCAGGGTTCCCGCGGACAGAGCCGTACCGTCCATCACGATGCCCCTTGCGCCGGAAATACTGGTATAGTCGCCGGGGGTATAGAAATTATCCCCCTCTGCTTCCAGCTGCTTGAGAAAATCCGCGTACTGCTCCCGCACGGGCGCGTCCAGGTCGTAAATTGCCTGCATCGCATTGAGATACGCCCCCAGCGCCTCGGCATCCAGCGTACCGTCCTCCTTTTGCCAGGCGGCGGAGCAGCTGTCGTAGAAGCAGTCCGTCACCAGCTGGGGGATCATACCGTTCATCAGGCTTTTGGCCTCCGGATTCCGGGCAAGGGCCTGGGTTGCCGCGTCTACCAGAGAATCCAGATCCGTGATCTGGGAAACCAGGTCACGGGGGCCATAAATCGCCGGAATTGCAAAAGCTGCCGGAAGGATACAGACCTTTCCGCCGGAAGCATAGCATTTTGTGATCTTCTCCAGCGTCGGCGTTTCCGTCAGAAGGTCGGACAGATCCAGCAGGACATCCTTTTCCAGGTAATTTTTCGTGGACATCCCGTCCAGCCGCAGAATATCCGGGCCGGAACCCGCCAGAATCTCCGTGTTCAGCGTCCGCAGGGCATCCGCTTCCGTCATACCGTCCTCACCGGTCAGGCCAATTTCCAGCGTCACATCGGTCTCCGGGTGGGACTTCCGGAATCTGGCAATGATCTGCCGCAGATCGTCGTCCTCATAAAGGCTATAGACCTTCAGCTGCTTGGTAGCCTGCAGAGGTGCATCGGCATCAAAGACATACCGGCACAGCACGGCGCAGCCGTCCTGCTGCCCCAGTATGTAAAACACGCCGTCTTCCGTGCCCTCCAGAACCGCAGGCTGAAAACTGGGGTCGCCCAGAGAGCTCCTGTCGGCACTGATCAGCTCTTCCGTAACGCTGCCCCCGGGCACAAAGCTGAACAGGCCCTCATTGGTGGTGAAGAACAGATAGCCCGCCTGATTCTGCCAGAGGCAGCTGCTGCCGGGAGTTCCGACGGTGGACTGGGCCGCTGCCATCAGCTGCTCTCCCAGCACATCTGTCAATAGCTCCTGCTTTCCGTCACGCAGGCGGGCACAGCCGTCATCGCTGAGCAGGAATGTATCCTCCCCTGCACAGCGCAGGGCATCCAGTCCGACCCAGAGGCCGCATTCATTGAGATTCCCGCTCAGGCTGCCATCCGTCAGGTTGATTTCCCGCAGATCCTCGAAGGAGAAAAGGAGCATCAAGCGCCCATCCTCCGTCACATCACCGCCGCTCAGCAGGTAGCCCGCAGTCTCATCCGCCTCCGGGTAGGTGATTGGCAGCTCCCGCAGCCCTCCATCCGGTGACACAATTGCGAAATGGTACTGATACACCCCGTCTTCGATTTCTTCAACACCGGAGAGGAACACGGAGCCGTCCCGGAACAGCCGCACCAGGTCAAGGTCTCCCAGGGTCTTCGCGCTCTCCGGCAGTCGCAGGTCTTCCGACCAGCTGTCGTCCGTCTCCCGGGTGAAGAAGCGGTATTCCCGTTCCCCGGTCATGAGTCCCAGGCGGAGTCGTCCGTCCTCCAGGGTGGTCATGTCCAGAGGATAGCCCAATGTTGGAAGGGAAAGCTCCTGCTCCACATAACGGCCCTTTGCCACCGTTGCCTCCGGCATGACCGTCTCCTGTTTTCTGCACCCAGCCAGACCGGTGAGTACCAGAGCCAGGGCGAGCAAAATTGCCAATAAACGTTTCTGCATTGTATTTTCTCCTTTCCGCCAACGGCTTATCCCGCCGGCGATGGGATAAGCATAGCAGCGCTTTCTCTAAAGCATCTCCAGGTTTGCTCTAAGGAAGCTCTAAGATAAATACCGCGCCGCTCCCCGGGTTATCCTCCACCCAGAGTCTTCCCTGATGGGCAGCCGCAATTTCTGCGGCAATGCTCAGGCCAAGGCCGAAATGGTTTCGGTCCGTGCGGGCCGTCTCGCTGCGGTGGAACCGCTGGAATATCTGCTTCTTCTCCCCGTCCGGCACGCCGGGGCCGGTATCCGCCACAAAGATGCGCAGCTTCCTGCCGACAGTTTGCAGCCCCAGCGTAACGGTCCCGGGGGACGGCGTATAGCTCAAAGCATTGTCCATAAGGATGGAGAGCGCCTGGCTGATTCTGTCCGGGTCCGCCGTTATTTTCGGCGACTCCTCCGGCAGAAGCAGACGCAGCACAAGCCCCCGCTCCCGAGCCTGGGGCGCAAAGGTTTCATAGCATTCCAGAAGCAGCATATCCGGCTCCACTGGGCGCTTATGCATCTGCCACCCGCCGCTGTCGGCACTGGCCAGGGCCAGCATATCCTCGATCAGCTGCCCCATGCGGCGCCCCTCCCGGGCGATGACCTGGGAGAAGGTTTCCCTGTCCGCCCCTTCCGCCCGTTCCATGGCGGCGGCGGCCGAGAGGATGGACGTCAGCGGCGTGCGCAGCTCATGGGAGGCAGCGGCAATAAACCGGGTCTGCCGCTGTCTGCTCTCTGCCACAGGACGCAGCACCCGGACTGTGAACCCCCAGGAAAAGGCACCCAGCAGCCCCACCGCCATGGCGGCACCCAGGCCAACACGCAATCGCTGGCGCACAAACCGCCGCTCCAGATCCTCCAGGGGCCGCAGCAGCGTCAGCTCCAGGGCGCTGTCCCCCTTCGGAATTTTGGCTACCGCCGCAAAATAATCCGTGCCGTCCTCTGCCGTCATGGAAAAGATGCATGAAAAGCTCTGGCTGCCTTTGGGCATTCCGTATTCCCGGGCGGCGATGACCCTGGCCATATCCGCGGCGCTGCCGGTGCGCTCCGGGTCAAAGCCCACGGAAAACAGCGGGTAACCCCCATCCGTCACCGCGGCATGGAGATTCCCCGCAGACTCCAACTGGGAAAACCACTGCATACGCACCCGCTCCTGCCCCTGCAAATATGTTGCAGCTGTGGCAAGCTGGGTGCCAAAATTCTGGAAAGCTTCTGCCCGCCCGCTTTCCTCTGAAATGCCCAGGCACAGCACAGTCAGGCACAGCAGAATCGTGCCGGTGATCAGCGTATTAAAGGCCGTCAGCTTTATACGGAGTCTCTTCACGTATTCCCCTCCTCCAATCGGTAGCCGATCCCCCGCACCGTCGTCAGACGCAGGGTACTTCCAACCTTGCGCAGGCTGCGCCGGAGAAAATAGGTATAGTTATCCAGATTGCCGTCCTCCACCTCTGTCTCCATTCCCCATACCCGCAGCAGAATGGTCTGCCGGGGCAGAGTCTGGCCGGGATTGCGCAAAAACAGCTCCAGCAAATCCCCCAGGCGCTTGGAAAGCGCCGTGGAAGCCGCTCCCCGGCGCAAGGTCAGACTGCCGGGGTCATAGGTTACGTCCCCATAGCGCAGCAAATCGCCCCCCGAAAGCACCGCAGGTCTGCGCAAAACGCAGCGAATTCTGGCTAAAAGCTCGTCATAGGCAAAGGGCTTCACAATATAGTCATCCGCACCGGCATCCAGGCCGCCGGTTTTGTCGCCGAGCTGGCCCAAAGCCGTCAGGAAAATGACGGGCGTATGAATGCCCTCCCGCCGCAGCTGCCGCAGCAGGGTCAGCCCATCCATGCCGGGCAGCATACGGTCCAGCAAAATCAGATCGTAGCCCTGCTGCCGTGCCCAGAGCAGGCCTTCCTCTCCATCATGGCAAGTTTCCGGCGCAAAGCCATCCTGCCGCAGCTGATAGCTCAGCGACAGGCACAGGCTTTCATCATCCTCAATCAGCAGCAAGCGCATACCCTACCTCCTTCCGCCAATGACCGCCGCAAGGGTTCCGGCCATGGCACACAATACCGATTTTATCATATTCTGCTCCATTTGCAATGCCCGCTCCACCGGAGCCCAGGCAAAAATGGACAATAGGTTCTCTTTTTGCGCCCGGAGCCAATGCCCCCAGAAGGAAAAATCCGACCAGACGGAGGGAATGGCGTCCTCCGGGACGATCACACACTTGCCCAGCAAAGCCACTCCCGCCAGGCCCACCAGCCAGCCGAGCCACCTTGCCCGCTTCCCGGCCAGGCGGCACAGAGACAGCAGCAGCACCCACAGCGGCAGCAGGCAGAAATTTCTGACGAATACAAGCAGCGGATAAAAATTCAGGATATCCCCGGAAAGTCCGTGGCGAAACAGGAATTGTTCCGCCGTCTGCCCGCCGTTTCCGTCCCACCCGGCGAGGACGCACCGGTCGAGGCGGGTTTCCTGTTCGGCAGAAATCAGGGCAACGGGTGTCAAAGCAGGGCCAGCCGCCAAAACCGGAAGGGTTTCATCCCCCAGTACCACCTGCTGGCCGCCCACGGCATCCGTACCAAAAAGGGCCTGGGCTGTGTCGGCGTCCAGAACGCAGCCCTTTGCCCAGGAAAGGGCATCCGCCCCCAACAAGCCTCCGTTTCCATAAACAGGCACAACCGTCACCTCTGCCGCCTGCCCGGTGTCGGGGCAGGTCAAGCGCTGCCCTTCCAGGATGGTATAGAAGCAAAAGCCGACGCTTTGCGCCTCTTCCGCCTCCTGGGCCGAAAGCTGCGCCGCCTGAGTGGCAGAAATGGGCGTTTCCAGCTGCAAAAAAATCCCGCTGCCCCGCTTCTGCGCCAGCGAGGCAAAGGCAAAGGCCGCTGCACAGAGCAGTGCGGCCAGTACAAGAAAAAGGCGTCTCATTCCACCCGCACCCGACTTCCGCTGTCCACCGCCCGGTCCGCGCTGATGATCACCTGCCGGTCTCCAATGTCGCCCGCTTCCAGCGCCGCGGTGGTCTCGTTTTTGTCCAACACCGTCACCGAGGTCTTGGTGGCTTTAAGCTGCTTTCCCAAAACCGTGTCCACCTCTTCCAGCGTCAGCACATAGGCCCGGTTCTGGGCATCCATATGCAGGGCAGAGAGAGGCACGCAGCACCTGTAGGCCTGGGATTTTCTGGTGAAGCTCAGCTCCATCCCGGCCCCGAGGGGAATGTCCGCCGCCGGAAGCTCCACCGTCAGCGTGCCGCCCTCATCCTTCGGAGAAAAGGCGACGACGGGAAGATCCTTATATTCCTTTCCGCTGCTTTCCAGACGCAGCTGCACCTTGTCGCCTGTGCCGATGTACTTGCTCTGCTCCCGGGTCACCTCTGCGGTAAACCGCCAGCCCTGGCTGCTGTCCGCCAGAAGCAGCGCCGTGGTTTCCGAAGTCATCTGGCCGGTGCTGACATAGCAGGCGGTTACAACACCGTCCGCCGGAGCGAGGACTTCTCCACCGGAATCGCGAAGCGCTTCCAGCTTCTCCAGCTGAGCGCGCAGCTGTTCATAGGTGATCTGACCAATCTGGGCACCGCTGCCGGTGCTCTCCGGCAGAGAGGCCGTTTCCAGCGCCTGGCCATAGGTGCGCAGAGTGTCTTCCAGCTGGGCCTGGGCCTGCTCGAGATTGCTCTGCGCCAGTGCCAGAGCATCCTTCAGCTCCTGTTCTGAATGCTGCTCTCCCGGCGTAAAGTCCGCCAAGGCCTGCTTTGCCTGTTCCTCTGCCGCCTGGGCCTGGGTCAGGGCCGTCTGCGCCTCTGCAAGGGTTGGGGCGAAATTCGCCTCTATCCGGGCTTCGATTGCCGCTTTCTCCTCTTGCGTCAGGGGTGCTTCCCCGGTATCTGCCTGGGCGATGGCCTGATCTATGGCCGTCTGCCGTTCCTGCATCAATGCATCCAGAGCCCCCTGGGCAGCTGTCCGTCCCGCCTCGGCTTCCCGGACAGCCGCCTCCAGGGCCTGCTTCTTTTCGCTGTCCCCGGAGACCCCGGCATAGAAATCCTCCAACTGCTTCTGGGCCTGCTCAAGGGCAGTTCTTGCCTGATTGCGCTTCTGTTCTGCGCTGAAAACAGCTGCATTGTAGTTCTCCTCCGCCTGATTCTTTGCATTGGCCCGCTGCCGGGCCTGGGCATTGCTTTGGCTCCAGGCATCCTGCACCGAAAGCTGCTGCTTTCGCACCTCCTGGCTTTGCTGCGTGATCTTTTCCTCCAGGTAGTCCATATCCAGGCAAAACAGCACATCCCCCGCCTTGACCTGCTCCCCTTCCGATACCAAAACCGCCCCAATACGAAGCCCCGGCAGTGTGGTCACAGCAAGTGCCTGCTTCTGGGTCGTTTTTCCCTGCAAGCGTACCATATGATTTATGGTGCCGCCCATCGGGGAAGCCGTCTGCACAACCGCCGTGCCCTGCTGATAAACCGCCCGGGACAGCAGCGTGAACAGCACCATGACCCCGAAGAAAATTCCGAGTGCCTTCCAAAGTGTTTTCTTTTCCATCATTCTTTTCCTCCTGACAGGGCAATTCCCTGCTCCAATGCATCCTGGCACAGTCCAAACAGCAGCAGCGCCGGAATCAGCATCAACAGCGCTGCGGCAAAGCCCAACCCCACATCCGCCAAGGTCGTTTCCGGCAGGAAAAGGGACAGCGGCCAAAGCGCCCGGCTCTTCAAAAAGGTCATGGGCTGCTCGATCAGATTCCAGGCATCCAGAAAGCTCAAAATTCCCACGCTCAGCAGGCCCGGCAGCCCCATAGGCAGGGCAATGTGGAAAAAGATCTGCCATTCCCCTGCCCCGTCCAGTCGTGCCGCCTCCAGAATTTCCTCCGGAATTGCCGCAAAGAACCTTGTAAGCAGGAAGACGGGATAGGCGGAGAAAACTCCGGGCAAAATCACCGCCCAAAGGGTATCCAGCAGGCCAAGAGAGCGCAGTACCAGGTATTCCGGATACATGAGCACCTGAAAGGGCAGCAGCATCAGCACCATATAGAGATTGCCCAGGCCCCTGGGCAGCCGAAGCTTGGCCAGCGACCAGGCAGCCGGGACCGCAAGCATGCACTGCCCCAAAAGGATTCCCGCAGTGATTGCAACGGAATTCCAGAACATGGCAAAAAATCCCGGACTGTCCAGCAGCACCTCCACAAGAGCGCGCAACGTTGGGCTCTTCGGCACCAGCGTCCATCCGGCCAGCCCCTGGCCGTTGCCCAGAACCGGGCGCAGATTCTCCGTCAGCTCCCATTGCGACGAAAAGGCCCCTGTCACCGCGATCCAGATTGGCAGCAGCATTCCCAGCGCCAGCAGGCCTAGCAATATCCACAGCAGCTTTCGCTTCATGTCTGTTCCTCCCGGTCCCAGCCCCGCCCCAGCAGGGCGATCAGCCCCAGCACAACGCAGCTGACCAGCACAGAGGCCGCCGCGATTTTGTCATAGTCCAGCTCCCGGAACCAATTGTTATACAGGTGCTGCACCAGATACATCCGCTCCTGGGGATAGTCCCCCGCCACCAGCCAGGCCTCCCGGAACACCTTGAAGGAATTCAGAAGAGACAACACAGCAATGGAATACGCGCTGGTTTTTAAATTCGGCAATGTCATATGGAGAAAGCATTGCAGTGAATTGGCTCCATCGATCTGTGCCGCCTCATATATACTTCCTGGAATCGCTCCCAGCGCAGCCGTCCAGAGCACCACGGTATAGCCCAGATTTTTCCAGAGATAGCTGATGATCAGCACCCAGAAGGAGGCCCCGGAGCCCATCCAGTTCACGCCCTGCAGGCCAAGGCTTTGGAGCGCCCCGTTCAGCAGCCCGTTCTGATGGAAAAAGAGCTTCCACACCAACACCACAGAGGCCGCCGGAACCGCCATGGGCAGCAGAAACGCGCTGCGCAGCTGCCGCCCGCCCCAGACCCGCCTGAGCCCCAAAGCCAGCAGCAAAGAAAGCATCAGCAGCAGCGGAATGCACACCAGCATAAATTCTCCCGTATTCCGGGCCGCCAGACGGAACGCGCGGTTTTCCAGCACCGTGCAGAAATTCTGCAAGCCCACCCATCTGCCGCCAACCGCAGACCGAAAGGCCCCAAAGAGCACTTCCAGCATGGGAAACAGCGCAAAAACAGCCACTCCCAGCAAATTTGGCAGCAGGAAGGCCCATGCCGCGTATCTTTTTCGACCTTTCACAGCGCTCCTTCTTTCTGACACAGGATTTGAGCATCAGTATAGCCGCCCCATCTCTAAACGGTCTCTAAGGCAAAAAGCGCCCTGCCGCAGAAATAACTCCGCAGCAGGGCGCTTTTCAAAGCCATGGGTACAATATGCCGGGACGCCGATTGAACGGGTTCGAGTTTCTTCTCTATTTTCGCAGCAAAAAAGAGGCCGCCCAACAGGCAATGTCAGTAAGTTAAGCTGACGAATCCTCCTACCCTCAGGAATGAGATGGT
>ERZ772889.3260-NODE-3260-length-11464-cov-2.907880_pt1 | contig 11464 bp, 7 predicted proteins | sample MGYA00512127_ERZ772889 | MGnify/ENA primary metagenome ERZ772889 (study PRJEB29015, sample SAMEA2737689) | human gut metagenome | biome: human gut; feature: human-associated habitat; material: faeces | place: China | collected 2012 ... | reverse complement strand
CAAAAAAATCCTGTGTATCGGAATCCCCTCCGGTATTGAGAACAGTATGTTCCAGTTCGGTAAATTAGCCATCCAGTCTACCGTTTCCACCCTCGGCACCATTGCAATCGCAGCCCAGGCAATGACGAACATCCTCGAAAACCTAAACGGTGTCGCCGCTATAGGTATCGGTATCGGGCTGATGACCGTTGTCGGACAGTGTCTTGGTGCCGGACGTAAGGATGAAGCCATTTATTATATTAAAAAGCTATCCCTGCTTGCGGAAGCAGCCATTATCGTAAGCTGTCTGCTCGTCCTGGCACTTACCAGACCGATCACCATACTTGGCGGCATGGAAGCCGAAAGTGCCAGACTTTGTTTCCGGATGATGGTCTTTATCACCATCGTAAAGCCGGTTTCCTGGGTTCTTTCCTTTATCCCCGCCTATGGCATGAGAGCGGCAGGCGATGTGAAATTCTCCATGATCACCTCCTGCTGCACCATGTGGCTTTGCCGTGTGGCCTTATGCGTTTACTTATGCCGTATCTGGGGTTTTGGACCAATCGCCGTGTGGATCGGCATGTTCGCAGACTGGAGTCTTAGGGCTGTCATCTTCTCCATCCGGTTCCATTCCCGTAAGTGGCTGAACCATCATATTTTAGGCTGACTGTACCGGTACATCGCTTTTATTTAGTTTCTGGAACACTTTTCTGCATCCATTGCCAGTACGAACATCAGTACATGCAGTGAGTTTACAGGGTTTGGAATATCCAGTACATAAGTATCTGTCATGTGAAACAGCTCCTTGGAAATGGATGCAATCTCTTCTCCGTTCGCACCGGTAATGGTATAATCCCATTCCAGAAAACTGCCTTCCACATACCAGCCGTTAAAGTCAATGTCGTATCGGGGCTTCAAAAAGGAAAACTCCTTGCTGATGCAGCCAACGTACGAATCCCCCTCATATATTTCAAATTTCGGAAGCAAAGTCAGCACTCGCTCCCTGACCGTGCCAACCTCTCTGTCGCAGGCATCAAAAATCTTGAGACAGTGTCCCCACGAAAGCTGTCCCTTCACAACATATACGGTATTTTCATTTTCATCATAGATGTCGTAGCTGTCAAACCACGAAAACATCCGCTGTCTGAATAATAGTTTCATTTTGCTTTTCCTTTTTCACTTTCTGTATTTCGCTTTCTATGTAAAATGGTTTTTCTTTCATAACTACCCACTTTCACCATTATCGTAACAAGAATTTGTCTTCCTAGCAAATAAATTTTACATAGAATCAGTCCGTATTTGAGATATTTTTTGTGGAAGTCACTTAAATACCGCCGGTGTACCACTTGACGTTATTCGTGAGCAGTCAGGGCACAGTGATCTCACTACTACGCTTGGATATATCTACAATCCACTGACAGAGAAAGAGACATATGATGCTATTTCCTGTGCTCTTAAGTAATCTGCAAAGACTGTCTACAGCTTTTGAGAAAAAGAAAAACACCCAAAGTGCCGTATTTATCAGCATTTTGAGTGATTTTAATAGAGCACGAGGCGAGACTTATGCCGAGTCTATCGTAGAGCGCTTCGCGCATAACACTACTTGGATCGAAACCGGTGATGTTAATATGCGGCAGTATCTATCACATGCTTGATGACCTGGGCTGAACTGCGACCAGCCTTTGCTAAACGGCGATACCCATGCGCTGAACGCACTTCAGCGCATGGGCTAATCGCCCGGAACCCGGAATAATCATTCATTTCTTTTGATTTTTATTTTTCCTTTCCCCTTCCTAATCAATTTCCCGTCCCTATAAACTTCTGTTTCTTCATTATGGATAATCATTCCATATTTATGGTTATCTGCCGGAATATTCCAAAGCTCAATATCTTCATCTGCCCAGAAGTTTCCAAAAATAATCTCATTTTCTTCAAATTCCACCAATTCCTCCAGTAATGGTAATCCCATCAATACCCCCCAATTATAATGAGGAGAACCAGAGCATTCTCCAGTTACTGCATGATAATTTTCTGGGGTGAAGCCATTTTCCTTCCACTCCTTTGCAAGCATGGACGCTGCCTTTTTGGCAAATTCCCATGCAATCTTGTCTTCTTCAGCCCGTTTTAGTGCCAAATAAGTCCATAATGTCTGAGGAGGCCAAATTTGTCCCCTCCAATAATGCTGCTGTATAAATGCCGGATCATCACGCGAAATAGACGGAATCATATAATCTCCCCAAAATTTCTTTTCATCCAAAAGTAATTTTAGGAGTTTTTCTCTCCGATCACTGGGAACCAATCCCGTCATAAGAGGCATAAAACAATCAGGAGACTGTTTTCTAGAGAAAGTACCATCAAATTTCAAATTATAATAGCATCCATCCTCTTCGCACCACATCCTGGTATTAATCATTTCTGCCATCTTTTCATATTTTTTCCGATATTCATCCGCTTCATCCGGCTTTCCCAAAGCAAGTGCCATTTTGCTTAATGATTCGCAATCTACCGCATACAGGCAAGACCGTTCCAACGTATAAATATCTGCCATATGGTACTGTAAAAGATAACGCGATTCATCTTCTACCGTATCCTCTGTCAAATTCTCTAATCCGGCAATGCTTACAAAATATTTCCCTGTCGTCCACTGTGGACTGTCATCATAGGTTTCAAAATATGCATATTGCGCCTTTGCCACATATGGCTGTGCTTTGGTCCCAAGAAATCCCATTTCTTTTTCCGGGTCATATCCAAATCCAAGAAGTCCCCAACCAAGCGCATCTCGATATGCTTGCCCATCTCCCCGATCCGAAAACCACCATTGGTTTGCTTTTTTAGCTCCTTCATAGCACTGCTCTGCCCACTTTTTATCCTTTGTATGCAGATAGGTTTTCCACAATGTTAGTCCTTGAACAATGTGTTGCGCTCTTCCAGCCGTAATCGGCGGTTCTGCTCTAAGTTCTGAACGCGGCGTTGTATAAAGAGGGATTTTCCCGTCAGGCAGTTGGGCATCATATCCGGAAAGCATATTTTCCTTGGCCAATTCCGGATATACCCATGCGCTGGACCAACTGCTTAAAAAAGTATCCCAATTAAACTGAATTCCCCAGCTGTCTTCCTTTCTTGTCCATGGCCGATCCACCATGATATATTTCCGCTGTGTTGTTTCTTTATAAATAGTGTTATATGAAAGCAATGAAGAAAAAGCCTCACAGATATCTCCCGTCATCCCAGTTCCTCGAAGACTCTCTGCTTCCTGTCTTTTTCTTGCTTCCTGTATGGATATTTGCCCTATTCTGATCTTCTCCAAACTTTCTGTTTCGGAAAATCCTTTCAGGAAATCTTGCGCTAAGCCATTTTCCAAGGTAAAACAAAATACCCCTTCCATAAGCAATCCATAATGACTGCTCAATCCCATATCATTCCAAATACTTGGTTCATTTATATTATGCAGCACTCCGCTGGAAGAAAAATCCACAAGCTGTTCCTTCCGATTATTATAGCCCAGCTCCTCTACCGGAATAGAATCCAACGTTAAATAGACTGCATGATTCTGACCGTCCTTCCATGGGGAAATAATCTCTCCAGCCACGCATTTTTCTGACTGTTTCGTGAAATTAACCCATTCTTTCTGCAGACAGTATTCTCTCGGCACATACATCTCCGCCAATACAGCTACCTTTTCCCCCATATCAACCCGTCCTGCTATTCCGGTATCAGATATCCTAGCCCAGGTAAGCTTTATTTTTTCTCCAAACGCCTCCCATTCTATTTCGTAAAATTTTTCAGGCGTCATTTTCCCAATTCGTATTTTCCGAAAATCAAAGTCAGTAGCATCCTGCAGCTTTTTTTCCTTTTTACTATAAGCCAGAAAACGAATTCCAAATAATTCTCCTCTACTGCCTACCGACATAATCCCATTCGGATATAACGGATCGTATGCTCCATATTTTACCATAATACACCTCTCATCTTTTATTTATCCCACTGCAATGATTTCCCGGCCTTTCATCAGCCGGGAAATCATTGCAGCTACCTGTTTATTTTGCATCAGAATAATAATCTACTATCTTATAATATCCCTGCATCTCCGACGCAACTTCATCTTGTAATCCTTCCAGCGCCGTATCCACATCTACTCCATCCCAAATCTTATCTAACCTCGGCTGTACGATGGCCATAATCGGATCATAATTTTTAACATAATAAGCTTCTCTGGACGTCGTTTCCGTCTGGAATAGAGAATCAAAATAGCTCATCAATGATTCATTATGCCAGGCATTATCCGTCCACACTGCTTTCTTTTCCGGATCAGTATACCAGCTCTTATAGATGGGCATCTGAGCTGCCGTTACAAAAAGATCATTTACCTCTGCCGGATTACTCAGAGCAAGGACCAGCTTTACCGCCGCTTCATTTACCTTTTCATCCTTGCTGTCATATACAACAAGCGGTTCTCCCCAGATCATGCTTGCAGGTTTTTTGAATTTCGGCAATGGAGCAACTCCAAAATCTCCCCACTCTGCTTCAGCAAACGTAGCAATTTCAAATTGTCCAGCCATGTACATTCCAAGCTGTCCATCCATAAGCATCTGCTGAGAGGATGGCATCGCACTAGTCACAGCAGGCTTAGGCGCAACCTGATGTACATAAATCAGATCCTGAAGCTCCTTCAAAACCTCCTTGCTTTCTTCACTATCAACCAAAACCCGATCCCCCTCTGCTGCAATATACGCTCCTCCATTAGAATTCAGCAACGTAAAGTTAAAGATGGGAGAATCAAATACTTTCGTTCCCCACACAGAAATATTATTTGAATCAAAGCCTTCTTCTCCTGGATGCTTCCCATTGATATCCTTTGTCAGCTTAACGGCAGCATCCACATATTCTTCCCATGTCCAGGGATTCGCGGCGTCTGTAGAAGGCGCATCAATTCCAGCCTCTTCAAAAAGAGCCTTATTGTATAAAACCATCTGGCACTCTACGCCAAAGGTCATTCCCCAAATCTTGTCGTCATATTCAAAGATTGCCTCCGGTAGGATATCTTCAAAATCCACCTGTCCTTCCAAATAAGGCTTCAGATCCAAAAGCTGGCCTTTTGCTCCATATTCCGGCGCCAAATATCCATTCAACTGTGCTACATTGGGCGCATCTCCCGCAGCCATCAATGTATTAATTTTGGCTGTATAATTAGCGTTATCTATAAATTCCGCTTCTACTTTAATACCAGGATTTTGTTCCTCGAAGCTTGCCAGAGCCTGTTTTACCGCCTTCTGCTCCCCTCCGGCACTCCAACTTGTAAATTTTAGCTGAATGACTTCTCCATTCTGCTCATCCGCCGCCTCCTGTTCTTGTGTCTGTACGGCGGACGTATTATCCGCTGTTTGGCTTTCCTTTGCCTTTTCCCCACATCCTGCCAGCAAACTCACACACGTAATTGCCGCTAAACATAATGAAAATCCTTTCTTTCTCATCTTTTTTTCCTCCTTAATAATATTTTTGCCGTATTTTATCGCGCGCCAATAAAAACGGCTGTATTTCTTTATTATCCTTTCAAACCGCCAGACAAATTAATCCCATTAATGAAAATCTTCTGGCAAAAAGCGAATAAGATAATAACAGGAATTACCAGCACAGTTGATGCTGCCATCAAGTAATGCCACTGACCTGTATACATTCCAATAAAGGAACGCAATCCTAACGCTGCAGTATATTTCTCTTCACTGGAAAGATAAATGAGCGGTCCCATAAAATCATTCCAACAGCTTGTAAAGGTAAAAATAGCAACTGTCACAAGCGGGGCTTTTGATAACGGAATGATTATTTTCAGATATATATCCAACGGACTTGCTCCGTCAATCCTGGCAGCCTCGTCCATATCCATCGGGATTCCTTTATAAAATTGTCTTAACATAAAAGTATAGAATCCTGGCGCACCAAATGCTCCTAAAATCAAAGGCGCATATGTATCGATTCCCTTCAATGCTTTCCAAATCATAAATTGAGGGATTAACAATGTCGCAGAGGGAATCATCATAGCAGCCATTACCATTGCGAAAACAACATTCTTTCCACGGAAATTAATTCTTGCAAAAGCAAATGCTGCCATTGAACTTGTAAGCATTGTGCCTATCACATTAAAAAATACAATAAATGCAGAATTACACATCCATCTTGCAAATGGCCTCATCGTCATAATATCCGCATAGTTTTTCCATTGAGCTATTTTCGGCAGCCATTGCATAGGTTTACGGAAAATTTCGGATTGTGTCATCAAAGAGGATCTTGCCATCCAGAACAAAGGAAAAACCATAATTAAGCCGAGCAGAAGCATAAACAAAAAATCTAAGACAGCCGCAATCTTTTGCTTTTTTTTCATTCCGCATCACCTCCATAATAGACCCAGCCTGATGTCCGGAACAGGAAAATTGTAAGCAAGGCAATTACCAGAAACAAAAGCCAGCTCTGAGCACATGCAAGTCCCATCCGATTATAATTAAACGCGTTGTCATATAAATACAACATATAGAAATTAGAGGCATTTTCGGGTCCGCCATTTGTCATCACATAGCCCTGTGTAAAGGTTTGCAGCGCTCCAATCAGAGCCATAACAAGGTTATAGAAAATCAATGGGCTCATCATTGGAAGGGTCACATAAATCAATCTTGCCCACCAATTCCCTCCATCTATATCTACAGCCTCATATAATTCCTGTTGGATCGAACCAAAACCTGATAAATTAATCATAATCGTATTTCCTGCTCCCCATATTCCCATAATAGCAATACAAGGAAGTACCATCTTTTTATCAAAAATCCAATCTTCATGTATTCCAAATGGAGCTAAAAGGTTATTCAAAAGTCCATTTGTCGGATCGTAAATAAATGTCCACAGCGCAGAAGAAGCCATAATTGGTACGATCGATGGTATATAGATAAGAACTCTCCACAGCCCCTTTCCCTTTAACTGCTCGACATTTAAAAGCAAAGCAATCACAAACGTTATAATCAGCATGGAGGGGACAAAAATGAGGGTATATTTTAACGTAACCCAACACGAATTCATGTAATGCGGATCTGTTGTAAAAAGTGCTTTATAATTTTTCAATCCTACAAATTCCGGTGCAGAAATAATATCCCAACTGCAAAAGCTAATCATTAAACTATATATCATCGGAAGAATATATAGATAAGCAATCCCATACAGGCCGGTATTACAAAAATCCATCCCCATATTGTCTCCTTTCTCCGGGTTTTTAATTTTCCTTTCATATTGCCGCCGCCTCCTTTTAATCGGGTATCTATTGGTTGTACTTATTATCTCTTCTCCCATATTTAAAAAACAGTATTATTTTGAGCTTTCACTCTGTATTTTTTTTACATAATATAGAATCAAATTTACTTCACATCTGTAATATTATATAATCGTTAAGGAAAGGTGAGGATGAATATGAAAAATATGCATAGTATACTAATAGCAGATGACGAGAAGCATGTAAGAAACGATATTATTCAAAGCATGCACTGGTCCGATTACGGCTTTTACATCATTGGAGAAGCAGAGAACGGCAGACAGGCTCTGCAAATGATTCAAGATCTTCAGCCAGATGTTCTAATTACCGATATCAAAATGCCCTTTGCCAATGGTTTAAAATTAATTGAAAGTGCCCACCAAATAAAACCAGATATTCAATGTGTCATTATTTCTGGTTATGAAGACTTTCATTATGCTCAGGAAGCAATTCGTTTGAATGTATCGTCTTATTTAACCAAGCCTATTGACGGGAACTCCATCCTCGCCATGCTCCAGAAGCTTTCTCTGAAAAGTAAAGACTTTTCTTCCAATTCCCCACAGTATCCGGAGCTTCTGATGGATTCGTTCTTCCATTTTCAGAAAATGGGTGAAACGGAACAGACTTATGCGGTAGCTGCTTTTTATTTTCCTCATTTTTTTATTCAAAAAACAAACCGGTATATGCTAAGCCTCTTTCATTCTTGGGTGACTGAAGCCATTCATGATATCTTGCCCTCTTCAGATATACAGACAGCCCTTTTCTCCCATGGCTCCAATCTCCTTCGTCTTACCCTGAAGGCTTCCGCCTTAACCATCGGTGATTTAGAAAAATTACTCACAAGAATACGTTATGTTTCTACCCAAAAAGCAAAAGAGGCTCCTATCATAGCCGCTACAGCACCGTTTCAAGAAGAAGAAAAACTGGATACTCTTTCCATAAGCTGCCTCCAGTTTCTGAATATCCACCTTCTCTTCAAGGAATCACTCATATGGTATCGTATTCTTCCTCCTGCCAGTGAAACCTTTACAGAAAAAATTATGAAAGAAATAGAAGCCTTTCGGGCCGCTATATCTAACCGCCATTTTGCTGCTGCCGAAGATATATTGTCCTGCCTTTTATCTAACGAATATCTTTCCGATTACACGGCAGAAATTTTGGAATATATTATATGTGAAATTAGCAATACTTTGCGCCGTCTTTCTCTTCGTTATCAACTGGGCGCAGAACGAAGTATTTTTCAGGATATGATTTCTTCTTATTATTTGGTGCAATTTTTCACTTTGGAGGAACTGAGAACAGACATCCTAAAACGCTGTAAATGTATTTTTTCTTTTCTTCTAAAGGTGAATAACATAGATATTGTAGCTATGATCAAAGCTTATATCCAGCAAAATTATGAATATGATATTACTCTGGTTGGAATTGCGACAGAATTTTTCTTTAATCCAAGCTATCTTTCCAGAATGTTCAAAAAGAAAACCGGTGGAAATTTGTCAGCATATATTGAGGAAGTACGCATTAAAGAAGCATTAAAGCTGTTTCAATCCCGAAGGCTTTCTATTGCGGAAGCCGCTCGTATGGTAGGTTACAATGACCCCAATTATTTTTCTAAGATATTCAAAAAACGGACGGGCTTTTCTCCCAGTTTTTATAGCACACAGGAAGGAGATCAATAATCATGCGTTTTAATCATGCGAAAAAAAATACCATTGAATCTGAATTGATTCGTTTGACCTCACTTATACTGCTTTCTTCCATCATACTGTGTACCATCATTTCAAACCTGATTCTCTATAAGCAAAATTATGAAAATGTTAAACGCTATAATAACGATATGCTGGAACAAATTTCTCAAAGTACAAGTTCCTACTTCAGTACGATCAACCTTGTTGTCTACAATTTTGTCTGTAATCAGCAGGCACAATATTATCTGATTCAGGCCCGTAAGGATAATAGCCCCACAACATCAACAATTTCATATCTGGAAAATAATCTCCGTCAAATCTCCTATGCGCTTCCAGGATGCAATCTTCATCTTTTTATCGATAATCCCTCCTGTCCTCCAATTTATATGGAGGATCCCAGCCTCATTTTCACCCCTGGGTATCATTTTAAAGAGGACAGCTGGTATCAAGAATTCTCTAAAATTCCAGAAAATCAAATGTATCTTGTCACTACATATGAGGATAGACACTATTATATCAATCAGACTGAAGGTGGCATTACTATCATATACCGCATCCGCAATAATTCTAATCTAAATACCATCGGATATCTTCTGGCTGACATTCCAGGACAGGTATTACAGGAAAAACTAAATATTCGGAACCAGCCTCGGTTCTACCTTAAAATTGTAAACAGTGAACAAAAAGAAATCTTGAATACACTTCCTCCGAATGAAAACGGGAAACTGTTTCAAATGACAGTTTATGAACCATTTACCTCCTGGATAATGACCGCTTATACGCAAAATGATAATTTCAATACAAATTCAACAATGGTTATGTTTTCCAATATTTTTTGCGCCTTTCTCGTTGGTACGGCTGCATTTTTATTATCCGTTCATTTTGCCCGATCTTTAACAGAACCTCTAAAGGTACTTACTGCATCCATGCAGGAAATGGAAACAGGCACCTTTGGAAATCCTATTTACTGTAAAACCGATAATGAGATTGGATTTTTAATTGACCAATATAACGCAATGAATCAGAAAATAAGAGATTTAACCCGAAAAAAAGAAAGCGCCGAGCTTGCACAGAAAGACGCTCAAATAACCATGCTTCAAAATCAGATTAATCCGCACTTTTTATATAATACTTTAGAAATGATTCAAGGGATTGCAGACGGCCCTTCTTCCCTGATCATAAAAAATTGCTGTAACGCTTTATCCAGAATGTTCCGCTATAACCTGAAGGGTCCTCATATCGTTACCTTAGAGCAGGAGCTACAGCATATCAAGTATTATATTTATATTATGGAGCTACGTTTCAATCATCTGTTCCAGGCCAAGTATCAAATTGATGAAACGTTGCTTCGATATAAAACGGTCAAATTCAGTTTACAGCCTTTTATAGAAAATGCAATTCTTCATGGATTTACTGAACATCAGCTTCATGGAGTGCTGTTAATTTCTGTATCAAGAGAAGTCGATGGAAGAATTCAAATCTTAATCAAAGATAATGGATATGGCATATCATCCGGCACGCTTGGCAAAATTCGACAGCAAATACACTCCACTGATACCCAGAACTATGTAAAAAAAGAATATGGAAGCGTGGGAATTGTCAATACCCATCAAAGACTGCTGCAGCATTTCGGCGACGAATACTCTTTTTATATGGACTCTGTTCCACAAAAAGGAACCACAGTAGCTATACATCTTCCAAGGATTTTATAGCCCACGCCCCTCCCCCAGGCAGCCGGGATGGCAGCGCAGGAAGCAGGTACAGATGAATCTGCATCGCGCCGTCTTCACTGATAAAAACATCCTCGTCCAAAAGCATCAACAGCATGGCCATAGCTATGGCCTCGTTGCCGTCCATCTGAAACTGATAAGGCACTATGCCGATTTCAGGCTCCTCATGATGCAGCTTCCGCTCATTGCAGTGGAAGGCAAGGTTCATCAGATTGTTGGCTGTGGAGGTACGGAATGCATCCTCCATGGGGGACGTCACGTTCCAGGGATTGGTCATGGTATGGACCACCCACCCTCTCGCCCGATAATAGGCCTGGGCCGTCTTTTTCCACGGCTCCACCAGTTGCCTGGTCAGTTCCAAAAATGGCTCATGGTTCTCCGGCAGCCCGATCCTCTCTGCCAGCCAATACAGCTGCTGCTGCGCGTTCAGATGCCAGTCTCCGTTCCAGGGGGGCTGGATTTCCTCCGACCAAATCCCCTGCAGGTTGGAAGGGAAGCCTCCCTTTTGGGAGGAGCCAATCAGCAGATGCCGCGCAAATCCCAGATACAGATTCCATAAACCGGTATCCTCTCCTCCCTGTCTGGCCTTGCGTATCCGCTCCGGCAAAGGGAGCCCCTGCGCCGTTTCCGGCTGTTCGGGCTCAAAGTATACCTTCGCTCTGCCCGCCTGGTTCTGATACCAGTTCTGATATTCTTCCCTCGCCTGCTTTACGCAAGTTTCCAATTCTGGCTTTCTGTCTGCAGTTTTACCATATGGGCATATACACCATTCTTTTCTT
>ERZ772889.3258-NODE-3258-length-11470-cov-2.983793_pt1 | contig 11470 bp, 8 predicted proteins | sample MGYA00512127_ERZ772889 | MGnify/ENA primary metagenome ERZ772889 (study PRJEB29015, sample SAMEA2737689) | human gut metagenome | biome: human gut; feature: human-associated habitat; material: faeces | place: China | collected 2012 ... | reverse complement strand
CGGCTGAGACAGAGAGTTTATCATTTTTTATTTCATAAAGCATAGATATGCCCTCCGAGGGAAAATTTTATACCTTATTATTATAGCACATTGTTTGGGAGATGTCAAAACCAAGTGAGCAGTGAGGTTATGAGGTCGGCTGGGGCATGGGCGAAAACGTTTGAAAAAAATTAAAGACCTGTTGAAAATTCTGTTCTGATATCAATATTTTAACAGTTAAATTTTATGACTTTGATACAGAATAACTAAAATATTTTCAATTGTTTGTGTAAGCTGACAAAACTTGTGATGACTATTGACTTTAATTTGGAGATAGTCTATAATAAAATGGTAAGATTATTTAATTGTGCAGTGCTTTTTGTTCACAGCTTCAGACTGCACTGAGGAGAAATGACTATGAATATTAAAGACGCAAAACAACAGATACTTAATGCGATACAAGCCTATCTCATTAAAGACGAATTTGGCGATTACCGAATCAGCATAGAACATCAGAGACCTGTGTTCCTGCTTGGCGCACCTGGTATCGGTAAGACCGCTATCATGGAGCAGATAGCTCAGGAAACTGGCGTAAACCTTGTTACCTACTCCATGTCCCACCACACAAGAGAGTCTGCCCTCGGTCTGCCTGTTATTGTACATAGAAACTACACCGGTGCTGACGTGCAGATATCCGAGTACACGATGAGTGAGATCGTGGCTACTCTTTATGATACTATCGAAGCCACTGGCATTAAAGAGGGTATTCTCTTCCTCGATGAGATCAACTGCGTTTCCGAGTCCCTTGCCCCTGCAATGCTCCAGTTTTTGCAGTATAAGGTTTTCGGACTTCATCAGGTTCCGGCAGGTTGGGTAGTTGTTACAGCAGGTAACCCGCCTGAGTTCAACAAGTCTGTTTCTGAGTTTGATATCGTTACTCTCGACCGTGTTAAGAGGGTCGAGTGTCAGCCTGATTTCGGCGTTTGGAAAGAATATGCTTACTATGCAGGCGTTCACCCTGCTATCATATCATATCTTGAGCTTCACCCTGACCACTATTATATGGTAGACGCAAGCGATAAGAACAACTACCGCTTTGTTACTGCCCGTGGCTGGGAGGACCTTTCTGAAATGATGCAGCTTTATGAGGAGAGCGGTATCCTTGTTGACCACGCTCTGGCTGCTCAGTATGTACAGAACCCAGAGTTCTCAAAGGGCTTTGCGGAATATTATGACAGATTCAACTACTATCGTGAGAAATATGACGTTGACGCTATCCTCGAGGGCGGCATAACTGCTCAGAACATTGCTGACGCAAGAGCGGCAGGCACTGAGGAAGCTGTGGCTCTTATGAATCTGCTTATGGACGGCATCACATACACAATGAGAAGCTGTATCCAAATGGAGAAGATGATAAGACTTATCCACCCAAGAATGGAAGATATCCTTGTGAAGATAAACAATGGTCTTTCATGCCGTCAGATAATCAGTGAACACATCATGGACTGCAACAAGAGCCTTGACAAGGCGGTAAGAGCAAGAAATATCTCGCCGTCTAACAAGAAGATCCAGCACTGGATACTCCACAATCTGGAAGCTTATCTTGATAAGTGTACGAACGAGGGAAGAGATAACAAAAACCGCTGTACTGTTATTTTGCAGAACTCCTTCAACAATCTGCTCCATGGCGCAAACAACGTTACACAGCAGTCTATGAATGGTCTGAAATACGCTTTTGACTTCCTTGAGAATGCTTATGGCGCTGACAGCAATGTTATGAAGAAGTTTATCGAGGAGCTGAAAATAAATTGCCACACCACAAACTTCATCAAGAAGTACGGCTCAGAGCAGTTCTACAGACTTGCAGGCGAGCCTGTTCAGCAGCCTACCTACAATAATCTCTATGACCTTAATCTTACTGATTGCCTTTTAGAGCAGGAATAAGCATAGATACAAAATGAATATCACACGGGCGAACACATTTTGCCATACATTGTAATAGTTGCATTGTAGGGGCGAACAGTGTTCGCCCGTTTTAGCTTTATAGGTAGTTTTCAGATACATATTTGTTAATATAAAAAGCTTGTAATTTGCGAAAAAGTGTGATATAATAACTAAGAATGTACAAACGAGAATCAGTGAGGTTTTTACTATGGGCAAGATTTATGATTTAGGCATAGACGTAGGTTCGACCACGGTCAAGACGGTAATTCTTGACGAGGGCGAGTTTATTTATAACAAATATGAAAGACACTTTTCAAAGGTCAGGGAAACGGTGGCTGAGCAGCTTCGCACTATCAGAGAGCTTTATCCTGAGGACAAGTTCAGGATAGCCATAACAGGCTCGGCAGGTCTTGGCATCGCTGAGGCAAGCGGTATCTCTTTCGTGCAGGAGGTCTTTTCTGCTTTTATCGCTGTAAACAAGAAGTATCCAAAGGCTGACGTTGTGGTTGAGCTTGGCGGTGAGGACGCTAAGATAATCTTCCTCACAGGGGGCGTTGAACAGCGTATGAACGGCTCCTGCGCAGGTGGCACAGGTGCTTTTATCGACCAGATGGCAGGACTTTTAGGCGTTACCCCTGACGAGATGAACGACCTTGCTCTTAAGGCTGAAAAGACTTATCCTATCGCTTCAAGATGTGGTGTTTTCGCAAAGTCTGATATTCAGCCGCTTCTTAATCAGGGCGCGAGAAAAGAGGACATATCTGCGTCTATCTTTCAGGCTGTTGTTGACCAGACAGTTTCGGGTCTGGCACAGGGCAGAAAGATCGGCGGTCAGGTGCTTTTCCTTGGCGGTCCTCTTACATATCTCAGTGCACTGAGAAAGGCATTCAGAACTACTTTGAACCTCGACGAGGAACACGCTATTCTTCCTGAAAATTCTTCATGCTATATGGCTTTCGGTGCGGCACTTCATGCTGACACTCTTGCTGAGGAAATGACTATAGATGAGGCTATCGATAAGATAGTGAACGCAAAGGCTACTGACAATATCGTGGTAGGAAAGCCACTGTTTGCAAGCCGTGAGGAATATAATGCTTTCGTGGAAAGACACAAGGAGTCTGATCTTAAATATGAAGACATCAGAACTTACAGGGGCGACGCTTATCTTGGCATAGACGCAGGCTCGACAACCACAAAGCTTGTGCTTATCACACCTGACGGAAAGCTTCTTTATCAGCACTACTGCTCAAACAAGGGTCAGCCGCTGGATATAATCGCTTCAAAGCTTGAGGAGATCTACCGCCTTGCTACCCCTGAGCTTAACATAAAAGCTTCTGCGGTAACAGGCTACGGTGAGGATCTTATAAAGGCAGGTCTGGGTGTTGACTATGGTATAGTTGAAACTGTTGCGCACTATAAGGCGGCGGCTTATTTCTGCCCTGACGTTGACTTTATCATCGACATCGGCGGACAGGATATAAAGTGCTTCAAGATAAAAAACAACGCTATCGACAGCATTATGCTCAACGAGGCTTGTTCATCAGGCTGTGGCTCGTTCATTCAGACTTTTGCAGGTGCAATGGGATATGACATTGCGGAGTTTGCAAGGCTCGGTCTGTTTGCAAAAGCACCTGTGGAGCTTGGCTCAAGATGTACAGTGTTCATGAACTCATCTGTAAAGCAGGCGCAAAAGGACGGAGCTTCCGTTGAGGATATTTCTGCAGGACTTTCGTCGTCTATCATCAAGAACGCAGTTTACAAGGTAATAAGAGCAAAGTCTATTGATGAACTTGGCAAGAATATAGTCGTTCAGGGCGGAACGTTCCTTAACGACGCTGTGCTCAGGTCATTTGAAATGGAGCTTGGTAGAAACGTTATAAGACCTGCCATTGCGGGACTTATGGGTGCGTTCGGCTGTGCGCTTTTCGCAAAAGAAAAATCTCAGGGCAGGGACGGCAAGTCAAGCGTTCTTACAAAGGCTCAGCTTGAAGAATTTGCTTACAATTCAAGAGCCGTTCAGTGCGGTGGCTGTGGTGCGCACTGTAACCTTACTATAATAAGATTTAATGACGGCAGAAGATTTACTTCCGGAAACCGCTGTGAAAAGGGTGCAGGCATAAAGATAACCGACAGAACGGAAAACATGATAGAGTATAAGTATAACAAGATACTCTCTTATGCTGACAACAAGCCTGCAAAACCTATTGCAAAGGTGGGTCTGCCGCTTGCGCTGTCTTATTATGACCTTATGCCGTTTTTCTCAACACTGCTCACAAGCCTTGGCTTTGAGGTGGTGCTGTCTGAGGAGTCAACGAGAGATACATATTATAAGGGTCAGCAGACTATCCCGTCTGATACGGTATGTTATCCTGCAAAGCTTTGTCACGGTCATATAGAGAGCCTCCTTGACAAGGGCGTGGACTTTATATTCTATCCTTGCATGAGCTACAATGCTGACGAGGGTCAGTCGGACAATCACTATAACTGTCCTGTTGTTGCTTATTATCCTGAGCTTCTAAAGGCTAACAATGACAAGCTGAATGATGACAATTTCATCATGCCTTATCTTGACATAAACATCAAAAAGCACGTTGCAAAGGCAATGGCAAGAGCGCTTTCAAAGTATAACATCACTGCAAAGCAGGTGCTTGGAGTGCTTAACAAGGCTTATTCTGAGCAGGTGAGATACCATAGGGATATCGAGGCTAAGGCACAGGAGATAATCGCTGAGGCAAGGGCGAAGGGTCAGAAAATAATCGTTCTGGCAGGCAGACCTTACCACATCGACCCTGAGATAAACCACGGAATACATAAGCTTATCGCTTCTCTTGGCTTTGCTGTTATTACCGAGGACAGCGTGGCGATGAAGGTGGATACACCTGCCCTTGACGTACTTAATCAGTGGACTTATCATTCAAGGCTTTACAGAGCCGCAGAGTATGTATGCGAGAATGATGATATGCAGCTCGTTCAGCTTGTATCCTTTGGCTGTGGTATCGACGCTGTTACAACAGATGAGGTAAGAGCTATACTTGAAGAAAAGGGCAAGCTTTACACTCAGCTAAAGATAGACGAGATAACGAATCTCGGTGCGGCTAAGATAAGACTTAGATCCCTTGCGGCGGCACTGGAGGAAAAAGAAGCCAGCGCAAATGCAGAGAAGAAAATGGACAAGGAGGCAATGTAATGGCTGAAAAGGAGATAAAACACGCAGGCTCGGACAGAGTAAAAAGGTCTTATTTTGACAAGTCAAGACGTGAGAAATACACTATACTTATACCTGATATGCTTCCTATACACTTCAAGCTTATCATGGCGATATACAAAAAATACGGCTATAACATGGAGCTTTTGCAAAACTGCTCACGAAACGTTATAGACGAGGGACTTAAAAACACACATAATGACGCTTGCTATCCTGCGCTTCTTGTTATTGGACAGTTTATGGACGCCCTCAAAAGCGGCAAGTATGACCTCGAACACACGGCTCTGCTTATGTCACAGACGGGCGGCGGCTGTCGTGCTTCAAACTATATCCACCTTATAAGAAAGGCGCTGTCAACGCAGTTCCCTGAAGTGCCTGTTCTGTCGCTGAATTTCAGCGGACTTGAAAAGGACGCCTCTATAGATATCACCCCTGCCATTGCAATGAAGCTTATTTATGCTGTGCTTTACGGCGATATGCTCATGCTTTTGTACAATCAGTGCAAGCCTTACGAGATAGAGAAAAATTCTACTGACGAGCTTTTGGCAAGGTGGCAGCACAGACTTGGGAAGCTGTTTGCTACCCCGAGCAGATATATGCACACAAAGAGCATTTACAACGCTATGCTAAAAGATTTTGCGGCGCTTCCAAGGACAAAGGAGAAGAAGCCTAGGGTGGGTATCGTGGGAGAGATATACGTTAAGTATTCACCTCTTGCGAACAATCACCTTAACGACTTCCTGCTGTCTGAGGGCTGTGAGCCTAATGTGCCTGGGCTGTTGGACTTCGTGCTTTACTGTGCGTCGGACGCTATCAATGACGAGAAGCTTTATGACAAGAAAACCAGCCGCACTCTTATGTACGGCATTGGTTATGATGTGCTTTACAAGTTCCAGAAGCAGCAGATAAAGGTCATCAGCGAGCAGGGCATTTTCCAGCCGCCGCATGATTTTGAACACCTTAGAAAGTGTGCTGATAAGTACATCAGTCAGGGTGTAAAAATGGGCGAGGGCTGGCTCATCACCGCAGAAATGGCGGCTCTTGCTGAAACTGGCACAAAAAACATAATATGCACTCAGCCGTTCGGCTGTCTGCCTAACCATATTGTTGCAAAGGGTATGTCAAGAACTATCAAGCAGGCTTATCCTGACGCAAATATAGTCGCTATCGACTATGACCCTGGTGCGACAAAGGTCAATCAGGAGAACCGTATCAAGCTTATGCTTGCTAATGCAGTCATGGATTAATAGAAAAGTTTACCCCCTCGGAGCTTGGCTCGGAGGGGGTTTTTGTTAGTGATAGAATTCTTTCGTTTCAAGATAGGATATTTGTTCCGGTGAAATAAAATCAAGGGCTTTTATTTCTTCTGCCACCTGTTCGGTACTGTTCTTTGTCAGCCTGACGTCAATGTCGATCACATCAATGATGCTGTTATTGTCGCTGTAAATATCGTCCGAATTACGGGTGTATAAAGTTATTGAGGCGAAGTTGCCTGCAAGGTTGCGGTGTTTCAGACAGTCAATATAATCGCTAAAGCTCTTTTCACGGCTGTCCAGAGCTTTAATGTAAATGTCTGTAAGCTGCTCAGCCTGCTCTTTAGTGAGAGTTTTTCTGCCTTCTGGGTTTTTGTAGCTTGGGGTATAGGTCATTATATCTTCGTCTGTCTGCACCCACACCCAAACGTCGTCATAGTCGGTGAGCGCTGACAGGTCAGGCTTGCCAGCGAAACCGTCGCAAAGATATGAAATGAAGTTAAAGGCAAATATCATGATCATATATACAGCAAAGACTGCTATCCATTTTACGAATTTCGCTATTGTCAAGGTGCTCTTTGCAGAGAATATCCTTATAAGAAGGTAGCTCAGTAGCACCACTGGCAGCAGAACTATGTTGTCAGGATCGGAAAGAACGTAGGTCGTCACGGTCACAATGCCGAGGATAAGAACTATCTCACGAAAAGCGGTGAATACAAATGGCTTGCCTGTGGCTCTGCCGTCACGCTTTTTGTAGATGAAATACAGCAGGCATATGAGTGCTGCCGAAAGCAGCGAGCTGCCCATGAGCATTAAAACCAGTGCGTTTGAATAGCCGTTATCCATAAGATAAGCAGGAAATGCACTCCACGCAAACCACTTATCTGTAATGATTTCAATATCATCACTGCCTCGTGTTGAGAAAATGCTGATAGATGAAAGAACTATGCACCTTGGCAGTATCGCCTCACAGGCTGTTATTATCACAGCCGTGTATATGACCTCCGCAAGCCTGCCGCAGCAGACAAGACACAGTATCACAACAAGGTCAACGAACAGGCAGGTAGAAAGCTCAGTGAGAAACAGCACTGCGGCATACCTTGCAAGTATCTTCAAAGATAGATCGGTGGTTATGATAGTGGAAATAAACTGAATGATGTTCCAAAAAACTACAGGCAAGATGTGCAGCTTTACAAGTGTGCAAAGCTTTGAGAAAAAGCGTTCCTTTGCACCTGCGGGCAGTGAGTAGGCAAGGTCTGCGTGACTTTTGCTGTAGCTCTCATGGAAAAGAGCGAACACAGTGAAAACTCCACACAGTGCGACAGCGGCAACGCCAATGTATGCAATGTCATAGCCCTGATAATAGTTCGTTAAGCTTTCATTGTAGTAAGTAATAAAATTCCGTATGGACATCTGCACGATGTAATTTACAAAAAGCACCAGATTTGTGATTATAAAAAACAAACTGTTCGCTTTAAGATCACGGTTTGAGGTCTTACTTATCCTCTTCGCTGCTGACAGCATATCCACGCACCTCCATTTCGTAAATGAAAATCTCTTCAAGGGTCAGAGGGACAAGCTCCAAAACGGCAGGGGAGAGCTTTTTAAGCTTTGCAGTGATATCCGCTTTTTCGCCCTTTGCCACCACGGTGGAAACTCTTCCGAGGTTTCTGAAACTGAGCACTTCGACGCCTGCGTTTTCTATGGCGGAGCGGTCAAGCTCGCCCTCAGGCAAGGCTATCTGCACCTTTTCAAAGCCCTCTCTTACATCATCAATATCCTTGGCGAAAATGACCTCGCCTTTGTGGAGGAGCATTGCCTTGTCGCAAAGCTCGCCTATCTCGGTGACGTTGTGTGAGGACACCACAAGGGTCGCACCACGGTCGAAAATATCGTCAACTATCATTGTGCGGATAAGCTTTCGCATGGCAGGGTCAAGGCCGTCAAAAGCCTCGTCAAGGAGGATATACTTTGTTCGGCAGGCAAGTGCAGCCGCAACGATAGCCTGTCTTTTCATGCCCTTTGAAAACTGTGACAGCGGTTTCTTCCGTGGCAGGTCAAGCTTTGAGATAAGGTCATCGAACACCTTGTCGTCAAAGGTCGGGTAGCTGCTTTGGTAAAAGCTTTTCAGGTCATTCACTGTCAGTCTTGAAAACTGCACCGTTTCGTCGCTCACAAAGAAGATGTTCTCTTTAGCCTGCGGCCGGTCATAGACCTCTGTTTTGTCAATGGTGACGCTGCCGCTGTCGGGGCGGTAGATCCCGCTTATAACACGCAGCAGGGTGGATTTACCTGCACCGTTCGAGCCTACAAAGCCGTATATGCAGCCCTCGGGGATATCCAGGGTGACGGCTTTCAGTGCCTCGTGATCTTCGTCTGCGTTTTTGAATGTAAGTGACAGGTCTTTTATTTCTATCATTCTTTGTCACTCCTTTCTTTCTGTTCCTCCGCCAGTTCTTCAAGGACGGAGGTAAGCGATCCAAGGCTTATGCCTGCCTGCATTGCAGCGGCGGCATGGAGCTTAAATTCTTCCAGTAATTTTTTCTCTATAGAGCCTTTCTGCTTTGCCACAAAGCAGCCTTTTCCTGACACGGAATAGATTATTTCGTCATGCTCAAGTCTGCTATAGGCTTTGGCGACTGTGTTTGGATTCAGACCCAGTTCCTTTGCCAACATTCTTGAGCTTGGCAGCTTATCGTTTTCTTTCAGCACGCCTTTTGATATAAGGCTTGAGAACTGGCTGCATATCTGTTCGTAGATAGGTGCTCTTCCTGTAAGATCAAGCGTTATCACCTTGAATACCTCCTTTCGATTTTGTTGTTTCGTTTCATTTGTTCTGCTGTACTAACTGTATTATCTGTTGTAGTACACTTAGAGTATACAACTATAAGTCTGATTTGTCAAGGAGCGTGGATATTTTTCAGTACTTATCACAATACTGCGCCGTTTTGATAGTTGGAAATGTACAAAAGTTCAGGCTTTGGGGAGAGAAATATTATTAAAATGTAAAAAATGTGTTTAAAGGGCTTTGGGATTATTGACAGGGATGAAAAATAGTGCTATACTTTAATACATAAAAGCTTAAAAGCATAAAACCTTTAAAGCGATGAATTTATATAGACATGGTAAGGGTCTTTTTTTGGAAAGGAAGTAATCACAATGGCAAATCAGGCAAAGACAATAAATCAGAAAGGTGACCTTATGTCATATCGTCCTGATATAAAGCTTCTGGACGCAACTATCCGTGACGGAGGTCTTGTAAATAATTTTGGATTTTCAGACGAGTTTGTAAAAGAACTCTATAAGACTAATATAAAATCAGGCGTTGAATACATGGAGTTCGGCTATAAGGCTTCTAAGGAGCTTTTTGACGTCAAGGGGTTCGGCAAGTGGAAGTTCTGTGATGAGGAAGATATCAGAGCTATCGTGGGCGAGAATGACAGCCCTCTGAAACTTTCTGTTATGGCTGATGTTGGCAGATGTGACTTCAAGAAGGATATCCTGCCAAAGAGCGAGAGCGTTATCGACATGATAAGGATCGCAACGTATACTCATCAGATGCCTGGTGCGCTGGAGATGATAAACTACTGCCACGACATGGGCTATGAAACTACTATCAACATCATGGCTGTTTCTGCAAGCCGTGAGGACGATATCGCACAGGCTCTTGACCTTGTGGCAAAAAGCCCTGTTGACGTTATCTATCTTGTTGACAGCTACGGCTCACTTTTCCCTGAGCAGGTGAGAAGACTTACTGCGCAGTATTGCGAGGTGGCTGAGGCTAGTGGCAAAAAGGTGGGCGTTCATATGCACAACAATCAGCAGCTCGCTTTTGCAAACACTATCGAGAGCATTTCTCACGGCGCAAGCTTTGCTGACGCCACAATGAGCGGAATGGGCAGAGGTGCAGGAAACTGCTTTATGGAGCAGATGCTCAGCTTCCTGAGAAACCCTAACTACAAGCTTACTCCTACACTGAAATTTGTTGAAAAGTACGTTGCTGAGGAGAGGGCAAAGGGTTCACAGTGGGGCTATGACGTGCCTTATATGCTCACAGGTGCGCTCAACCGCCACCCTCGTGCGGCTATCGCTTTTCTGAAGGATAACAGAACAGATTACAACGAATTGTACATGGATCTTCTTAACGAGTTGTCATAAAATCATTCTTCATATAAACGGCGTTTCCATAGTGATGTGGGACGTCGTTTTTGTGTTGCATAATTTTTTATCATATGTTATAATTATTTTATGTTTTCATAAAACCTTTTGGCGGATATCTCGTCATTATAGATGAAAGGACTTTCAATGAAGTTAGGCGTGCCTTGTGAGGTGTTGCTTAAATGTAAGGGGGCGGAAAAATGGAGGACAGCAGGATAATTGAGCTTTATGAAAGCAGAGATCAGCAGGCTATTTCACAATCGGATATAAAATACGGCGGATACTGTTATTCTGTGGGCTACAATATTCTTGGAGTCAGGGAGGACACGGAGGAGTGCGTGAACGAAACTTGGCTCAGGGCATGGAACTCCATTCCGCCACAGAAACCCAGAATGCTGTCGGCATTTTTCGGGCGGATAACAAGAAATATCGCATTTGACAGATATCGTGCGTCAAAGGCCGCAAAGCGTGGAAAAGGTGAGATAGCGGCGGTCTTGGAGGAGCTTGACGAGTGCATACCTGACAATGACACCACCGAGAGTCTTTGCGACGGCAGACATCTTGAAGGGCTTATAAACGAATTTCTTGGTGAGTTGCAGGAGAGAGACAGAAATATATTTCTCCAGCGATATTGGTTTGCAACGCCTATAAAAGAGATATCAAAAAAGTATGCTATGAACCTGAACACAGTTAAGGCGAGCCTTTTCAGAAGCAGAAATAAGTTAAAGGCTTTGCTTGAAAAGGAGGGAGTTCTTTTATGAAAACAACAGGAGAGGATATTTTCAAGGCTTTGGAAAATGCTGACGAGCATTACATTGAAGAATGCAGACAGAGCGGCAGCGGCATAAAGATAAAAACCATATGGACAAAGTGGGCGGCTGTGGCGGCTTGCGGAGTTATCGCTACTGTGACGGGCGTTATGATGTTTGCA
>ERZ772889.3255-NODE-3255-length-11474-cov-9.345214_pt1 | contig 11474 bp, 12 predicted proteins | sample MGYA00512127_ERZ772889 | MGnify/ENA primary metagenome ERZ772889 (study PRJEB29015, sample SAMEA2737689) | human gut metagenome | biome: human gut; feature: human-associated habitat; material: faeces | place: China | collected 2012 ... | reverse complement strand
TTTTTACCGTTTACCGAAAGTTCTGTAGGAATTGCATTTGACATATAATCGCCTCATATACTTCATAAGTTATAGAATAAATATATCATATTGCAGATATTTAAATCAATAGCTTAAACCGAATTTTATGATTATTTGACAAAGTGTTCTGTCAAAACATAATTTATTACAGTTTTTAATAAAAACTCAAAAATCACCGCAAAGCAAAAACTTTACGGTGATTTTTTTTGCGCAGAGAAACGCGTATATTATGTTAATTTCAAAACTTTCAGGCTCTTGCCTTAAGGGCAACACGCTTAATTTTTCCGCTTACAGTCTTTGGCATTTCATCGGTAAATTCAATGTACTGAATCCACTTATATGATGCAAGACGCTTGTTTGAAAATCCTTTAATTTCATTTACAAGATTTTTGTCCGCTTCGCAGCCGTCAACGGTTTTAATAATTGCCTTGATTGCCTGTCCACGGCTATCATCGGGAACACCGATTACTGCGCACTCAAGCACGGCGGGGTGTTTCATAAGCACATTTTCAATTTCAAACGGGCCTACTCTGTATCCTCTTGTTTTTATAAGGTCATCGGCTCTGCCGACATACCAAAAATAGCCGTCCTCGTCCATATATGCGGTATCGTTTGTGTGGTACATTCCGTTTCTCCACGCATATTGGTACATCTGCTCGTCACCTATGTAGCCTGTAAATATACCGTACTGCTTTCTGTCTTTTGGCGGAACAACTACTATTTCGCCTGTTTCGCCCTGCTTTACTTCATCGCCGTTGCTGTCAACAAGTTTTATATTATACATAGGGCTTGGTTTTCCGATTGAACCCGTTTTGCCGTGAGTACCGTTGAGATTTGCAATGAGCAATGTGGTTTCACTCTGACCGTAACCCTCCATAGGATGAAGTCCTGTTTGTTGATATACAGCCTCGGCAACAATCGGATTGAGCGCCTCACCTGCAGTTGTCAAGTATTCGAGTGAACTCAAATCATACTTCTGCATACCTTTTTTCACAAAATATCTGTAAGCGGTCGGAGGTGCGCAGAATGATGTAACCTTAAATTTTTCAATTACTTTCAAAATTTTTGACGGAGAAAATTTATCGAAATCAAAAGCCATAACCGCACAACCGCAAAGCCACTGACCGTAGATTTTTCCGTATGACGCCTTTGCCCAGCCTGTTTCGGCAATTGAAAAATGCAGTCCGCCCTCTTTTACATTCTGCCAATATTTTGCGGAAATTATATGGCACAAAGAATAAATATGATTATGCACAACCGCCTTCGGATAGCCTGTTGTGCCCGATGTAAAGTAGATAAGCATTGGCTCGTCAGCTTTGGTTTCTACCCGTTCAAGCTCGTCGCTTGCAACTTCAATTTCTTTTGTAATATTTACCGTACCGTCAAAATCTTCTCTCGCAACGAATACGGTTTTTAATGAATTTTCTCGGTTTGCCGCTGTTAGCAGATGTTCAATCGTTTCGCTGTCAGGAGTACATACAGCCATTTTGATATTTGCAACATTTACTCTGTAGCTTATGTCCTCGGCAGTAAGCATATTTGTAGCGGGAATTGCAACAACTCCGAGTTTGTGCAGGGCCGTAACAATGTACCAATATTCATAGTTGCGCTTGAGCATCAGCAAAACTCTGTCGCCCTTTTTTATACCGTATTTCAAGAAAACATTTGCGGCTTTATTGCTTAATCTGCTTAAGTCGGCAAAAGTAAAAATTCGTTCTTCGCCCTCGGGATTTGTCCACACAAGTGCAATGTCATTCGGTGCTTTCTCTGCCATTTTATCAAGCACATCGTATCCGAAATTATAATTATCCTCAAATTTTAATTTAAAACTTTTCAGCGTATTATCACTATTAAATTCTTCATTGCAAAACTGTTTGTACAACTGCATACTATCTCGCCTTTCAGAATAAAACTAAATTTATTACAAATAAAATAATAGCAAAAATAGACTGATTAGTCAATAAATAAAGCTATTCTTATTTTATTAATAAATCAATCGGTTATGCAAAACTTGCATAACCGATTGAATATAATTATATAACCGCCGAATATTACCGCTATTGCAAAAGCAAGGTATTTTTGGTATATTTAGAGTATATAAAACAAATAAAATTTTACAGGGTGTGATTAATATGAAAAAATTTACTCTCGAAGAAATAGCCGCTACCTGCGGCGGTAAATATGTCGGCGACGAAAACTTAAAATCAACCGCAATTTCATCGGTTGAGCGTGACAGCAGATGCATTAAGGAAAATTCTCTTTTCCTTGCCATTAAAGGAGAGCGTGTTGACGGACACGATTTTATTGAAAAATGCTATGCTGACGGCGCTGTCTGCGCTGTTTGCGAAAAAGCGCCGCAGAACCCGACAAAGCCGTATATTCTTGTTGACTCAACACTTGAGGCGGTTAAAAAAATCGGTATGGCCTACCGCAAAAAATTTGATATTCCTGTAGTAGGCGTATCCGGCAGTGTAGGCAAAACTTCTACAAAAGAGATGCTCTATGCCGTACTTTCTCAAAAATACAAAACTCACAAAACACAAGGCAACCTAAATAACGAACTCGGCGTACCGCTCACTCTCCTTGCAATGCCCGAAGATACCGAGGCTGCTGTAATAGAAATGGGTATTTCCGACTTTGGCGAAATGAGCCGACTTGCGCAGATGGTACAGCCGACTGTATGCGTACTTACAATTATCGGCTGTTGTCACCTTGAAAACCTCGGCGACCGCAACGGCGTTTTAAAGGCAAAAACCGAAATGTTCAAATTTGCAAGCGAAAATGCGGAATTTGTACTCAACGGCGACGATGATAAACTTTCTACAGTAACGGAAGTAAACGGCAAAAAGCCAATCTTCTTCGGTCTTGACCGCAAAAATGACTATTACGCAGAAAATATTCAAAACAATGCGGACGGCGGAGTGCTTGCCGACCTTTGTTTCGGCGACACAAAACTTTCCGTAAAAATTCCTGCAATCGGCAGTTATATGGTTTCAAACGCACTTGCAGCCGTGGCAGTAGGCAAACTTTGCGGACTTAATGACGAACAACTTATAAAAGGTGTTGAGGCTTATAAAACCGTAGGCAGCCGTGCAAATGTTATCAATACCGAAGATTACAAAATCATTGATGACTGCTACAACGCAAACCCGACCTCCGTTATGGCAAGTATTGACACACTTGTAAATTTCAGCGGCAGAACCGTTGCAATTCTCGGCGATATGAAAGAACTCGGCACAAACGAACTTGAAATGCACCGCAAAACAGGCGAACACGCAAAAGAAAAAGGAGTTGACCTTGTAATTGCAGTCGGCCCGCTTGCCAAAGCACTTGCCGAGGGCAGCGGCGGAAAGTGGTATGCAGACATAGACTCTCTACTACCCGACCTAAAAAGCCTGCTCAAAAAAGGTGATACAGTTTTGGTAAAAGCCTCACACTCAATGCAGTTTGAAAGAATCGTTGCATTTTTGAAAGGTTGAAAATAGGCGATCATTTTGTATATAAATAGATTTAGGTCAAGCCTTTAAAAATGTTGACCTTACTTTTATAATTGTTAAAAAGCGCTTAGCTAATCCTCAATTTACCCCAACTTTCGATAAAGCCTAAAATTCACTGATAAAAAACGGTCATTCGCAAACTTTATGCGAATGACCGTAATTTTGTTTATGCTTTATTTAATGAAATGATACGCTGTAATTCTGTTACATCGCTTATATCAATTTTGCCGTTTCCGTCAACATCTGCAAGCTTTAACTGTGTATCGGTGAAATCAGCGTTTTTAGATACATACATCTGAAGTTCTGTAATATCAAGAATATCTACAGCACCGTTCATATCAACATCACCGTGCTCGTAGTTGTTTCCGTTATCAAGCGGCTTGTCCCTAAGATATTTACAATAATCAAGAGCTACCCAACCCTTTACATTTTTATAAGTTGTATAACCCCATGTGTAACCGCCGGACTGTTTTACATCTGTAACATAAAGCTCTGTACCGTTTTTAATCTGATAAACAGTTTTTGATGAAGTTGTTGCGCTCTCTCTCATATTAAGATAATCGCTTACTTCAACCTCGTAAACACCTGTTTTGTATGTAATGGTATCGTTACCGTTATCATCTTTGTTATTGTTGTTCTTATCAAAGTCGCCAAGGTAAATAAAGCCTTGGAAATTCCAACCTGATTCACCCATTGCAGGGTCATTAACATCTGCATATGTAAGATAGAAGTTTTCCCAACCCCACGCAGAGTTTGAAAATGTAACAGTACCGTTCTCTACCTTTTCAACAACGGCAACATGACCGCCTGTTTCGCCGTTTCTGTAATATTCCCAACAAGCAACAGCGCCGACTTTCGGAGTCTGACCTCTGCTGTAGCCGTCGTTGTAGTCATACCACTCGTAAGCGTCATAGTGACAAAGTCCGGGATCTCTGCCAAGAATTTCGTATGCTCTGCCGTAAGCATAAGCTGTGCAGTTTGGCATACCATAGCCGTATTGGTAATAAATATTTTTATTGCTGTAATAATAATCATTGCTGTATGACGGTGCATCAAGTCTTGGTGTAAAAGACGATGACGCATTAGCAATCATTGAATACGAAAATACTGTGGTAAAAAGTAATGCACAAACTAAGAACATTGCCGGAATTCTTTTGAGTTTTTTAAAAAACAATTTAAATCTTCCTTTCTGTCAATTTATGTTTACATTTCTGTTTATCAAAGAACATTTTACCACAAAGCTCCGCAAAAGGCAATATTTTTTTAATAATGTTGTAATTATTTGTAATCTTTGTAAAAGTCATTAAAGCAGGCTCTTGATATTTTGGCAGTATTGATATATAATAAAAACCAATAGTAGCATAAAACAAAATGCTGACAAATGGTCGAGAAACCGAAAAAAGCGTCTGTTTTACTTATATTTTTAGCTTTTGTGCAATCGGAAGTGTTAATATGAAGGTTAATGTCGGTGACAGAGTTGAAATGAAAAAACCGCACCCGTGCGGTTGCAAGGAATTTGAAATATTAAGGATTGGAATGGATTTTAAGATCCGTTGTACAAACTGCGGCAGAGAAGTTATGGTGCCGAGAAATAAAATCGAAAAGAATATTAAAAAAATTTTAACCGATAAGGAAAAATAATATGTTTGAAAAAATAGAAATTTTTGATAAAAGATACTCCGAACTTTCGCAAAGACTTTACGAACCGTCTGTTGCGGCAGATCCGGAGCGATATCAGAAAACAATGAAAGAGCTTAAGTCTATTGAAGAAATAGTGCTTACTTACCGAGAGTACAAACAGGCGGTAAAATCTCAAGACGAAAGCATTGAAATTCTTGAAGAGAGCGGCGACAGTGACTTAAAGGAACTTGCACAGCTTGAACTTGACGAGGCAAAACAGAACATAGAGGAGCTTTCGGAAAAACTTAAGATTTTGCTTTTGCCGAAAGACCCAAATGACGAACGAAATGTTATTGTGGAAATTCGTGGCGGAGCAGGCGGCGAAGAGTCGGCACTGTTCAGTGCGGTGCTTTTCAGAATGTACAGTATGTATGCCGAGAAAAAGGGCTATAAAGTAGAAATAGTAAACGCAAACGAAACCGAGCTCGGCGGCTATAAAGAAATTTCTTTTATGATTGAGGGCGAGGGTGCTTACTCACGCTTTAAATACGAAAGCGGTGTACACCGTGTTCAGCGTGTGCCCGAAACCGAAAGCCAGGGCAGAGTGCATACTTCTACCACAACCGTTGCCGTTCTTCCCGAGGCGGAAGATGTGGAGCTTGAAATTGACCCTAAAGATTTGAAAATAGATACTTTCCGTTCAAGCGGCGCAGGCGGTCAGCATATCAACAAAACAAGTTCGGCTATCCGTATTACTCATTTGCCGACAGGTACGGTTGTTGAGTGTCAGGACGAAAGAAGTCAGTACAAAAACAAAGATAAAGCGCTCAAGGTGCTCAAGAGCCGACTTTTAAAAGAAAAGCAGGATAAGCAGGCGAGTGAAATTGCCGCTAACCGTAAGTCACAGGTCGGCACGGGCGACAGAAGTGAAAGAATTAGAACCTACAACTATCCGCAGGGCAGACTGACCGACCACAGAATCGGACTTACGCTTTACAAACTTGAGGATATATTAAATGGAAATCTTGATGAAGTTATAGACGCTCTTGTTACCGCAGACAGAGCAGAAAAACTCAAAGAAAGTATGGAAAATTCATAAGCAAGGTGACAATATGCAAACATTATTGCTCGACAGTACACAGGAAAATATAAATAAAGCAGGAGAAATCCTAAGAAACGGCGGACTTGTAGGTATGCCGACCGAAACCGTTTACGGACTTGCGGCAGACGCTTTGAACGGTAAAGCCGTTGCCAAAATTTTTAAGGCAAAAGGCAGACCGATGGATAATCCGCTGATTGTTCATATTGCGGAGTTTGGGGATATTGAAAAATTCGGTCTTGTCGCCGAAATTCCCCAAAAGGCAAAAATTCTTGCCGAAAAATTTATGCCGGGCCCTCTTACAATTATAATGAAAAAATCGGAGATTATTCCTGACGAAGTGTCGGCAGGTCTTGAAACCGTTGCAATTCGCTGTCCGTCACACCCTGTTGCAAGAGCGCTCATTAAGGCGGCAAATACACCACTCGCTGCGCCGTCCGCAAACATTTCGGGTTCTCCGAGTCCTACAACCGCAACCCATGTTATGAATGATATGAACGGTAAGATTGAGGCAATTATTGACGGCGGTGCAAGTGAAGTCGGCGTTGAAAGTACGGTTATCACTCTTGCGGGCGAAGTTCCTTGCCTGTTAAGACCGGGCGGAATCACCCTTGAACAATTGAGAGATACAATCGGAGAAGTCGAACTTAACAAGGCAGTACTCGACAAACTTGACCCTAATCAAAAGGCGGCAAGCCCGGGTATGAAGTACAAGCATTATTCGCCGAAAGCGAGAGTTATACTTCTTAAAGGCACAGACGAAGAATATATTAATTATGTGAACAGCAAGGACGACGGCAAAACCGCCGCACTGTGTTGTGATGAAGATATTGCGCAGCTTAAGGTAAAAACATTTTCGCTCGGCAAAAGGCAAGACTATGCACAGCAGGCGCACAGACTTTTTGATATGCTGAGAGAGGTTGACGAGGTCGGCGGAATTGACACCGCTTACTCAAGACTTCCGTCCTGCGATGGCGTAGGTATGGCACTTTACAACAGACTTATAAGAGCCGCAGGCTATGAGGTGATAGACCTTGAAAAAATATAAAATATTGGGGCTTACAGGTCAGACGGGCGCAGGCAAAAGCACTGTATCAAAAGTTTTTGCAAAAAACGGCACAGCGGTAATAAATGCCGATGAGCTTGTTGCGGAACTTTATATGCCCGACTCGGTATGTCTTAAGATACTTTCGGCTGAATTTGGCAGTGACATTATTTTGCCGAACAAAAATCTTGACCGAAAGAAACTTGCTCAAAGGGCATTTGCAACAAAAGAAAAAACCGCCGTTCTCGGCAAACTTATCCACCCGTTTGTACTTTCCCTTTTCCTTGAAAAGACGGAAAAACTTGTCAACAGCGATAAAAAATTCATTGTATTTGACGCACCGCAGCTTTTTGAGAGTAAAGCAAATGTAATTTGCGATTATATCATAAGCGTTACGGCTGATGAAAACATACGCAAACAGCGCATAATGCAGCGTGACGGAATTTCGGAAGAAATGGCGGAAAGTCGTATAAACGCTCAACTTTCCGAAAACTATTTTAAAGAGAATTCGGACTTTATTCTTGAAAACAACGGCACCAAGCAAGAACTTATCAACAAAGCCGAGGGGCTATTCGGATACATACGGCAGGTGATTTAATGGCGGCAAATCCCCGATACAAAAAGAAACCCAAAAAGAAGGGAAAAAATTTTATTGTTGGCGGTTGCATAGTTTTAACGGCGGTCTTGCTTGCACTGTTTGTATTTAATTACTATGACAACGCAAAAAAGCAACTGCTCGAACTCAGCTATCCGAGAGATTACAGCCAATATGTTCAAAAAGCCGCAAAAGATTACGAACTCGACGAATCGCTCATATATGCCGTTATCCGTACGGAAAGCGGCTTTAATGCAGACGCACAGTCAGATGCGGGTGCTTGCGGAATTATGCAGGTTATGCCGAGTTCGTTTGAATGGCTGCAGCAGGTAAGAGATTGTGAGGGCAAATATACGGAAGAAGATTTATATAACCCCGAAATCTGTATAGATTACGGCTCTTATCTTTTAAAATATTTTCTCGATTTTTATGGGACAGAAACATCGGCTATTGCAGCGTACAACGCAGGATTTGTGGTTTCGGACTGGCTTGATGATCCGAATTACAGTACCGACGGTGTAACGCTTACAGATATACCGTATCCCGAAACAAAAGAATATGTTGAACGGGTAACGGACGCAAAAGCAAAGTATATTGAGTTATATTATTCATAAAATAATATGGTACATCTGATGAAAGGAAGATAAATATGTCAGACGAAAAAAGCAAAGCTACACTTCTTAAAGAAGAAATTATGATGAAAGGCAGCAAGGGCGCAGCAACTCTCAATGCCGAAGAGATTAAAAAAGCAGACGATTTCTGCGTAGGCTATAAAAAGTTTTTAGACCATTCTCCCGTTGAGCGTGAGGCTGTAAGCTACACACTTGAACTTGCGAAAAAAGCAGGCTTTACAGAATATGATGAAAATGCGTCATATAACGCAGGCGATAAGGTTTATTATGTAAACCGTGACAAAGCAATCGCACTTGCTGTTATCGGCAAAAACGGTGTAAAGAACGGTGCAAGACTTGCAATCGCTCACATTGACTCACCACGAATTGATTTAAAGCCGAATCCACTTTATGAGGACACAAACCTCGCACTTTTTAAAACACATTACTACGGCGGTCTTAAAAAATATCAGTGGACAGCACTTCCGCTCTCACTCCACGGCACAGTTGTAAAACTTGACGGCACAAAGGTAAACATTACTTGGGGTGACGATGAAAACGAATCTTGTTTCTGCGTTACTGATTTGCTCCCACACCTTGCTAAAGACCAGGTTTCAAAGCCGCTTGCAAAGGTATTTACAGGTGAGGATCTCAATGTTCTTGTCGGCTCTCGTCCGTACGAAGACGGCAATGACGAAAAAGACCTTGTAAAACTCAATGTAATGTCAATTCTCAATAAGAAATACGGCATAGTTGAGGGGGATTTCCTTTCGGCAGAACTTTGTCTTATTCCGTCATTCAAAGCAAGAGATATCGGCTTTGACGCAAGTATGATCGGCGGTTACGGTCACGATGATAAGGTTTGCGCTTACCCTGCATTAATGGCTTCGCTTGATGTTGAAACTCCGGAGCAGACCTGCGTTACTTATCTTACAGATAAAGAAGAAACAGGCAGCGACGGCAATACAGGTATGCAGAGCGACTTTTTGCGTTACTTTATATATGACCTTGCAAAGCAAGACGGTATTGACGGCTACAAAGCGCTGTCTAAGAGCACCTGTCTTTCGGCAGATGTAAGCGCAGCTTATGACCCAACATATGCATCCGCTTACGAAGCAAAGAACTCTTGCTATATTAACGAAGGCGTTGTAATTTCAAAATACACAGGTCACGGCGGAAAGTATGATACTTCCGATGCGTCTGCCGAGTATATGGGCAAGGTAAGAGCTTTGCTTGAGAAAAACAATGTAATGTGGCAAGTCGGCGAACTCGGTAAAGTTGATATGGGCGGCGGCGGAACAATCGCAAAATATGTTGCCAATATGAATGTTGATGTAGTTGACCTCGGTGTGCCTGTACTTTGTATGCACGCACCGTTTGAAATCGTATCAAAAATTGATGTATATATGGCTTACAGAGCATTTTTTGCATTTTTTGATGATAAAATTTAAAAAATTTTAAAAAACACTTGCTTTTTCTAAAAGAATGTGGTAATATACTACTTGCGGTTAATAATTAACCGCATATGCGCTGGTAGCTCAGCTGGATAGAGTGTCTGACTACGAATCAGAAGGTCGGGAGTTCGAGTCTCTTCCGGCGCACCAAGTTAAAAGCTACATTCAAAGCAATTTGGATGTAGCTTTTACTTTTTATTTTATATTGTAAGCGCCTCATGTTATAGTAGACATGGGGCGTTTTTTATGTCTATACAGATTTATACAATATATCCTGATATTATTAAAAAGGAAACACCGCTTGAATTGCAAAGGCTGCGCATTGCTGCATATTGTCGCGTGAGCAAGGCTACGCCTGAACTTTTGCATAGCCTTGAAATGCAGGTGCCCCATTTCAATACAATTATCAACGAAAACCCAAACTGGACACTTTGTAAAATTTACAGCGATATTGCGTCAGGCACACGAAAGGCGGGGCGTAAAGGCTACTGCGAAATGTTACGTGATGCGAAACGGCATCGTTTTGATTACATATTCGTCAAGTCACTGAGCTGCTTCGGGCGGGATACGCTTGAAGCTCTATCAACCATCAGGAGGCTGAAAGCCATGAATATTGGACTTATCTCTGAAGTTGAACGAATCAACACCTTAAAGATAGATGATGCCACGCTTTCCACCTTGTTTGCCGTTGCACAGGAAGAAAGCGCCACAAAAAGTGAGAACCTCAAGTTTGGCATCCACCAGCGTATGCGCGAAGGAAAAAGCACTTTTGAATCACACCCGCTTTTTAGGTTATACCCAGGATGCCGAAGAGCAACTTGTAATTGTGCCCGAAGAAGCTGAAATTGTTCGTAAGATATTTTCGCTGTATTTAGAAGGCAATGGTGTCCGCAAAATTAAGCGGCACTTGAAGGAACACGGTATAAGAACGGTTACTGGAAAACCAGAATGGAGCACATCAACAATCGACCGTATGCTAAGCAATGAGAAATATATGGGTACACTGTTGCCGCAAAAGACCTATACGCCGGATTTTTTGACCGGGAAACAGAAAAAGAATCGTGGGGAGTTGAGTATGTATATGATCGAAGATGCGCATGAGGCGATTATTGAGAAGGATGTGTTTGAGGCGGTACAAGCGAAAAAGAAAAAGCGATAATTCATAGTTTGTTCGCAACTTTCATGTCCTTATGTGCTATACTACTATTGAGCTAAGATTATATTTCCCCTCCTTGGCTCACCACTTCCGTTAGGTTCCGATTGGATTAAAGAAAATGGAGGGGATGCGCCGATGTCTAAAATTATCGCACTTGTTCAACTCGTTATCGGTAAGGCGCTTGGTCATAAATATACTGGTTTCACTGTAAAGACACCATTCATCAACTTCTCATTTGCGCCTACGGCTCATACATATTACCCTATCAAGCGTATGCGTTTTCATAGGGGCGTTTATCGCACAGAGATAAGGCAACTTGCGTAAGTGAGTTGCCTTATTGGCTTTATATTCTAACATACATGCTGTGTCATAAAAT
>ERZ772889.3246-NODE-3246-length-11493-cov-3.367809_pt1 | contig 11493 bp, 8 predicted proteins | sample MGYA00512127_ERZ772889 | MGnify/ENA primary metagenome ERZ772889 (study PRJEB29015, sample SAMEA2737689) | human gut metagenome | biome: human gut; feature: human-associated habitat; material: faeces | place: China | collected 2012 ... | reverse complement strand
AACATCGTCCCAGATATAACATCGAAAAGGTACTGAAATAATGAATTATAAAAAAGGCATTTTAAGTGTTATATTGTGGTTCATTTATGCATTGACAGCGGGAACCGTACTGGTGGGCACGACAATGGTCATGCTCTTGCCGGAAGGTGGTTCCCGCCCAATCGGCCTTGTTATCGCAGGTGTATGGCTTGCGATGACAGGGCTGGTTGTTTTTCTGTTACATAGATTTCTGTGGGTAAAATGGGCACAAAACGGTGAAGGCTCAGGGCAGGTGAAACTGATTATCGAGGGACTGGCTGTAGTAGCTCTGATTGCTGTGGGAATCACACTTCGTGTAAGAGAGAGTATGCAGTACGATATCTCCGGGGCGGCCGGTAACATCTGGTTCGATGCGGTGAAAGTCACCGAGACCACGCGAATTCCTCAGGTGGTACACGGTGCGGTATACTTTTATCTGCAGGTGCTGCACGGGCTGTTGGTATTTTTGGGTAATAAAATGACAGCGGCGTTGGTATTGCAGATTGTGCTGCAGATCCTGACCGGAATCTTTTTATATTTTGCGGTACGGAAACTGACCGGTATGGTGGCTGCAGTGGTATCTCTTGCGTACTGGATGTTATGCCCTGTTCTGTCTGGAGCAGTGATTCTGGGACCGGAACCGTTATATCAGTTATTGTGGATGATTGGTCTGTGTGTGTGCGTGGAAGCACTGGATAGTTTCCGGGGGCGGGGAGCCACCCCCGGTATCCGTTCCGTGGGTGGATTTTTCTTAAGCGGTATTGTTATAGGAATTTTGGGCTACCTGGATGTCGCAGGACTGCTCTTGCTACTCGTAGTATTTTCTGTACTTTTTCTGGAGACAAAGCAACAGGTAAAATGGATGCGCAGAATCTGTGCCGGAGCATTGGGATTATTTGGTACAGTGGTGGCATTTTTTGTCTGCATCGCTCTGGATGCCGTGGGCAGCGGAAAGCAGATGGAAAATATACTTCTGGCATGGTGGAAAGTCTTTTCCCCGGGAAGATTCACATGGATCGCCCTCTATGAACAGCCGGCAGTTCACACATATGTGCCTGATAAGGTGGCCACGGTCATTATAGTTGCCGTTATGGTTACGATCCTTGCATGCGGCGCATTCAGTTACTGGTGCAGGAAAGAACACGAGAGACAGTCCGTGTGGATTGCTCTGGCGCTGGTACTTGGAATCTTAAACGGCTGCGGAATGCTGAGTGAAGATATGCCGGGACTTACGTTATTGTATCTGTTATTGGCAGTGGCTGCCGGCGCAGGAATACAGGCGGTTCTACCGTACGAAATGGAACTGCTGCGGGAAGCCAAAGGGGTGCTGCCTGAGACCGTTGAGGCAGTTCCTGTGGGAGCTGCTTCCACAAAACGCCGACTGAAAGTACAGGATCTGGAGACCGAGGAATTCCCGGAGGAAGAGCCAGCGGATTTCCAGGAAGAACCTGTAGAAACGGAAAAAATACAGCTGATCGAAAATCCACTGCCCCTGCCGAAAAAGCATGTGCCTAAGGTACTGGATTATAAGCTGAACGGTGATGATGACAGTGATTTTGATTATCCGGTAGCGGATGACGATGATTTTGATCATTAAACATAAACAATAAAAAAGCGGATATACTAAAAGACGATACGAAAGGCAAAAGCCCGGGGATCGTCTTTTTGTTTTTATAATCATCGGAATAGGGAGGAAACAGGCCATGCAGAATCAGAAAGATAACAATCAAAACAAGAATGAAGCGCCGAAGACCGAGGCGGAAGAACACAGAGACGAAAGAATTGAAAAAACGGGACAACTGACGCTGTCGGATGCGGCATCCGGGGAAAAGATCCATCTGCTGACCATTATCGGTGAAATCGAAGGGCATGATAATCTCTCCGGTAATTCGAAGACTACGAAATATGAGCATATCCTGCCACAACTGGCAGCCATCGAAGACAGTGAAGAAATAGGCGGTGTGCTGGTACTTTTAAATACCATGGGCGGAGATGTGGAGGCGGGACTGGCTATTGCAGAGATGCTGGCATCTTTAAGCAAACCCACCGTATCTCTGGTGCTGGGTGGCAGTCATTCCATCGGGGTGCCTATTGCGGTGAGTTGTGACTATTCCTTCATCGTACCCACTGGAACCATGGTGATACATCCGGTAAGAATGAATGGCATGGTGATCGGTGTGCCCCAGACCTTTGAATATTTTAAACTGATCCAGGACCGGATCACGGGCTTTGTATGCAAACACTGTAAAATCAGCCGGACAAAACTGGAAGAACTCATGATGGAGACCGGATTCTTAACGAAGGATGTGGGAAGCATTCTGGTGGGAGAAGAAGCGGTGAACCACGGTATTATTGACGAAGTGGGAGGTATCGACCGGGCCATCTGCAGGCTTCGGAAGATGATCGAAGGGAACAGAAAAAGGGATGACAAGGCCATGGAAAAATGATATACTTCTAATTATGACTATAATGAAGTTAGGAGTATGATGACATGGCATCTTCATCAGGCAAAAGAACATCATCTTCCAATAGGACGAGAAAAAGTACCACAAACAGCCGCAGCAGGCAGGCGCAGAGAACAGCACAGGACAGTGAACTGTTCCATGAGATCGGTCTGATCGTTTTGTTTGTGGTAATGGTGATATTATTTTGTTGTAATTTTGGTATTATCGGCCCGGTCGGCAATGCGATCAGCGGGGTCTTATTCGGTATCTTTGGATTTACTGCATATATAGCACCTATTGTGATATTTCTGGCTGTGGCTTTCTGGTTCGCCAATGAGGGGAACCCTACCGCTGTACGCAAAATGATTGCAGGTGTCGTATTGTTTCTGATGCTCGGTGTGATCTGTGATCTGATCGCCAGGACTGCCGGCTCTATGGAACAGTATGATATCAAACTGTTATATACAAACTGCAGTACCGGTAAAAAGGGCGGAGGTATTCTGGCAGGAAGTATCTGCTATCTGTTGCTGCATTATCTGGAGACGGTAGGAACGGTTCTGGTGGTCTTATTGTGTTCTGTGATCAGTCTGATCCTGGTAACGGAGCGTTCTTTCTTAAACAGTATGCGAAACGGTGGTGACCGGATCCGGGAACTGTCCAGAGAGGATGCAGTGCGCAGACGGGAAAATGCACAGATCCGCAGACAGGAACAGGAGGAACGTAATTCCCAGAGAGAGGAAGCCCGTCGTATCCGGGAAGAGGAACGACGGATCCGTGAGGAAGAGCGCAGACTCCGTGCGGAAGAGAAAGAGAATGAGCAGATCTTGAACGCCATTCCCCGCAGAGAGAAAAAAGTCAGCGGTGTTATGATGGACACTTCCCTGAAAAAGCAGGAGACACAGCCTGTGGGAAGACGGGAAGATATTCATGAGATCGTTTATGAAGAGGATGCACAGGAGATTCCTGTTGTGGAAGAGACCAGAGTGACCTCCAGCGATTTTGATAAGATCAAGGTAACGGGAATGCATCAGGTGACCATGCAGGAGGCTGCAGCAGAAGAACCTTACGAGGAGATCCCCGTGGAGGAAGTGACCAGTGCTGCTACCTTCAAAAAACCTTTTGAACGCAGAGAATCCTGGCAGGAGGAGGCAGCACTCCTGACACCTCAGGCGGAATCTATCCGGATTCACAAGGAAGATATCCCGGAGCCTGTAGAGGAACCGGTTACGGAATGGCAGTCATCCTCCGATATGCGGCAGCTGCAGCCGGAGACTGAGCCTGTCGTGCGGGAACCTGCAGAGACAGCAACGGCGGAAAGCCGCATACGACCGAAAATCACGGCACCGGAGCCGCCAAAGGGTAATTCTCTGGCAGAGGATCAGATACATAAGGATATTGCGAAAGCGGCCAAACAGCCTCCGGCAGAATACCGGATTCCGCCTCTGAGCCTGTTACAGAAGGGAAAAGCAGCTACCGGAGATTCCTCCAGAGAATTGAAAGAGACCGCCATGCGCTTGCAGCAGACGTTAAATACTTTCGGTGTAAAGGTAACGATTACCGATATCAGCCAGGGTCCCAGTGTTACCCGCTATGAACTACAGCCGGAACAGGGCGTAAAGGTATCCAAGATCGTAGGCCTGGCAGATGATATCAAGCTGAATCTGGCGGCAACGGATATTCGTATCGAGGCACCGATCCCCGGAAAGGCAGCTATCGGTATCGAAGTCCCGAACAAAGAGAACATGACAGTAGCACTCCGGGATCTGTTAGAGAGCAAAGAGTTTCAGGAGTTTAATTCCAATATTGCATTTGCCGTAGGTAAGGATATCGCGGGCAAGACTGTGGTGGCGGATATTGCCAAGATGCCTCATATGCTGATCGCCGGAGCTACCGGTTCCGGTAAGTCCGTATGCATTAATACGCTGATCATGAGTATTTTGTACAAGGCGCATCCGGATGATGTGAAACTGATCATGGTGGATCCGAAGGTCGTGGAACTGAGTGTCTATAACGGCATTCCTCATCTGCTGATCCCGGTAGTGACAGATCCCAAGAAAGCATCTGCTGCATTGCACTGGGGCGTCAGTGAGATGGAAGACCGTTATCGGAAGTTTGCCGATTATAATGTCCGTGATCTGAAGGGGTATAACAAGAAAATAGAGACTATGCCTGTTCCGGAAGGAGAGGAAGCACCGAAGAAGATGCCGCAGATCGTCATTATCGTGGACGAGCTGGCGGATCTGATGATGGTATGCCCCGGCGAAGTGGAGGAATCTATCTGTCGTCTGGCACAGTTGGCCAGAGCCGCAGGTATCCATCTGATCATCGCTACCCAGCGACCCAGTGTGGATGTCATCACCGGACTGATCAAGGCCAATATGCCCAGTCGTGTGGCATTCTCCGTATCCAGCGGTGTGGATTCACGAACGATCCTGGATATGAACGGTGCGGAGAAATTGCTTGGTAAAGGCGATATGTTATTCTACCCGCAGGGTTATTCCAAACCGGCCAGAGTACAGGGTGCTTTTGTGTCCGACAAGGAAGTATCCGATGTGGTGGATTATCTCAAGAACCAGGCACTGGGCAATACCTATAGCAACTATGCAGAAGATATTGAAGAGAAGATCAAAAATATCGGCTCGTCAGGTGGTTCCTCCGGAAGCGGCTCTGGTGGCGGTAACGACAGGGACGAATATTTTGAGGAGGCCGCAAGGTTTATTATTGATAAAGACAAGGCCAGCATCGGCATGTTGCAGCGTGTGTTGAAAATCGGTTTCAACCGTGCTGCCAGAATCATGGATCAGCTTTGCGAATACGGCGTGGTAGGTGAAGAAGAAGGCACTAAACCCAGAAAAGTACTTATGAGCATGGAACAGTTCGAACAGCTGTTGGAGGAAATCTGACATTCGTTCGAGACTGTCTGAATAAACGGAGGGAAAAAGGACATGAAAACAGATATTGAAATCGCACAGGAAGCGGTAATGGAGCCCATCACCAAAGTGGCTGAAAGTATTGGCATTGAAGCAGATGACCTGGAGCTTTACGGAAAATACAAGGCAAAGCTTTCCGAAGAATTTTTACGTAAGATCCAGGATCGTCCCAATGGAAAACTGATTCTGGTAACAGCTATCAACCCAACTCCTGCAGGAGAGGGTAAGACCACGACCACTGTTGGGCTGGGAGAAGCTTTCGGCAGAATGGGCAAAAAGGCTGTAATTGCGCTCAGAGAGCCGTCCTTAGGCCCCTGCTTTGGTATCAAAGGTGGAGCTGCCGGCGGCGGCTATGCACAGGTAGTGCCTATGGATGAACTGAATCTGCATTTTACCGGTGATTTTCATGCCATCACCTCTGCCAACAACCTGTTGGCTGCGCTGCTGGACAATCATATCCAGCAGGGCAATGATCTGGGCATCGATACCCGGCAGATTGTGTGGAAGCGCTGTGAGGACATGAATGACAGAGTCCTTCGTAATATTGTGGTAGGACTTGGCAACAAGACAGACGGCTTTGTCAGAGAGGATCATTTTGTCATTACCGTAGCCAGTGAGATCATGGCGATCCTGTGTCTGGCAGACGATATGAAGGATCTGAAGGAGCGCCTGTCCAGAATCGTTGTGGCTTACAACTATCAGGGTGAGCCGGTGACCGCCGGCCAGCTGAAAGCAGTCGGTGCCATGGCAGCACTGTTAAAGGATGCCATCAAGCCCAATCTGATCCAGACCTTAGAGCATACTCCCGCATTGGTACACGGAGGTCCGTTTGCCAACATCGCTCACGGATGTAACTCCGTCAGAGCTACTAAGGCAGCCATGAAGATGGCAGACTATTGCATCACGGAAGCCGGCTTCGGTGCGGATCTGGGAGCAGAGAAATTTTTCGATATCAAATGTCGTAAGGCAGGACTTACTCCTGATGCAGTGGTACTGGTAGCAACCATCCGTGCACTGAAATACAACGGTGGCGTTGCAAAGGCGGATCTGGGAGCAGAGAATCTGGAAGCGTTGAAAAAAGGTATTGTGAATCTGGAGAAACATATTGAGAATCTTCAGAAATATGGTGTGCCTGTAGTGGTTACCCTGAACTCTTTTATCACCGACAGTGAGGCGGAGACCGCTTATGTCAGAGAATTCTGTGAGACAAGAGGCTGTGAGTTTGCACTCTCCGAAGTGTGGGAGAAAGGCGGAGAGGGTGGAATCGCTCTGGCTGAGAAAGTATTAAAAGCAATCGACGAAAAAGAGAATCATTTCCATGTTTTATATGAAAATGAACTGTCTCTTCAGGATAAGATCAAAAAGATCGCGCAGGAGATCTACGGAGCGTCTGATGTAGTGTTTGCTCCGGCGGCAGCAAAACAGTTAAAGAGACTGACGGAACTTGGCTTTGGTGATCTGCCGGTATGTATGGCAAAGAACCAGTATTCTCTGTCAGATGATCCTACGTTACTGGGAAGACCTTCCGGTTTTGAATTGAATGTAAGAGAGGTCTATGTGTCTGCAGGTGCCGGTTTTGTTGTAGTGCTCACCGGTGCGGTCATGACCATGCCCGGCCTGCCCAAGGCTCCAGCTGCTTACAATATCGATGTGGATGACAGCGGTAGGATCGTAGGCTTGTTCTAGTAAGGAGGAAAGTGTCTCATGGCACAGTTAATAGATGGAAAAGTTATTTCCGCACAGATTAAAGATGAAGTCAAAGAAAAAGTCGCAGGGTTAAAAGAGCAGGGCTGCGAAGTAACGCTGGCGGTGATCCAGGTAGGTGCGGATCCCGCATCTTCCGTATATGTCCGCAACAAGAAAAAGGCCTGCGAATATGTAGGTATCCGGTCTCTGGCATATGAACTTCCAGAGGAGACAACAGAGGAAAAATTACTGGAGCTGATCCGGGAATTAAATGACAGAACCGATGTCAACGGCATTCTGGTGCAGCTGCCGTTACCGAAACATATTGACGAAGAAAAGGTACTGGATTCCATTTCTTCTTTAAAGGATGTAGACGGATTTCATCCCCAGAATGTCGGTGCACTCTGCATCGGCAAGCCGGGCTTTGTGTCCTGTACTCCTGCAGGAGTCATACAGCTGCTGAAGCGTTCCGGTATTGAGATCGCCGGAAAAGAGTGTGTGGTGGTAGGCAGAAGTAATATCGTCGGCAAGCCCATGGCATTGTTGCTGCTTCGGGAGAACGGTACGGTGACGGTGGCTCACAGCCGTACCAAAGATCTGAAAGAAGTAACCAAAAGAGCGGATATTCTGGTGGTGGCTGTCGGCAAGCCGAAAATGATCACGGCAGAATATGTAAAAGAGGGTGCGGTTGTCATTGACGTTGGCATTAACAGGGATGAGAACAATAAACTTTGCGGGGATGTGGATTATGATTCCGTATTTCCCGTCTGTGAAGCCATTACACCGGTACCGGGTGGAGTAGGACCGATGACAATTGCGATGCTGCTGCATAACTGTGTGAGCTCTGTTTGGTAACTATAATATTCAGGTAGCTATATCAGAAGCAGGCAGCCTGATATCTGATCAGGGAAGGAGGTGCGGAAATGATTTGTCCACGATGCGGATATGAAATGAAGGAAGAACATCTTTACTGTGAACGATGTGGAGCAGAGATCCAGATTGTTCCGGATTTTGAGCCTGAAATTCAGAACAGTATTGAAGAAACCCTGTCGACCGTTGCATGGGAAATCAATCCGGACCTGTCTGAAAATTCCTCAGATTTAAAAAAGAAACCGCAAGAGGAGGATTTTCTTAAGGAAGGAAATGTTTTCCGCGGGATTACTTCACGGAAGCGTATTTTAATTACCACGCTTGCCTCCATCCTGATGACACTTGTTATTATTCTTCTTGCCGGCCTTATTTATCAGAATTATTCGGTGAACTATCAGATCCGGGAAGCAGAAGAACGCATGGAGAAAGCACAGTACGAGAATGCACTTACCTGTCTTGTAAAGGCAGAAAAGCTGCAGCCGGAGGATACCGGGATTCCTTATATGCAGGCACAGTGCTATTATGAACTGGGGGAAGCAGACCGGGCGGCAGAAATCCTCGAAAATGTTGTCTTTAAACGGTCGATGGATGAGGAACGGAAGATACAGTATTTTGATTTTATCATTACGATTCTTGCCGGACAGCAGAATTATGAGAGAATTAATGAATTGCTGATGGAAAGTGGGGATACTGCAGTACAGACGCAGTTCCAGCATTATATGGCAATGAAACCGGAATTTGGTTATTCTACCGGAAATTATGAAAAGGTGATCTCTCTTAAAATTACTGCGAATACCACGGGAACCATTTATTATACGACCGATGGCAGTGAGCCGCAGGAGCACAGTCTGGTATATACGGCGCCGATTCAGCTGGAACCGGGAGAACACCGGATTAAGGCTGTTTTCGTGAATGATTATGGGATCCGCAGCGAAACGGTAGAGAATTATTATCTCATTGATGTTGCCATTCCGGAGAAACCGGAGGTTACACCGAGCAGCGGGGATTATCAGCTTCCTACCTTAATTGAGGTAATTACGGCGGAAGAAGGAAATATTTACTATACAACAGATGGTTCCGAACCGGATGAAAATAGTTTATTATATACAGAACCGATTGATATGCCGCTTGGACGGACAAATTACCGATTTGCGGTGATTTCCGAAGAAGGGGTAATGAGTGAAGTGGTGTACCGGAGTTATGATTTCGAGCTACAGACACAGGTTACCGTAAAGGCAGCGATTGATCGTGTGAAAAAAGCGCTTATGGATCAGCATATTCTAAAGGATATGCAGGGGAATTCCTTTGAAATCGAAGGAAGATACGTTTATGAGTATGAGACTCTTGTCGAAATCCCAGATTTAGGATATTATTATAAATTAAGCGAATCAATTGTCGATTCGGCGGGAAAACGGACACAGACCGGAAGACTGTATGCGGTAGAGGTTTACAGTGGAACACCTAACCGGCTGGTTTACGATGAAAATGGTCAAATGGGGATTATCCCTTTGAATAAATAAAGTGGAGGCTAAATATGTACAAGATTTTAGAAGCAAAAGAGCTTACAGCAAACATTTTTTCCATGGTTGTTGAAGCAGAAAGAGTAGCAAAGTCCTGTGAACCCGGTCAGTTTGTGATCGTAAGAACCGATGCGGATGCAGAAAGAATCCCTCTGACGATCTGTGATTATGACAGGGAGAAGGGAACGGTTACTATTGTGTTCCAGATCGTCGGAGCAGGAACACAGTACATGTCATCCTTAAAGGCAGGAGATGCTTTTCACGATTTTGTAGGACCGCTTGGATGTCCATCTGAATTTGTGAAAGAAAACATAGAAGAACTTAAGAAGAAGAGTATTCTGTTTGTGGCAGGCGGTGTAGGAACAGCCCCGGTCTATCCGCAGGTGAAATGGCTCCATGAGCATGGCGTTGCAGCAGATGTTATTGTAGGCGCAAAGACAAAGGATATCTTAATTCTGGAAGATGAAATGAAGGCTGTTGCAGGCAATCTTTATGTAACAACAGACGATGGCTCCTACGGAAGAAGCGGTATGGTTACCCAGACGATTAAGGATCTTATTAATGAAGGAAAGCATTACGATGTCTGCGTGGCAATCGGTCCGATGATTATGATGAAGTTTGTCTGTAAACTGACTAAGGAGTTAAACCTTCCTACCGTTGTCAGCTTAAATCCGATCATGGTAGACGGTACCGGTATGTGTGGTGCCTGCCGTGTTACTATTGGTGATGAAGTGAAATTTGCCTGTGTGGATGGTCCTGAATTTGATGGACATCTGGTAAACTTCGATGAAGCAATGCAGAGACAACAGATCTATAAAACAGCAGAGGGCAGAGCTTATCTTAAGGCAAAAGAAGGAGATACACATCACGGCGGATGTGGAAATTGCGGAGGTGACAAATAATGGATGTATTAAAGAAGACACCGGTCCGGGAGCAGGATCCAAAGGTCAGAGCTACCAATTTTGAAGAAGTATGTTTAGGATATAACAGGGAAGAGGCCATGGAAGAGGCTTCCAGATGTATCAACTGCAAGAACGCCCAGTGTATCAAGGGATGCCCGGTATCCATCAATATCCCCGGCTTTATAGAAAAGGTAAAGAATGGTGATGTGGAAGGTGCTTACCAGGTTATCAGCGAATCCTCTGCACTTCCTGCCGTATGTGGACGTGTCTGCCCGCAGGAGAGCCAGTGTGAAGGAAAGTGTATCCGTGGCATCAAGGGTGAGCCGGTTTCCATCGGCAAGCTGGAACGTTTCGTTGCAGATTCTGCAAGAGAAGCCGGAATCAAGCCTCAGGGTGCAGAAAAGAAAAACGGCAAGAAGGTTGCTGTGATTGGTTCCGGTCCTGCAGGACTTACCTGTGCCGGAGATCTTGCCAGGATGGGATATGAAGTAACGATTTTTGAAGCATTACATGAGCCGGGCGGTGTACTGGTTTATGGTATTCCGGAATTCCGTCTTCCAAAGACCAAGGTTGTCGCTAAGGAAATTGAGAATGTAAAATCTCTTGGTGTTAAGATTGAGACAAACGTTGTTGTCGGTAAGTCTGTTACCATTGATGAGCTGTTAGAGGAAGAAGGATATGATGCAGTATTTATCGGCTCCGGTGCCGGACTTCCGAAGTTCATGGGTATTCCGGGAGAAAATGCCAACGGCGTATTTTCTGCAAATGAGTACCTGACCAGAAATAACCTGATGAAGGCATTCCGCGATGATTATGACACACCGATCATGGAATCGAAGAAGGTAGTTGTAGTCGGCGGCGGAAACGTAGCGATGGATGCGGCAACGGCTCTGCGTCTCGGTGCATAAGTTCATATTGTATATAGAAGAAGTGAGAAAGAGCTTCCGGCACGTGTGGAGGAAGTACATCACGCAAAAGAGGAGGGCATCCATTTTGACCTTCTGACCAACCCGGTTGAGATTCTCGAGGATGAGAACGGATGGGTCAAAGGCATCGTATGCCGCCGTATGGAGCTTGGAGAGCCGGATGAATCTGGAAGAAGACGTCCGGTTGAGGTGGTCGG
>ERZ772889.3237-NODE-3237-length-11522-cov-3.508590_pt1 | contig 11522 bp, 3 predicted proteins | sample MGYA00512127_ERZ772889 | MGnify/ENA primary metagenome ERZ772889 (study PRJEB29015, sample SAMEA2737689) | human gut metagenome | biome: human gut; feature: human-associated habitat; material: faeces | place: China | collected 2012 ... | reverse complement strand
TCCAAAAGCGTATTTAGTTTTGTAATATTCTCTTTTAAACCAAGAGCAGCAGTATGCAGCGGGGTATAAATATTATTTTCCTTTTCCTGGATAGCTAACTTATACCTTTCAATTATTCCGATACAGGTATCTCGTTGAGCTATAATAAGTTCAACTAATTTGGGATCTAAATCTGTGAAACCTTTATAATCTTCTGTAAGAGAAGGAAAGCAAACTGACCGTAATTCTGCTTTATGAGCATCAACATCTTTGTTCAAGACCCTATTAATGCTTTCGATTAGTCCATGTTTGTACTCTTCGTCAATAGGGCGATAGCAATACGGACAAAACGATGTGGACGCATTGGCAAAGTCCTTTTGAGCAGCTTCAATAATAGACTGTTTTCCGCCCTGAATCGCCGCAAGTATCAGCGTTTCACGCTCAGTCAAAACAGGCTGTTCAACACTTTGGGATAACAAGCTACAGAGTTTATCTTCAAAATCCGCAACCACAGAAACTGGGTATACGGGCGTTGGATAGCTTACCGTAGTGTCAGATATTCTTTCCAGTAGGTCCCTTGTTTCGTTATATTGTTTCCGTAGCTGGGAATCTGTCTCAGAAACCGAAAGTTCACAAATCTCTTTAATGACACTTTCTGTCACTTTTGAGTTGATTTTATTTCCCTTAATTGCAGCGTCATTGGCTGCCCATTGTAATTGCAGGGCTTTCTTAATCCTCTCAAGATGATAATCTGGACTAATTGGGTTGCTGCTTTTTGTATACAGGTCTACTGTTGTTTGCGCAGAATCATATGCCATTTTTGCATCGCTCTCAAGATCTGCGTATCGATCTATTTCAGCTTGTACATCAACTTGTCCGCCTAAAAGAATGATTGTTCCCAAACCATCCGCGTCAATTTTAACATTATCGTCAATATACTTTTCATTAAATACAAATATTTCGCTTTCTATAGGCAAATCAATGTTTGCCTTTGTTCCATCAAGCAAAGCAACAGAAAGGTCAGTTGAAGAAGATCTATCAGCAAGGCACAAAAATCCATCAGAAATTGTACTCTTCCCGCTGCCGTTCTTCCCGTAAACAATTGATATTCTGTCATTCTTTTGTGGAAAAAACTCAAGTGCTGCTTCGTTTGAAAAACACCGTCCCTTGATGGAAATACCTTTGACTTTTTCTATCATAGGTCAAACTCCTTTCTGTATGCTATAAACTACCCAATATATGTCCCTCAGTCATTTCGATAAATGCAATCTAAGACTATTAATTCATATATTTATCTACAATTTCGACCATAACGCCATAAAAATTCTACTATTTGAATTATATACCTCTTTATTTGTAAAAGCAACATTATTTTACGCTTTGCCGAGAATTGTCGATTCTGCTTTTACTACCGATTTATGACGGACACCTTTGCCTTTGGGCAAGCCCTTCCCTATCGGGCAGATTCGTGGCCTTTGCTCTATAGAATGTGCGCTTAGCAGGCGTATGTTTCAAACAGGACAATATTTCCTTTATATTGCATGGTACACTTTCCGCGATGTTTCCCACAGTGCCACCTGAAAAGTGTGGCTGGAGCCTTGGCAAAATCGATGTAAATCAAGTAGAAATGGCTTGAAGAGCTATTTAAATATGGCAACTCCCATTCCTGGCATAGCTACCGGGGATGGGAGTCTTTTATTCAGATTTTAAAAAACCTCATGGATTTCTGGTATACTCTAGCACTTTTATTGATGCTTAGAAAACTGCTTATCAAGCCATTCATCAAAAGTTTCGTCTTCGGAGTGATCAACGCAATCAAAGCACATCTTAAGCCATTGAAGAGATGCCACTGCGTTTTTATGCTTAATTCCCAACTTCATGTTGCAAACATATGCTGCTAATGCGGCAGAATTGCTTTGTTTTACGCTGAATGTGGGCGCGAAGTTTGAGTATCCTTAGTAATAAGTAGAGAAAATACAAAATTGAGGGACAACAGCCATTGAAGCTGTTGTCCCCCGGCATTCCTGGCAGGCGGCTCCAGTAATAAGAAGCTGTAATGGAGAACACCGATTTACCAACCCAAGATGCAGACGAATACCATGGTTATAATACCATTTTGGGGAATCCAACAGCATTTTTTGAATGGAAAGAGCAATGGTCAAATCTTTCCTTGGTTGAGCATTTTTTCCTGTGACGAGCAACATCTTTCTCAAATGGAGTACTACATCAATTGAGAATATAATACTCCAACTGTTGGATTAAAAATTAGTACACTTAAAAGATTTTACACACGGGGATGGTTCACACTAAGGAGATTGATGGAGTAACCGTCGTTCCCACGAATAATATGAAGCACTGATACGAAATTATGTAGGATTGCCGGAAAATTCAAGGATCCGTTATTAGCCGAAGCTGCAACAATCTTCTCGGCTAGTCTGCGTCCAATCTGCTCGTCAGATGTAGCCAAAACCACACAGTATGGATTGTTATAAAGAAGGGAAATTGCTGCACATATTTCGTGCCACTCTATGCTAACAATGCCAGATAAAAATGTACTCGGTTCTTGTGTATACAGGGTTTGCCACACATTTACGGATGAAATACCATACTTTTTTCGCATCTGATCACTCAGTAAAAGATGCCTATTTATGAAAGAATTGGCATTTACCGTAATAAGCAAATAGAGGTTGCGGTTATAACATATACTTGATATCTGTTCTATAAAACTGTTGCCTATGTGTTCACCCTCGTCAAATTCCCAGCTGTGAATGTCTACACTGTCGCGGTCTAATCCGTAATATTCCCATATGCTATCATCCGGTTTCTCGAAAAAGATCATTTATAAAAGTAATGCCCTCCTAATGGTGTATTAAAATGCGGACCAAGATGTGTACCGTCCGAAAATACATGCCCAATTACATCGTCACGGATAAATTTCCCATTTCCAAAATCATATACTCTTCCGGGGACAACCTTACCACGACGATTAATATTGGGAAGTATTCTGTTCGGTTGTTGACTTGTCGGTATTCCCATATCTCGTTTAGCTTGTCTAAAAGCGCCAGTTCGTTTTGAACCTTGAGGGGAAAGGTTGTCTGGTTTACAAGTGTTGTGAACCAGTACACCGCTAGCAACATAATAGGTATGATAATCCTCAACATGGAAATTGTAGACAGCGACTGGTGCTTCGAGAATTTCGTGCTGAATCTTCTCAACAACTACATACTCGCCGTTGACCAGAACCAGAATGTCGCCGGCACGGAGCTGGGCCGCCTCAGTCCATCCTTTGACGGGAGAGTAGAACGGATGCCTGGGTGTTGCTACAATTTCTTCCTGGTTTACGAAAACATGGACCAGCTCGTCTGTTTCATTGACATAGGTCTCGACAACCTTTTTAATGCCAACCGCACCGGTTTCTTCATCCCATGCCCATACCTGGTCGCCAGCTTGAATCTGTTCAATGGCCACTGCCCCTGCGGCGGTCAAAACAGTGGTTCCGGCTACAAAGCAATAGGGAGATGTTACCGCACCTGTTATCGCACCGGTAATCGTTCCAGTCATGAAGCCGGTCGCCGCACCGTTAATTGCGGCTTGTTTGGCTCCACTCCAGCTTCCGGTTTTCAGCCTGTGCGCTACAGCGCCAGAAACCGCGCCTGATACAGCACCAATTGCGCCCTGCGTCATGGCTCCGACCATGGCACCATGGGCTGCGCAATTCACGGCTGCCAGCAGCGTTCCTGCAGCTGCACCACCGGTGGCCACAGTTATAGCAGCCGCAGCGGCTATAATGCCAACGCCAATCGCAACTTTTGCCCAGTTAGGCAGAGATGCGTTTCCGTCAAGGTCGTATCGGTTGACTGGATTGTTTGCGCAGTATGCAAACTGGTTCAGTGTAAGCAGTGTCGGTTCCGCACCCAGATTAGAAATATCATCTGCATTGATAAACCTGCCAATCGCCGGATCATAGTACCGACTTTGCAGATAATAGAACCCCGTCTCCTGGTCGTACACATAGCCACGATACCGCAGAGGATTCAGCTCCGCAAGGGCACCATCACATGCCAGGATCTTGCCCCAGGCATCGTAGCAATAACTCGCCACAGGGGTGCCGTCGCTGGATTCAATGCTCATTACATCGCCCTGAAGATTGGTGAGGTAATAATAGACCTTCCCTCCAGTGACCAGCGTCAAAGGCGCTCCGTTGGCATCATAGGTGAAGTCCAGGATGTTATCGCCACAGGTCATCCGAACCAGCTTATCGCCGCTGTAAATGTAGTTGTAGGTCTTCTCGGCACTGGAACGCTTGGTACGCAGGCCGCCGGCCTCGTACTCCATGGTCCAGTCACGAACATCCAGCTTGACCGTTGCGCAGCGGGTACTGCCCATATCGCCATTGGCGTCGGTGATGAAGCAGCGGTACTGGGCACCGTCGCTTTCGGCGGTCATCTCCACACGGAGGGTATTGGTGGTGGCGTCACTGCTGGTGCAGTACACAAACTCATCGGAGCCAGGAGCCTGGTACAGCCACTGATAGGACAGGTTCTTTCCCTCGGCCTCTACGATAAAGGTAGCAATGTCACCGGGCCGTCCGTAGTAATCGTCCGGCTCGTTGATGATGGTGTACTCAGGATCCCACGCGCTTTGGCTCGCAATAGAGGAAGCCAGCTTGCCCGCCTGAGAGGTAGCAACATGACCCATGAAGTCCTTGGCGATACAACGGTACTGGCTTCCGAAGTCACTGCTCTGAATGGTCACATTGAGGGTTTCGGAGGTTTCACCGCTGATGTCCGTCCATGTCTTGCCCTCATCCTTGCTGCGCTGCCACTGGTAAGTCACCCGGTCGCCTTCTGCCTTCACGGTAAAGGTGGCGGTGCTGCCGGCGGTGCCGAAGAAGTTCTCAGGCTGGGTCGTGATGATGACAGGGGCCTGCTTGGAAAGAGTTGTCAGCTGACGGCCATTCTCCCAGCCAAAGGTCCAGCGGTTGCCGTTGAAGTAGCTGGTAGGATTTCCGTTGCTGTCATAAGTGATGCTCTGGCCGTCATACGAGGTCAGCAGGTCCTTCCAATCGGCATCTTCGTATGCGTAGGTGTGGGTAGTTGTTCCGTCAGAGAAGGACTTGATATTTCCGACAGAATCGTATTGGTACGCGTTGCTGTAGGAATAGGGGGCTTCCGGAAAGCCGCTGACTGTGCCGCTTTCCGTCAGGAGCTGTCCCTGATTATCATAGGTGAACTTGGTGACGTTCCCTATGTTGTCCGTAGCCGTCAGGATATTGCCGGCCTTGTCATAGGTGTAGGAATAGCCCGCAAACTTATAGGTATTGCCGTAAGTAGTTCTGGAATAGTCAACCGCGGAAATCTGCGTGGTCGTGTTGGACCCGGTAGTGTCCCGGTAGGTGTAGCCCTTGGTGAACGGAGCACCGCTAACAGTAGAGAGACGGCGCAGCTCATCATAGCCATAAGTGAACTTGGCCAGCTCATTTCCGTTCTGTTCCACGGAGAAGGTGTCCAGCGTACCGTCCGCGGAATTGTAGGTGCTGCTCTGCGCGTAGGCATCGCTGCCGACCTGCCAGCTTTCCTTTACCAGCTGATTGTAAGTGTTGTAAATATCGTGGGTGTGGATTACGGAAGACCCATCCACCTGTTTCTCACTGTTGATCAGTCGGCCAAGGGAATCATAGTTGTACAGGTAAGTAGTGCTGCTGCCGTCCTTTGTCTCCGTCAGGCTGTGGAGGCTTCCTTCGCCATTGTAGACGTAGGTCAGCACAGTACCGTCAGAATAAACGGCGGTCTTGGTGCGTCCCAGCTTGTCGTAGGTAAAGGAAATGCTGTCGCCATTGGCAAAGCTCTGCTTTTGCAGCAGACCGTTTCCGGGACCATAGGTGTAGGTTGCCAGGGATTTAGAGCCAACCTTCAGCTCGGTCATATTACCAAAGCTGTCGTAGACAAAGCTATAGGTCTGGGCTGCGTTGGCATCGTCGGTTCTCTCAATGGAACCCAGGTTGCCATTAACGTAATTATACACCAATGTTGCGTAATCCGCAACACTTGTTTCCACAGCACGATAGTTTTCATCGTACTGTGTGGTGGTTTTTACGCCGTAGGCGTCTGTGATCGTGGTGGCCAGGGCCATCATCTGGGCGTTCTTGGTGCCGTAGCCATAGGTCACCTTGGTGCCTGCGGCATCTGTAGTGGATGCCAATCGGTTCAGCCCGCCCTCATAGGATGCTGCTGTGCTGATCGTCTTACTTCCGCTGCCGGTGAGTTTGGTCGTGATTGCGTTGCCGGCACTGTCATAGGTAACAGACTGGGTGATCAGATCGTTGGTAACGGAGGTCAGGCGGTGCTTATAGGTGCTGTCGTAGGTGTACTTATAAGTTCCGTTGCCGCCGGTGACGGTCTTGATCAGATTCCCGTTTTCATAGGTGCTGGTATCTTCCTTCAGGCCGCTGGTGGTGACACTGACGAGGTTGCCGTCGCTGTCATACTTCATGGTCTGGGCAGATTCCCGAACCAGGGAAACATTATCGAAGTATGCCACATTGGCATTGCCTTCGTATGCGCACACGACCCGGATCTTGGAAACGGTCTTTGTGCTTTCCTTCGGAACGACCGTCATGCTGACGAACTGCCAGGTATTGGAGAGGTCAGAATTGAACGGTACATACTGGGTTTCGGTCTTATTATCAGAGTAAGTAATGATCGCACGCAGGCCGCATTCCTTCGTCCTGCTGTCCAGATCCTTTGCGGTATTCTGGTCATCATCGGGGACTGCGTTCGCGTTTACCCAGCCGGAGAGAACGTAGGTCTGTGTTCCCGGCAGGTTCAGAGCCACATCCTGATAAGCGTTTGTGCCCTGATCCGTAGGATTGCCATTGATCCGGATGGAGTTCGAGGAAGCGGCCACACCCTTACCGGAATAGTAAGATGCGCCGGAGCCCATCGTCCAGCCATAGCCGGAGGTTTCCATGTTGCCGTTTTCCAGCAGATTATAGCTGGAGGGTGCCTCCGCTTCTTCTACCTGGACATCGTCCGCATAGAAGGTGCCGATGCATCCGCTGTTGAAAATAGTGATGCCGTAAATATCAGTTGCCGGTGCGGTAAAGCTGACGCTGATACGCACCCAGCCGTCATCGACCTCATTTGAAGTGGTGTAATTAACATAGTTACTGGTCCAGCTCTGGGAGCCGTCCGTAACCAGCAGGCAGACACCGCTGCCCTCAAATTTGGTGACCTCGCTTGTATTTACATAGGCAGAGAAGGTGTACTTCTTTCCTGCAGTCAGCTTCTCAGAGGACTTCATTGCATACTGCGTTCCGTTGCTGTCCAGTGTGCCCTTAATGGAGTAGCTGCCCGTCCTGGGTTTCGTTGTAGCACGGGAAGCGCCGCTGAAGGTCCATTCATCACTGTTGCTTTCGATGCTGGTGTTTTTCAGAAGCTGCTGACTTGCCAAACCAATGCTTGCGGTACGGACAGTGCGGTTATTCCGCTTGTCGTTGCTCTTGTCCGTGCTGCTGCGCTCATAGTACGCGGAATTGGTAGCGCCGATAATCACGCCGTCATTGTCGGTGGTATAGGCGTTGACGGTTCTTCTGGCATAGTCAAACAGGTAGTGCGTCAGAATATCGTCTGCGGTGTTGGCCTGCCGGTCTTGACCGTAATCACGGTAAGTGGTCTGGCTGTGGTTGGGATAGGTAATTGCGACAGTGGCGCCCGTAGCAGAGCCGCCCAATTCCTTGTAAGAGGACACCTTGCCGGAGGCGTAGGTGAATGCCAGAGAGTAGCTGCTTTCGCTGTCGGTCATCTTGACAAGCCGATAGCCGTCATACTCATATTTCGCAATTTCAGTCCCGTTCTTCTGGATGGAAACGAGTTTGCCACCGGAATAGCCAAGGGTATAGACGTTCCCCGCGTTATCGGTAACAGTAGACAGTGCGTTTCCGTCATAGGCAAAGGTCGCCAAGGTGATCTCCGCCTGGTCCTTGTTCTTCTGTACAATTTTGGTAATGCGGCCACTGGAATAGGTAATGTTGATCGCGTTACCGGATTCATCCTTTTCACTGGTGAGGTAATTGCTCGTAAAATTCCAGACATTGCCCTTATCATCGGCCATGGTGTAATCATTGGTGCTGTTGATCTTCATCTTCAGACCAAGGCCGTCTTCATCGTAGTAAGGATAGCTGGAATCCTTCGGGGAAGAATCCTTGATGAAATAATGGACGGTTCCGTCACCATCCGTATATTTCAGGTAATCAATACCTTTAATATTTTCAGGAACGACTTTCTGAACATAGTCCAGTGTCCAGCCGGAGCCAATCGTCATGCTCAGACCAAGCTTGTTCGGCGGCTGATAATCCGTGCCGGAGGACAGAGAAAAGTAGTCAGAGTTGTAAATCAGGTTCAGAGAGAAGGGATTGACCGTGGATGCATAGCTTGCCAGCTCCTTGCCGACCTTCAGCTGACCGGTTGCGTCCGCGATATAGGCAGTACCGGCAGAGGCAGCACCCAGAGTGGCATAGGTGTAATAGGGTTCAATACCGGTGTTGTCCCGGTAGGACACGATCATGACCGGAGGAATAGAGCCTGCGTATGCGTAGAAAGCGGCAGAGGCATAGTAGTAATAGGTATCAATGTCACTTTCATTCATCATGACAAGGGCGCAGGTTGTATTACTGGTCTTATCCGCGTACCACTTCTTTACCAGCTCCGTAATGTTCCAATCCCGGTATCCCTTAGTGGAATCCACCATGACGTAGTCAATGGCATTGGAGCTGTCATATTCCGGCATACTGTTGCGCCAGGTCATTGCCGCAAACCAGTTGTAATAGCTGGAATACTTGGAGGGCAAATCGGTAGTAACCTCATACACACCAATGGGGAACGAGGTGCAGTACCGCTGCACATACTGATGCTGATACAGGCTCAAAGATGCACCCACTACCTCTGAACCGGCAGGGATCGTAGGCATATTGTTGAAGTGCATAAACAGTCTGTAACGGCCATCGTTTGTAGTGCTGTAGGGCTGGGCACCCACATACAGATACTGGCGGCCCAGTGTTGTATCATTGGGTGCGGCCTCCATGGTATAGACGGAATAAATTTCGTCCAGGGCCTTACCGGAAGTAATGGTAAAGGACGGGTCGATCTTTACGGGGAATACACGCTCTTCATTGTTGATCCATTCGGCGTTGGCTTCCACTGTAAGGACAAGGCCAGCCTCGGTTTCATTCAGTGTGAAAGCAACATCCTCAGAGATAATGCCGGCATCATCTTCCATATACGGGATGGGAATCTCGTAAACGGGAGTTCCGTCCGCATCCAGGAAGTTGATGGAGCCATCCTCATTCTTCTCGGCAGTCAGGCCGTCCAGATTCAGCAGGAAGCTGTAACGGTAGCCGGTCTGAGGCGCATTCACCACGATCTGCTCTTTCAGGTTGTAACCATAAGCAGTATAGAGAAGGTCCGTATCCGGGAATACGTCTTTGTAAATCAAAGAGGACTGCAATGCCTTGGGAATGACATCTTCCACATTCCAGGCGGTGCTTTTCTGAAGATCAAACAGAGCGGAATTGCTCTCGATGATACTTGCAGAGGCACCACGGTCATATTTCAGAGATACCGATTCCGCAGGTGCTTCCGTTTCTTCTGGTTCATTTTCCGCAGTCTCGGTAGTTTCCGGCTCTGTTTCCTCCGGCTCTGTCTCAGGCTCAGTGCTTTCCGGCTCCGTAGCCTCCGGTTCAGTAGAAACCGTGGTTTCCTCCTCACCCTCGCCGGGGGCGGTATCGGAACCCTCGGCGTTTTCATCGGAGGTATTTTCTGTCATGGTTTCTTCCGGCCCGGTCAGATCATACTCGTCAGGATTGTCTTCAGAAGTATAAGAATCGATGTCGGCAGAGGCATCATCCTCCATAGCAGCGGATTCGGTTTTCAATTCCGCAGCTTCGGTATTTTCCGCTTCTGTAGCTTCCGTGGGCACTTCTTCCGGCTCCGTCACGGGCTGCGTTTCTTCCGGGGCTGTAGTTTCCGGTTCGGTAGCTTCGGGCTCCGTGGATTCCGGCTCTGTGGTTTCGGGTTCCGTAATTTCAGGTTCCGTCTCTTCCGGTTCCGTTTCATCGGGAGTATCGTCCTCGATGCCGAGCATCCGGTTGACCTCATCGCTGTCCAGCAGGGTCATGGTGATGGATGCGTCACCCTTGGAAGTGGTCAAAACCTTGCCATTGGTCAGGCTGGATGCAAAGGAGACGATGGCATCATCCCGTTCCAGATTGAAGGTCTGCGTGGCGGCGTCCTGGGAAATCGTATTGTCGATGTCCTGCCAGCTGCCCTCGCTGTCCTCGTAGTGGACTGCCATGCCATAGTCTACGGCCACAAAAGTGCCGTCTGATAATCGAAAGTGTTTTATGTTTTCTTCACGCAGCTCTTCCACCTCTCCAAGGACCGTCACAACGGCGCTTTCCGGTGCCGCCTCAGAGAAGGAGGGGAGATCGTCGTCATCCGCAAAAGACATGACCGGCATCATTTGAACCAGCATTGCCAGTACCAGGAACAACGACAACAGTTTACTCCATCTTGGATTTTTCATGTTTATTCCTCCGTAGTGCAGATTTTGTTGATTGCGAGCAAAAGTGTACCACACCGTTTTATTCGGCTAAGAGTAGCCCATGGGATTCACCGCCTTTCAGACTTATGAGATGGTTTTCAAATAATCTAAACGGCAGTGGAAGAAAATCCGCAACGGAGGAAAGAGAAATTCAGATATTTGCACGAATCTTGTCGAAATTTTTCATACAAGCTACCAATGAATTTTATGTTGCATTTTCACCGGTTCAATCGTTGGAAAACAGAAAACGGCCAGGGAGATTAGGTATGCCTCCCTGGCCGTTGCTATTATTTAGTAGGTTGTTTCCTGCGTTCCAATCGCAGATTCAAGGTACTTTCCATTTTCATCGTAGACGATCATATTTGTCTTGGTCCTGTACTTATATCCCTTATAAACATAATATTCACCGCTGACAACGGCCATGTTAATATCGGAGCCAGTCCATGTTTGTAGAGTAGTCCATGTATTATTCTTATACTGTTGCAATTGAATCGTTAGGTCAACCGTTGCATAGGTGTCTTTTGCGTAACCAACCCCCGTGCAGGTCGCCTTGCCTTTTGAATCAATTGATATTTTGGCTCCAACAGCATCAATGTATGTATATCTTGGCTGAATTGTCTCTACCTCCCTGAACTCCGTGGTAGCCGAAACAGGAAGCGCAAAGCCAACAACACACATGGACAACACCAAAAACACAGCTAATTTTCTTTTCATTTTTTATTGATTTGATAGACGCAAAACCTTTTATAAGTCCTCGCAAATGTTTATAAAACCTTGCGAAAATGGCTTAAAATCAAGGTTTTCCGCATATCGTCATTTATCTTGCCGTATCTCCACATAATCTCGTTTTGTAAGCGCGGGCGGCAAAAAAGCGTCAAGCGCAGCACCGAAAATGAAGGAGGACGACATGAAAAACGTACTTTTAGACAAGGGTATTATACTCC
>ERZ772889.3232-NODE-3232-length-11551-cov-3.378392_pt1 | contig 11551 bp, 9 predicted proteins | sample MGYA00512127_ERZ772889 | MGnify/ENA primary metagenome ERZ772889 (study PRJEB29015, sample SAMEA2737689) | human gut metagenome | biome: human gut; feature: human-associated habitat; material: faeces | place: China | collected 2012 ... | reverse complement strand
TATCAGATATTGGATGGGAGCTAAATATTTCAAGAGTTTCAAGATGTCAGGCAAGCTTTCATCCTCATTGATCACACATCGGAACTTACGCTGGGCAAGCTTCGTTGATTCTAAATTTATGTTTACATTAAATTTTACGGAGAGTTGGTTAACTATTTCCCTCAACGTGACATTTTCGAAGACAAACTGGTTCAGTCGCCACGCCGTACATACATTCACATCCACAACCTCTGTGGCATATTCGTTCTTATTGTTGTCATATGTCACCTTTTCTCCCGGTGACATATCTAAAATGGGGTTCCACTGCTTATCGAGTAAAGCAACTTTACCTCTTGCTAAAACGGTTTCTACGTTTTGGTGTTTCTCGTCTGTTTTTACATTGAAAGCGGTTCCAAGAACCTTAATATTTACATAATTGGTCGAAACATATAGTGGGTACTGAGCATTCTTTGCAACGTCAAAGAATGCTTCTCCTTGCAAGGAGAAGCATTCTTTGCAACGTCAAAGAATGCTTCTCCTTGCAAGGAGAGCTTTCGGTTATTTTCGGCAAAAACCTCAGGTATCCTCAAAGAAGACCCCTCCTTTAACCAAACAGCCGATCCATCCGCAAGCACGATTTTTTTCACATCTTCCCCTTGTTCCACCCTGATCGTTACACAATTGTCCGGTTTCAGATAGCCCCATCCCACATAAGAAAAAGAGACAAATAACAAGATTACGGCTGCGTATCTCATCACAGAGCGAAGTATTTGAAATCGCCTTCTACTATTTATCTTGGCATTCAATCCATTCAATGCCTCTTCGATATGCTCAGGCGTATTATATTGAGTGAACTTCCACGAAACGCGAAGTTTTATCAATTCAGAGAAAACCTCCTCATTATCAATTGATAATTTACGCCATTCTTCTACCTGTTTCATTTCTTCAGGAGAAAGCATGCCTGTCAAATATTTTGCTAAAAGTCTATAATCAAAATCCATTTTTATTTCCTATTACTTATACTAAACGAACAACTTCAGAAAAATACGGAGCAAAAAAGCATTTTTTTCATACAATTAATGGGCAGTCATTCAGCAGGCAAATAAGACATTAATAATTAACCACTTACAACAAAAACAAAAGTTTCAATCTCAGACAAACTAACTCGTTTCCCGTCGCAAACTAAGTCAAATCACCCGAAGAACTAAATGAAAACATATAGTAAAGTAGCCGTTAGCAGTTACTATCTATTACCCTTATGTAGTACTACCTATTGTCGATTGGTAGTACTATATAAGGACGATAGGTAGTACTACATATCAATAATATATTATATGCTTTGAGTTAGTTTACTATGACTTTCGAATTAGTTTCCGGCATGTTCCGTATTAATTGCTCCGTGAAAACGAGGAAACTCCGGACAAACCGCCGGAAATAAAAAGGTGTCGGTTCTATGCCGGTTACAAAGTTCAACCGACATCCTTTAATTAAATGTTTATTAGAGAGATACGAGCAAAAATGCCAGATGTCGGTTTCCTGTGTGTTTTTATTTATATTTTTACGCAAAATGAGACAAGTGCGATTACCCGGATCTCTGTCAGAGTAATCGCACTTATGCGAAGTGTAGCATTGAATGATGAAGATTACTTTGCCGTATATGACTTCTTTGTAACGACTTTACCATCCAAATCAAGAACCTCCAGATTCATCTGATCACCATTAGTCTCCACAGAAACCACACTATTATTTGAATTTACCAATACCGGAAATTTGATACCGTCACTCGGTTCCTCATATTTGTTTCGATGGAGATGTCCGCATAGCATCAGATCCACTCCAAGTTCATTCAGGATAGGTACGAATTTCTTCAAGACGTCTTTCTGTCCATGCCAGATATTGAGGTCAGCAGAAGGAGGCATATGTGCAATGACAACTTTAAATTTAGCCTGCTTGAAATCTTCATTTTTATATAGTTCCTTCATCCATTCCACCTGATCCGTACGATAACCGTCATAATCGGTAATACCGCTGTACTCGATATCGGAATCCGGTTTGTCTTCCCCCGTATCCAACATTATGAAACATACAGGTCCTTGTCTGAAAAGATAATATAGGAACGGTTCTTTCGGAGAGAAATATTTCTGGAACGAAGTGGCGAACTCACCACGGGTTTCATGATTTCCGCGAGCGTAATACATAGGTTTCTCCGAAGCGAACAAATCGATGCTTTCTTTCATGAATCCATTAAAGATTGTTTGTTCGTCTTTAAATTCCGAAACCATATCACCATTGAAAATAATCAAGTCTTTATCCTTGTAGTTCGCATTATTCAGCAGTTTCGTAATGATGTTTTCACGTCCGTGAATATCATTGATCATGACAAAAGAGGTTTCTTTTTTATTTGAATCGCACGTTGTAAACGTCAAAGCATTCTTTTTGTAAACATCCGATGCTGCCACACGTCCGTATATGACATTAATCCCTTCATGCGACAACACTTCCTGAGAATAAATACGATAACGATAGGTTGTTCCGGGAGTCAACGCTTTTACCTTCACGGCATGCAGCAAGGAGGTATTTTTAACCCCATTAGTCGTATCGAAATACTTAGGCCGTTCTTCTCCATAATAATGAGTTCCGTCATTCGGAGCCAACTCTACCCAGCCGATAGACGGTTTATCCGCTACCCAGACAATAGTTGCCTCATTCTCTTTTACATTCTGCAGATAAGGCCCGTAAAGGATCTTTATCTGCGCAGTTGCCACCTGAGTGGCAACTGTGAGTAAAAGGACATATATCAATTTTTTAATATACTTCATTGTAAATAAGTTTTATTGCATCTATTAATAACCATCGTTCTGAACCAATTGAGGGTTCGCATCCATTTCCGCCTGCATAATAGGCAGATGGAATTGCTTCTTGTCAAAATAACGAACTTCAACCAAACGGTCTTCACGAGAAGCATTCACATCGATCACGGCGCGACGGTCCGGATCCGGTTCATCATAGTCGACAGTACCACACAAACGATACAAGTCACCAGGCATAACAGTCTCTGCCACCTTCTTTCCGGTTTTGGCTCCGCTCTGGTCATACTCGTCCCAGCGAACGATATCTTCAAAACGGAAACCTTCACCAGCCAATTCTATCGTACGTTCCCTCCTTACCAGTTCACGTACTTTGGCCTGTGTATCATATTTAGAACGGTCAACAGCGATATGACCTCCGCGCAAACGTAACCGGTCGATGATGTTCATCGCTTCCTGCAAATCCTGATTCAGTTCGACCAAACATTCGGCTTTCGTCAACAATATTTCTGCATACCGGAAGATAATCGGGCACAAGGCATCGTCATTCATTGCAGCTGAATATTGTCCCTGGTTGGGATACAAATATTTAGCCCACAACATACCGGTATGGGAAGCATTATCTGCCGCCGTATAATAATCTTTATTCGAAGAGCCGTTCGGCAGCGTCTTGTCGAGCGTATTGAAAACCCGGGATACATTATTACGCCCCACCCAATCCAATCCGGAATAAATAACCGTATTTTTCAATCGCGGATCACGATTGAAAAACGGATGGACCGGATCATAACCGGAACCAGCTTCATCGATCAACTTGCCATCTGCCATTTCAAACATATCAACCATGTTTTGAGTCGGCACAAAAGAAGCCCAGCCACCATCCGAATTATTATAGAAACGGATCACATCACCATAAGCATAAGTCGTTTGGACATGTTCATAAGTACAAATAATTTCTTTTGAATTCTGTCCGGCCATAGAAAACATATTCAGAAAATCAGGATCTAATTCATACTGATTCAGAGCTATTACTTTATTGGCAGCATCCAAGGCCTCCGTATAGTTGCCCCACAACAAATTGAAGCGGGCGATCATCGAGAGGACCGTTCCTTTGGCAATGCGTCCTTTTTCTGCCGGTTTCTCCGCTATATGTTCGGCACTCCACATCAAGTCGTTCATAGCATGCTCCTTCACCTTTGCTTCCGGTTCACGCGGCAGTTTAGCATCGTCAGCCGTTGCTGGTACAAAATCCATAATAACAGCATCCCCATACCAAGTTGCCAAATAAGCATGACTATATCCCCTAATTGCCCGTACTTGCGCCAGAAAATCATTCTTCTCCGTTTCTGTCATGGCTGAAGCCGGAACCAAATCGATATTTTCAATTACGAAATTACAACGACGTATCGTTTCATACTGCCTCCAATAATTCGGAGCCGCAGTAGGAGAAACGCTACCTCTACCCATGTTTCTCATGTTAGAAGCATTCGTATAATTGAAGCCGATATCCGAATAGCTGTCTTCGTAGAAGATAAACTTCGATCCAACATAGTTATTGACCCACCAATTGTAGGCAGCGGTTACTGCTGCATCGACATCCTCGGACGTGTTCCAGAATGTGTTTGTCGTCAACTGATCTTTCGGATTCAAATCAAAAAAATCATCACAAGAAGTAAAGATACCTGTCCCAACCAAGCAAACAGCAAGACCTAATATATTTTTCAGTTTCATATATAATTCATTTAAAAAGTTACATTAATACCGAATGAATGGCTTCTGCTAATAGGATAAACATCCAAGTTTCCCGACGGCGACTCCGGATCTGCATTGAACGGCAAACTGTCGAATGTAAACAGATTTTCGCCTGTATAATAAATCTTCGCATTGGCTATTCCTAACTTATTCGTCCAACTCTTCGGCAACGTATAACCCAAATTGACGTTCTTAATACGCAGGTAATTCGTGTTCATACACCAAAAAGATGAATTCACGCGCTGAGGAGAACTGATCGAGTTTTCCTCTAGGAACAGACGCGGCCATTCCGCATTTGTATTTTCAGGAGTCCAGGCATCCAACCAATTCGTACTCGGATGTGAAGTATCCCCGATAAATGAACCGACGACATCTCTTGAGAAATAACGGTTTGTTCCAGTCACACCTTGCATAAATACCGACAAGTCAAAATTTTTCCAACCAGCACTCAGTGTCAAACCAAAAGTCGTTTTAGGCTGTTGCGTGCCTTTCACCACCCGGTCTTTATCTGTCAACTTTCCATCTCCATCCGCATCTTTAATCCGAAAATCGCCGCCTTTGAAAGGCAAAGACCATGGATTGCCATACTGTTTTTCGTAAGCGGCAGCCTCCTCGTCGCTTTTGAACAACCCATCTACTTCATATACATAAAAAGATTGATAGGGCTCTCCGATTCGATTAATCATATAGCCATCGATAATCTCATTGACCCCAGCCAAATCCAACAACTCATTCTTATTATAGGAGAAATTCGCATTGATTCCCATTCTCCAATCCTTATTGAAGGAATGATTCCAAGCAAAGCTTGCTTCCACACCACTGTTCCGTAAAGAGCCTTTATTGTCCTGATACGTCCCCGATATACCAAACGTATCAGAAACAGGAATATCCATAATGATGTCAGAGGTCTTACGATTATAATATTCGGCACTCAGCATAAACTCGTTCAAGAAATTTGCATCAAAGCCAATTCCCCAGTTTGTCGAATTTTCCCAGGAAATAGTCGTTACCTTATGGCTTACAACCGTAATACCTTGATGAACAGAGCCGCCAAACGGGAAATTCTTTCCTATATATAACGTAGGTAAATAAGGATAATATTCATCCGATACGGCATCCTGGTTTCCGAGCAACCCCCAAGATCCTCTAAGCTTCAGTGACTGCAACCAGCCATGCGTGTTTTCCATAAAATCTTCTTCGGAAATGCGCCATCCAGCAGAGAAAGAAGGAAAATATCCCCAACGATAGCCTTTTGCAAAACGAGAAGAAGCATCGGCGCGGAAATTGGCTTCCAAAAGATACTTGCCTTTATAATCATAATTGAGACGTCCGAAATAAGATAACAAAGCCAGTTCACGGGAATAACCACTGTTCGTTTGTGTCGAAGAATCGCCACCGTTCAAATCGGTCACTTCACTATTCGGGAAACTTTTGCGGAAAGCATATAAATTCCGATAATCATACTTCTCGATCTTATAACCAACCATTGCCTTGAAATGATGATCTTGGTTAAAAGTCTTGTCATAATTCAACAATGCATCCAACGTATAACGGCTCCATCTCGAAATCGTTTCACCCAATTGATCAGGTCCATGATAATTCACATCGTCATACCAACATTCCTTACGATAATCTTTTGTTTCCTTTATATTCGTTACATAAGCACCTTGTAATGTGAATGTCAGCCCATCTATAATATGATAGTCAAAGGCCAGTATTCCAGAGAAATTTTGCAACAAATGATATTTCCGACTATTAATATCGACCCAAGCGGCAGGATTTCCATCTGAGATCGAACCGTAAGAACCATCTTCCTTCTTATACGGAATCCAAGGGGCTATACGGTCTGCTTGACGTATCAATTGAGTAGAACCGCCTCCATAAGACGCATTCGGTTCGGAATAGTCGTTATGAATAAAAGCCATGTTAGTCCTCATGGTAAATTTATCCGACAATTTGATATCCAGATTCGTTCGCAAATTAAATTGTTGACGATCCGAATTCCTCAATGTGCCTTCCTGCCCTAAGAAACCTGCAGAAGCCATATATTTCACATCTTCCGACCCACCACTGACATTGAGGCTATGTTTATGCATAAAACCGGTCCGATAAATATAGTCTGTCCAAACTGTATTCGGATGCCCATAAGGATCCGTTCCATCCTGAAATAAACGGAGATCTTCGTCTGTAAAACGAGGAGACGCCCCATCCTGTGTCAATAACTGATTATAAAGACGGGCATAATCATAAGAACTTAAGCGATCAATCAAAGTCGATACATTCGAAAAACTAACATTACCATTATAAGAGACTGTTGCTTTTCCGGCTTTCCCTCGCTTGGTCGTAACCAAGATTACCCCATTGGCAGCTTTAGAACCATAAATAGCGGCCGAAGCGGCATCTTTCAAAACCGAAATCGATTCGATATCATTCGGATCGATCGAATCGAAAGTTCCAGTTTCTATCCCATCCACCAGAATATAAGGGTTAGCATTGTTCAAGGTTCCGACTCCACGAACACGTATAGTTGACCCGTCACTACCAGGCTGCCCTGTTCCAGATGTTATCGTAACCCCCGGAGTCAATCCCTGGAGAGCAGAAGATACATTCGTCACCGGCCGGTTGATCAATTCATCTTTGCCAATTGTGCTTACCGCTCCTGTCAGGTTTACTTTCGTTTGTGTTCCATAACCGACAACAACCACCTCATCTAAATTCTGTGTATCTTCGTGAATTGTGATTTTATAATCGTTTTTTCCTTTCGCTACAGCAACCTCCTGATCTACATAACCAATATAGGAAATCATCAATGTCGCACCGTCTTCAATTCCCTCCAATGTAAAATCACCGTCGACATTTGTCACCGTACCAACACCAGCACTTCCTTTCACTATGACATTTGCCCCGATAACAGGAAGACCGGTATTATCGACAACCGTACCTCTGATCGTTCTCTTGACTTGTTGAACACTTGCAAAAGACACATTTTCTGTCTTTGCGTTATCTTGTAGGAAAATCCGATTATCGACTATCCGATAAGAAATATCCGTATTCTTAAAGACTTTCTTTAAAACACTTTCGATGTGTTCATTTTTTACACGGACGGATACTTTTGAAATTTCTTTACTTAAAATAGATTCATCATAAGAAAATTCATAACCCGTTTGCTCGCTGATACTTTGTATGACCAGACCTACAGTTGTCCTGTTCAAAGACAATTCCAGATTCACATACAAAGTATTCGCTTCATTTACCGCCATCGCAGGCGATGTTGCGACTAAAAATGCTGATAATGTCGCAATAGATACTTTTTTATTCATACCATGTGATTCGTTTTTGTTAGTACTATAAAAAACAGTTAACTTTTTACCGGATACACCCGTACCCGCCAATAACACTTCCCATACCGGACAGCATTTTTTTAATTAACCGCTGCAAAGGAATACCCCCGATATTACGGAACTGTTTACCTCAGATTACATTTCAATTTCCCATAGACATTCATTTTTTTGTTTGTTTTTCAGATATATAAATTTCGGAACTCTCAATTCGATAGGTAATCGGCGCCAAATAGCAAAGCTGCTCCAAAACATCCGGCAAGCGCTCGTCTTCATTGATCACGCAACGAAACCTGCGTTGAGCCAGCCTCGACGACTCGATGTTTACATTTACATTATATTTGATTGATAATTGATTGGCGATTTCACGAAGTGTAGTATTCTCAAAAACCAGTTGGTTAAACCGCCATACAGCACAGACATTCACATCGACATGATCCGTAAAACAGGTATTTTCATCCCAGGAATAGGCAACACGTTCTCCCGGATTCATTTCTAAGATTTTCTTTCCGTTCAAGGCATGCAAGCTGATACATCCTCTTACTAAAACGGTTTCTACAGACTTATTTCCAGCATTAACATTAACATGAAAAGAAGTTCCATGTACCTCTACTTTCACATAATCGGTAGCAACGATAAATAGTGAATTAGCATTCTTTGCGATGTCAAAGAATGCTTCTCCTTGCAAGGAGAAGCATTCTTTGCGATGTCAAAGAATGCTTCTCCTTGCAAGGAGACCGTCCGGTTGACGGCACTGAATGACTGCGGTATTTTCAATACGGAATTTCCCCTTAACCAAACTATCGAACCATCATCCAGCGTTACTTTTTTTACGCCTTCACTATCTCCTAAAGCGATAGTCATATAAGTTTCCGGCTTAAAATAATTCCATCCGACAGCTGAAAACGAAACAAGCAGCAAGATAACAGCTGCATATTTCAACAAAGACCGGGCAATCCGGTAACGCCTTGCCCGGTTAATCCGGACATTTACCTTTTCCAAAGCCATATCTATCCGCTCGTTATCCGCATACTTTGCTGTATTCCACGAAAGACGCAAACGTAACACTTCAGAAAAAACAGTTTCATTCTCAGCCGACAAATCACGCCACCTCATCACTTCCTCCATTTCTTCCGAGGAAAGGCTGCCAATCAAATATTTTACTAAAAGTGCGTAATTAAACTCCATTTTCACCTTGTTATATTAGGCAAAACGACCAGCAACGAAAAACTACTGAGCTAAAATGATTTTTTCGTTCATCTTAATTTATCAAGCGTATGTGCCATGCGAAAGAAAAACGGCACAAAGCATATAATAATCATTTCTGGACATATGCCCCTTTAAAAACCGGAGCGCCAAATACAAATGACTCTCTACCGTGCGTTGCGGCATCCGGGTCTGCTCCGCAACTTCTTTAGCCGTCAACCCTTTTATATAAGTAAGGATGAAAACTTCACGACGCTGCGCTGGCAGGTGTTCCAGTAATTCGTACAAATGGCGATAAAAATCCTCAACGGAAAGTTCCTCTATAACAGAATCATCACCTTTCAATAGATTTTGATAATCTTCCAAATACTTCTCGTAAGTATGAGAATGGTATTTTTCAATCGAGAGGTTTTTCTTGAAATAGTCCAGACAACGAGTATAAGCGGATTGAAAAAGATAAGAATGGAAACCATCACTGACATATAGCTTTTCACGGTTTTCCCAAACATACAGAAAAACATCCTGAACAATATCCTCCGCTGCTTTTTGCTCAACCATAGAAGCAGTATAAGCCATTATCCGGGGATAATAGTAACGGAAAACACCATTAAAGGCTTCTCTATTCCCTTTCTTCAGTTCATACAATAAAGAAATATCGAACATACTACCAGCGATTTAAGACCATTCAATTAACATCCCACCCGCAAAAATAATAATATTTTTACAAACTTTGCTTATTTACAGACATTCTCCTTTAATAAAATGCAAGACAATGGTATTTTTTATACTTTTGTAGATAATACTTTAAAAACATGAATAATTTCACAAAATATATCTGTGCCGGATTGGCTATCGCCTTACTCATAATACAAGCGATTATGATTTGGGGATTATATGGAAACTTCAACGGTTTTCTGAACGAATTATCCGACTGCACAAGAAAGCAGCTACCGCAGCTAATCGACCTGTTCACGACAATGATTGTCACGAATTGGGTTATCATTGCAGCCCTGCTTTTCACCCTGTTCCGCCCGAACAGAAAACAGAATAACTGTTAACTACTAGAATTTCTTTATCAGGAAAGACGGGGTTACCCTCAGATAAATCCCGGCAGAGAAACTGGTTTTGGCAAATGATTTATAGCCATTCTGCTCCGTACCGCGAAACACGACAGGCAAATGCTCATAGATATCCAAATCAATGCCAAGCGAAAAACCTTTTGCCAATTCACGCGAATACTCTAAGCCAAAGTAAACACAAGAAGGATCATCGAAGGTAAGACCTTCATCGGATGTCGAGACAGCTCCATAAAACGGACTACCGAACATGGAAATAAACTGATGACACCTCCAATAGGAAGTCTTCACACGGAAATCGTAAATATCGGCAGATGCACGTGCATATACACCATAGCCGTTATCGAAAGGCCACAACTTACCGGCCTGCTGATAATAGCCGGCAACATCCAGTTCCACATTTACACTCTTGAATATCTTATGCCCCGTGTTCCACACTCCCCCAATTCCGACAGCACCGTTCATCAATGTCTGGACAGAATTGGTCAGGATCGTATCAATCTCTCCTCCTCTGTGCTGGGCCAAAACTTGCAAAGGAGCATAAAAATGAAAACGCGAATCCGGATCGTTAAACTTGAAACGGGTAGACAAACCAACCGTAAAAGCCTCCTGATGGATATCTTCCCTGAAGATAAAACTTTCCCAATTCACCCACACATCCAAATCGAACCGGCAGGAATTATACAACAATTGCAATCCCATCTCCGGATCGGCGACCATATTCAATTCCGGATTGTACAATGGCTCTATCAGATTATGATTGGCCGCCCCATACAAATCGCCCAGCACGATATTCACATGATCAGACAAGGCCACCTGCGCCCGGAACCAAGGAAGTGCATGAAAACCTCTCTGATACTGATCACCTTTCCAATGCGCAATATCCTGATAAGCCATATTCGGATAGCGATTCGCCCCCCAAAAACGTTGCAAATGAACACCAGCTTCGAGTTTCAGCATTTCCAACGGATAATAGACAGCCTTTGCCTGCAACCAAAGTCCCGGCAATGTATAACCTTTCATAAACGAACCGGTATACTCATCATCCTTAAAGAAACTCAGATTATCAAATTCGACCGAAAGTTCCCCTTTCTTTTCCGGATCTATCCGGGAATCCGTCTTGAAAACGCGGTCCGGAATCTGGGCATAAAGTGTGTAGATAAATGAAGTACCCGCCAAACAGAACAGGATACACAAACTAATGCGCAAACAAGAAATATTTAAAAGACTTTTCATCTATTGCAAATTTAAGTACAAACGTAACAATTAAAAAGGAATAAACGAAGAACGGGGATATAGAATCTTGCCCATATCCCCGTTCGTATACTTTGATGCTATTATTTATTAGCGTCTCGGTGTTGCTTCTTTTACAACCATCTGGCGACCTTCGTAT
>ERZ772889.3231-NODE-3231-length-11563-cov-8.344630_pt1 | contig 11563 bp, 11 predicted proteins | sample MGYA00512127_ERZ772889 | MGnify/ENA primary metagenome ERZ772889 (study PRJEB29015, sample SAMEA2737689) | human gut metagenome | biome: human gut; feature: human-associated habitat; material: faeces | place: China | collected 2012 ... | reverse complement strand
CATGAACAACCAAGAGCTGTTAAAGATACTTTAGCTAGTAAGATTGCTTTAGGAAAAGAAATTTTAATAGATAATATATCTTTCACAAAGGAACAATTAGAAAACTTTGATAGAATTTATATAGTTGCTTGTGGAACTGCTTATCACGCTTGTCTTTCAGGAGCTTATGTCCCCTTCTTGCTGTAACAAGCTTCTTCTTCGTCTTGGTCAGTTCCATCCGGGTAGGAGTGATCTGTTTCGATGCCATTCGCTACCTCCTAGCCTTGGGGGATTCGGCGACGAACTCGCATCCTGCCTCGGTCACCGTGTACCCGTTCTCCAACTGCGCGCCGTTCTCCGCATAGCGGCCGTTCACCTCGACCAGGCCGAGCTCTTTGAGGTAGCCGAGGACGACGGACACCGTTGTCGGGTTCATCTGCAGGTCCCTCACGAGCTTCTTCCGGCCGACGACGATCCTCCGCACGTCGTCGGAGTTGTCCAGCATGTAGCGGAGCATGTCCTCTGCATGCTCGGCCAGGGCCCTCCTCATGCCCCCTCCCCTTCTTCGCGCCTCGTGGCCCAGATGCCCAGCAGGACGGCGGCTCCCATTTCCAGCAGAGTCACCAGCAGAATTTCCAGCAGGCCAAAGGCGGCTTTGCCCGCAAACAGGCTGCGGCGCTCCTGCAGGGTGTAGAGGAACTTTGGCATACTGCCTTTGACCTCGATCTCCCACAGGCGGCTGGCAAGCACGGCCATCAGCACCGGCATCAGAATGGCTTCGATGACCGGGATGCTGTAAAGCAGGGCACTATAACCGTTGGCCAGTTCTTCAGGGTCAGAGGGAGCAAGCCCGCCCACCCATAAGATCATGATGAGGGGCACCAGCAGGCAGAGCAGCAGATCGTGCCGCCGGTGCGCCTTCTGAAGTTCAGCATGAAAGGAACGTAGCATCTCAGGCCACCTCCCCGTTGTTCTGGGTCAGGCTGAGGAAGATGTCTTCCAGATTCTTTGTCTGGGCGGTCAGCCCGACCACACCGACACCGTTTTCGGCCAGCGTGCTCACCAGTGCCGCCAGTGCTTCGTCCGGCAGGGCGGGCAGTTCCAGCACATCCGGGTGCTGTGCCTGTGTCACCGCCCGGATGCCCTGTCGGTTCAGCACCGCAATGCTTTTGGGAACATCCAGCACCCGCAGCAGGATCCCGCCGCGGCTGTGCTTCTGCAAGGCCTGCAAAGAGCCCTCAAACAGCATCTTTCCGTGGTTCAGGATGCCCACCTGCGTGACCATCTGCTCGATCTCGCCCAATAGGTGGCTGGAGATCAGCACGGTTGCCCCGGTGGTTTCCGGCATGGAGGAGATCAGGCTGCGCATTTCCTGAATGCCGGCCGGGTCCAGACCATTGGTCGGCTCGTCCAGGATCAAAAGTTTAGGACTGCCCAGCAGAGCCATGGCGATGCCGAGCCGCTGCTTCATGCCCAGCGAATACTGCCCCACCTTCCGGTTGGCATCGGCAGTCAGGTGGACGATCTCCAGCACCCGGTCAATGTCCTTGTGGGCAACGCCTTTCAGGTCGGCCACGATGGCCAGATTTTCCCGGGCCGTCAGATGCAGATAGCCGGAGGGGGATTCGATCAGGCTTCCGGTCTGCCGCAGCAGGGGGAGGCGGTTTGTTTCGTTCATGGTATGGCCCAGCAGTTCTACGCTGCCGCCGGTGGGGTGCACCAGACCCAGCAGCATCTTCATGCTGGTGGATTTGCCCGCACCGTTCGGGCCTAAAAAGCCGTAGACGCACCCTTGCGGGACGGTCAGGTTCAGATGATCGACCACGGTGCGGCCGTTGTAGCTTTTGCACAGGTCGTGTGTTTCAATGACAGGTTTCATAGAGGATGCTCCTTTCTCGTTCGCTTGGAACACCCACAGTTTACCTCGGCGGGCTTAAGCTCCGCCGAAGCCTGTCTTAATCTGCGCTTAAATTTTCGCAAAATCCGGACATTTCCGGCCAGAACGTGTTATAGTGGGAACAGAAAATGACCGGAGGAACACCGCGATGAACACGATCCAACAGGCACACATTTTACTTGTAGATGACAACACCGACCTGCTGCGGCTGCTCGAAGAGCAGCTGCGTGGGGCAGGCTATCAGAACATCCGCACCGTGCAGAACTGTGCCGCCGCACAGACCGCCTTTGCAGCCGAGATGCCGGAACTGATGATCCTGGACATCAACCTCCCGGACGGGGACGGGTTTTCGCTGTTTCGTACCCTGCGGGCAAAAGCCGATGTGCCGACCCTGTTCCTCTCTGCACGGGACGCCGATGCCGACCGCTTGTTCGGGCTGGGACTGGGCGCAGACGATTACCTGACCAAGCCCTTTCTGATGCAGGAACTGCTTTTGCGGGTGCAGCACCTTTTGCAGCGTGCTTACCGGACCGAGCTTTCCCGGACAAAAGCAGCAATCTTGCAGCTGGGCGACCGGAGCGTGGACCTGCACAATGCCCTTGTGACCCTGCCGGACGGAACTACCCTTGCCCTGACAGCGACCGAGCGGACGCTTTTGCGCAAGCTGGCCGAAAACCGCGGGCATATCGTGACCTACGATGCGCTGTGCGAAGCGGTGTGGGGCGCGGATTATTATGGGTATGAAAACAGTCTGGGTGTTCATATCCGGCATCTGCGGGAAAAGCTGGAACCGGAGCCGGGCAGGCCGCGCTTTCTGCAGACGGTGAGGGGCATCGGGTACAAGCTGGCAAAGGAGGATGCACGATGAAAACCTTTGTGCGGCTCATCCGGCGGTATGTTCTGGCGGCGGTGGGCATCGTTCTGCTGCTGGTGTTTCTGGGCCTTGGGCTGCTGGTGCTTCTGGGCTGGCAGGAAACGACCCATCTGCCGCAGAGGACCTATGCGTCCAGCGAAATTGCGGATGCCATGGTGGAAACTCCGGCGGGGCTTGCCCTTGGCGCAGCGCACACCCCGGAAGAATGGATGGACGGCTATGCATGGGCCATGGTGCTGGACGATACCGGAAATATCCGGTGGAGTTACGCTTTGCCGGACGCGCTGAACCACGCCTATACCACCGGGGAAGTGGCAGGGTTTGCCCGCTGGTATCTGGACGATTATCCGGTGTTCTGCTGGGCAGAGGACTATGGCCTGTTCGTCATCGGGCTTGCCAGAGGGAGTTTGTGGAAATACAGCATTTACACCTCGCCGGAGTACATCCTGAGCCTTGCCAAAACCATTCCGCTGGGGTTTGGGCTGCTGTTGCTGCTGGCAGCGATCTGCTGTTTTCTGCTCAGCTGGCAGGGGGCCAAGCGGCTGGAAACGGTGGCTTCCGGGCTGGATGCGCTGGCCGAGGGGCAGACCGTACAGCTGCCTACGGAGGGCTTTGCCGGGGAACTGGCCGAAAAGCTGAACCGGACCAGTGCGCAGCTGCAAACGCGAAACGAACTGCTGGCCCGGCGGGACGATGCCCGCACCCAGTGGATCGCCGGGGTCAGCCACGATGTGCGCACCCCGCTGGCGCTGATCCTGGGCTGGGCGGAGCAGCTGGAGCGGGACGCCGTCCTGCCGGAAACTGCCCGGCAAAAGGCCGGAGGCATCCGCACCCAGAGCGAAAAACTCCGCACCCTGATCGAGGACCTGAACCTGACCAGCAAGCTGGAATATGGAACACAGCCCCTGCGTAAGCAGGAATTTGCGGCGGGGCCGCTGTTCCGGGAGCTGGTGGCGCAGTTCTGCGAAAGTCCACAGGCGGAGACCTGCGAGGTGTCGCTGCAGCAGACCGATGCCGCAGAGCAGGCGAAACTCTGCGTGGACCGCGCCCTGCTGGAACGATTGCTGGAAAACCTGCTGGGCAACAGCATCCGGCATAATTCGGCACCCGTAGAGATCGAGGTGCAGACGAATGTTGCCGGAAATCGCTTCTGCCTGACCGTCGCGGACAATGGCACAGGCTATCCGCCTGCCGTTCTGGCGGCACTGCAAGGCATGCCGCAGAACGAGCAGACCCCGCACATTCTGGGACTTCATGTGGTGGAGCAGATCGCCGCCGCGCATGGCGGCAGGGTGGCGTTCGGGCAGAATGTGCCAAACGGTGCAAAGGCAACGGTGTGGCTGCCCTGCGCTGAAAAAAGGCCCCGGCAATGCTCCTGATGTGCGAGCGTTTCGTCAGCAGGTCGGCTGTCAGGGGAACGGAATAATGCCAGGACAAACGGCAGAGTACTTCATACCATGAGGTGCTCTGCCGTTTCTTTTTGGGGAACGGGGGACGGAAATCTTTTGAATTGGAATTAAAATAACGCAAATGCGCTGTATTTTGTTCGGTTGGAGAAAGTGATACTTCACGATGCCGAGGTCCAGCTTGGTGTAGAACCCCTTGCCGCAGGCGGCAAAATCCCTCGAAAGCTGCTCCATCTGTTGTGCTGCTGCATCGTGTTCCATGGGCACCTCTCCTTTGTTGATCGGTTTAAACCATAATACCATAGATTTCAGCTCATAACACATCGGGAAAGAAAATCGAGACGGAAGAAGCGACGGCAACAGAAAAGGCAGCCGTCTGCTGCAGACCGCTGCCTTTTAAAAAGAAGAAAGAGAAAGAACTGGAAACTTAGCCCTGCTCGGCGATGAACTTACCGGTCAGGTAACCATAGGTACAGGCAATGGAGTGGCTTGCACCGGCAATGGTGGTGGGGTAGTCGCCCACAAAGCGGCCGCCCTGGGTGTTGCCGATGGCGTACAGGCCGGGGATGACCTGGAAGCTGTTGTCCAGCACCTGTGCATTGGCATTGGTGCGCAGACCGCCCAGCGTGACCAGGAACCGCAGGGAGCCTTCGTCCTTGATGGCATAGAACGGGGCCTTGCGCAAAGCGAACATGCGGCGGGGCGACTTGCCGAAGTCCTGCTTGTCGTACAGCTCGTTGTAGCGCTCCACCGAGGCCACAAAGTTGGCCTTGGCATCTGCGTCCAGCCCCAGCGCGTCGGCGAGCTCTTCGATGGTATCGCCCTTCCCGGCGGTCCACTCGTCAATGCTCTCCTTCAGCGTGTCGCTGGCGCTGCGCACGCAGCCCAGGCCGCCCTGCATGGCGGGAAGCTGCTCGGCCCAGTCGGAATCAATGACCATGTAGATGGGGCCGGGCTGGCGCACGAACTGTGCGCCGTAGTGGTCGTTGGTCTGGTCCTCGTTGTGGAAGCGGATGCCCTGTGCGTTCAGCTGCAGGAAGGCGTCCGGGCCCAGCTTGCCGAAGTCGCCGTGGGCCATGCTGCCCAGAGGGCCGGGCTCCATCTGCGCACCAATCCACATGCCCATCTGCTGGCCGTCACCGGTGTTGGCGTAGTTGGCCTTGATGTCCGTGTGGCCGTAGGTGACGTCATAGCGATCAATGATGTCATGGATCCAAGGCAGGTAGTAGGCCATCATGGCGTCGTTGTGGCCAAAGCCGCCGGTGGCCAGGATCACGCCCTTGGAGGCGTTGACCTGCGTATAGCTGTCATCGGTCAGGCTCTGGAAGATCACGCCGGTCACGCGGCCGTCCTCGCCGCGGATCAGCTGACGGGCGGGAGAATCAAAGTAGGCTTCCAGACCGTTCTCGGCCACGGCCTTGTCAAAGTTGGCCTGCAGCACGGGGGTGTGTCCCTTGGGGCGGAAGTTCAGGGTGCCGGAGAAGATGCGCTCGTGGTCCACAGTGGGGTCATACTCCGGGAAAGCACCCATGGGGATGGTGTAGACCTGATTTTCGTCGGCGGGCTTTTCGCCGCCGATGGGGACCCACTGGATGCCGTCGTAGCCCTCGGCGTACCAGGTGATGGCTTCGCCGCAGTTGTCGGCCCACTTTTTCAGGATGGAGGGGTCGGCGCGATGGGACATCTGGGTCATCAGTTCGTTGACCAGCGCATTGGTGTCGATGTCCTCAATGCCGGATTCCCGGGCCTTGTCACAGTTGAAGAAGGAGAACTGCGAGGAGCGGCCGCAGACGCCGCTGGTCTTTTCAACGGCGATGACCTTCAGGCCGGACTCGGCAGCCGAACGGGCGGCGCAGACACCGGCAACGCCAAGACCCACGACGCACACGTCGCAGTCCAGCGTCTGGCTGATCTTGTTGGCAGGAATGGCTTCGGGTGCGTCCATAAAGCTCAGGTCCAGCACATGGCCGGCAGCGGCCTTGTCGGTCACCTGTACGGTCTCGCCCTTGGCCTGTGCAATGCAGGCCTCGGCAGCCACCTTGACGGCGGTGGTGGTGACGGTGGCACCGGCCACATTGTCGATCTCCGGGGACTGCTTGCTCAGCAGCTGCTCGGTGAGGGTGTCCTTGGCCTGACCGATGTTCTCCGTGTCACCGGACAGGTCCAGCTCCACGTTGGTGATGCTTTCGGCGTCAAAGGTCATGGTGACCGTGACCGTGCTCATGCCGTTTGCGGTGGCAGAGTAGGTGCCGGGAATGTAGGTGCCGCGTGCAGCCTCCGAAGAGCTGGCGGGTGCCTGCGAAGCGGCGCTGCAGCCTGCAGCCATACCGGCTACGGTGGCAGCGGCAGCGGTGCCGACGGCTTTGCGCAGGAAACCACGGCGCGAGATCATGTTGTTCTTCATGAGAAATCCTCCTGTGTTTTTGTGGGCCCGGCGGTGTGAGGCCGGATGCCTGTTTCTGCCACACAGTGTAGAAAACGGCAGAGGGATTGTCAATTCGTTCACAATAACTGGGCGCTTTTTGCCGATAACTGGCAGGCACCGGTGGAGAAAAAAGATTTCGCCTTCCGGCGGGCAGTGTGCTATAATGGAAAAGAAATGTCTGCCCGCCGGGCAGGAAGAGAGGAGAGGGGCCGGTTTGTTTCAGATTGGGATCTGCGATGATGAAGCGGGCAGCAGAGCGTTGCTGGCCGGGTATGCCCGGACGCTGATCCAGCATCAGGGGCTGAATTTCCGGCTGCAGGAATACGCTTCGGCAGAGGCACTGCTGTCTGCACAGGACAAACCGGAAATCCTGCTGCTGGATGTACAGATGGGCGGGATGGACGGCGTGATGGCTGCCAAGACCCTGCGGGAACAGGGCTGCGGGTCGATCATCATCCTTGTCACGAATTATATTCAGTACGCCATCGACGGCTATGAGTTCAATGCGTTCCACTTTTTGAAAAAGCCGGTGGAATACGAGCGCTTCTGCCGGGTGGTGGGGCAGGCGATGCGGCTGGTCTACCGCAATGCCCATGCCACGCTTGCGGTAAAATGCGAGGAGGGCCTGCGCCAGCTGACGGTGCGCACGATCTCGTACTGTGAAACAGACCGCGGCGGGGTGCTGCTGCATCTGCCCGGGGAAACATTGCGCTGCCGCCGGGGCATCGCCCAGCTGGAGCAGCAGCTGCAGACCGAGGATTTTTTCCGCTGTCATACGGCCTATCTGGTCAATCTGGCAGAAATCGAGCGCATTGGTGCGGCAGATCTGACCCTGAAGGATGGGACGGTGCTGCCGGTGAGCAAGCACCGGAAGAAGGCGTTCCGGGAGGCGGTGGCCGCTTTCTGGGGAAAGGATTACGCATGATACAGATGCTTTTGCAGCCGGTCTCCTTCAGCGACCTGCTCAGCTGTCTGGGATATGCGGCTGCCTATGAAACGTTTTTCCGCCGGATGCGAACAGAACTGACCTGGAAGCGGCGATTGTTCATGCTGCTGGCGGATCTGACAGGGTATCTGATCCTGATGCGGCTGCTGCCCCGAACCGAATATCTGCGGGTCCTGCTGCTGCATCTGATCCTGGCAGCGGCGTCCACGCTCCAGCTGCGGCTGGAATGCAGGCTGGACTGGAGCTATGCCGTGTTCCTGGGAACCTCCTTTGTGCTGTACCGCGGTGTATGGAATGCACAGCTCTCGGCGCTGCTGCTGCCATGGCTGGAAGAGAATGCGCTGCTGCGCAATGCGGTCAACCAGATCGTTTCACTGCTGCTGCTGTATGCACTGCAGAAGTGGGTGGTGCGCATGGACCGTACCCGCACGGTGAATCGGTATGAGCTGTTCGTGAGCCTGTTCCCGGCCTGCGTCATGTTTACGGTTCGCATTGCAATCTATCACTACTGTTTTTATCTGGAAGCTGTGCTGGCCGCCCGTGGCGTGCAGGTATTTGTCCTGCTGGGCGGATTGCTGGGCATTTCGACCCTGGTGACGCTGGGCGCCAGTGAGATGTATTTTTCCTACATCCACACACAGGAGGAACTGCAGCTGGCCGAACAGCAGCTGCAGCAGCAGTATCGGCTGTTTCAGGAGCAGCGCACAAGGGATGAACAGCTGAAAGGCGTGTACCACGACATGGCAAACCACCTCGGCGTCCTGCGCGGTATGACCCGGAGCGCAGATGCGGAAGAGTACATCGCAGCCCTGACCCGCGAGACCGAAACCGCGCTGCAGGGCGTTTCCACCGGAAACTCCACGCTGGACCTGATCCTGCGGCAGAAAGCGGAGCAGTGCACGGCCCGGGGACTGCATCTGGAAGCCGCCGTGCATATGCCGGAAGGGCACGGCCTTACCTCCATGGAACTCTGTGTACTGTTTGCAAACTGTCTGGACAACGCCATGGAGTCGGCGGCAGACCCGGCAGTGACGGACAAGGTCATCCGGGTGAACGGCGGTGAACACCATGGCTGTCTGGTGGTCCGGTTTGAAAATGCCTGTGCCAGGTCCCTGCAGCTGAAGGACGGCCAGCTGCCCACCAGCAAAAAAAGCGGTGTCCATGGATATGGGCTCAAGAATATCCGCACGGTGCTGGAACGTCACGACGGAACACTGAGCCTACAGCCGCAGCGCGGCCGCTTTGTGCTGACCTGGCTGCTGCCCCTTGACCAAAAGGCCCCTGTTGCTTTTGGTCAGAATGTGGTAAAATGAAACCATCAAGTTACACAGGAGGCGCTTTCATGCTCAAACGTCTGCGCACAGCTCACCCCATTTTGTATTGCATCCTTGCCGAGGTACTGTTCCTCGGCTCCCTGTTTTTGTCCAGTCTGGTGCTGACCGTCGCGCTGGTGGCGGCCGGGGCGGATTTTTCCGGTCTGGATGAATACCTTCTCAGCCTTGTACAGGAGCTGGTGGGGGCAGGGGCGGCCTGGCTGCTGCTGCGCCGCACCGGGCGGCAGGGACTGCTGGGCCGCCGCGGCAGCGGCTTTTGGAACGGTCTGCTGGTGGGGATGTACCCGCTGGCATTCATCTGCTACAGCATATACAGCGCACTGATCTTTGGGCGGCCGGACACGCCGCTGCTCCCGGCGGGGCGTATCCTGAGCTTTCTGGCCTGCATGGCAATGGTGGGCGTGGCGGAGGAATTCCTGTTCCGGGGCGTCATTGCCGAAACGCTGCTGGAACACTTCGGCACCAGCCGGGCCGGTGTCTGGAAAGCCTGCCTGCTGTCCGGCGTGCTGTTCGGCGCGGCCCACCTGACCAACCTGTCCAGCTCGGCACCCTTCGGCGTGCTGATGCAGTGCGCGTTCTCGGCGTCGCTGGGAGCGCTGTTTGCGGCCATCTACTTCCGCACCGGCAACCTCTGGGTCACAGTATTCCTGCACGGGGCCATGGACATTGCCTCCATGCTCATCGGCGGGCTGTACGGCACCACGACCCTCTCCGAGAGCGTGAGCGGCTACGACGCCTCCATGCTGCTGACCGTGGTGGTATACCTGCTGCCCGTTGCGTTCCTGCTGCGGAAAAAGAAGCTGCCGGAGGTGCAGCTGTACTGGGGAGCGTACACCCAAAAATGAGGGCAGCAGGCAAAAAAATCCTTGCAATCTGCCCTGCAATCTGGTATACTGTATCTGTTACCGTGGTACGGGGCTGGGAGTATGCCCGCATACCGGGAAAACCGTTTCCCGCCGCTGTTCCATTGGCACATAAAATTTTATAAAGAGGTATAGTACTATGAACAAGCAGGAAGTTATGGCCAAAGTCGCTCTGACCGAGAAGGACACTGGCTCCCCCGAGGTTCAGGTCGCTCTGCTGACCGCTCACATCAACGAGCTGAACGAGCACCTGAAGAAGAACCCTAACGATCACCACAGCCGCCGTGGTCTGATGAAGATGGTTGGCCGCCGCCGCAATCTGCTGGCTTATCTCCAGAAGAAGGACATCGAGCGTTACCGTGCTCTGATCGCAACTCTGGGTCTGCGTAAGTAATTTAAACAGAGGGCAGGTACCGCAAAGGTGCCTGCCTTTTGCTTTTGTATACAAATGGCAGCGGCTGCGTATTGCAGCAGTAAATCGAACGCCTGTGCCCCGAATGCTTTTTCATGGCGCGGACGGCTCACATCAACGGCAGAGACATTCCCCCGGTGGGGGAAATATCTCAAACAAAACCGGATGTGAACGGCACGGACGCTGGATTTATTGCTATGATGCGCGTGCCACCGCCTTTTGGATAGAAAAAATCCGAAAAAACAAGGAGGCAAAAACAATGGCAATTGAATTTGGTTCCCGCAGAGAGACCTTTGAGAACTACAAGGTCTACGAAACCATGCTGGCAGGCCGCCCGTTCAAGGTCGAGATGGGCAAGATGTGCGGCCTGTCCAACGCCAGTGCGCTGATCCGCTACGGCGAGACCTGCGTTCTGTGCAATGTCGTCATGAGCCCCAAACCCCGCGAAGGCGTGGATTTCTTCCCGCTGAACGTCGAGTATGAGGAAAAGCTCTACGCCGCAGGCCGCATCCCCGGCAGCTTTATGCGCCGTGAGGGCCGCCCCGGTGAGCGCGCCATCCTGACCAGCCGCGTGGTGGACCGCCCCATGCGCCCGCTGTTCCCCAAGGAGATGCGCAACGACGTGTGCATCACCATGACCGTCATGAGCCTTGACCCGGATTGCAGCCCCGAGATCGCCGGTATGATCGGCGCTTCTCTGGTGACCGCCGTGTCCGACATCCCCTGGAACGGCCCCATCGGCGGCGTGCAGGTGGGTCTGGTTGACGGCGAGATCGTGCTGAACCCCACGCAGGAGCAGCGCAAGGTGAGCGACCTTGCTCTGACCGTTGCCGCCACTATGGATAAGATCGTGATGATCGAGGCCGGCGCCAACGAGGTGGACGAGGACACTATGCTGACCGCCATCAAGACCGCACACGTTGAGATCAAGAAGATCATCGAGTTCATCAACAAGATCGTGGCCGAGCGCGGCAAGCCGAAGATCGACTTCCAGGTGGTGGGTCTGGACATGGACGTGTTCCACGCCATCCAGAACAAGTACTTGGACGACTTCAAGGCTGCTATGGACACCGACGACAAGAACGTGCGTGACGCAGCCCTGCTGCCCATCATGGACAAGATCGCCGAGGAATACCCCGACCTGTCCGCCGCCGATCTGGATCTGGTAAGCTACAAGATGCAGAAGTTCGTGGTGCGCCGCTGGCTGCTGGATGAGGGCAAGCGCGTGGACGGCCGCGGCATCAACGAGATCCGCCCGCTGGCCGCTGAGGTGGGCATCCTGCCCCGCGTGCACGGCTCCGGTATGTTCACCCGTGGCCAGACGCAGGTGCTTACCACCTGCACGCTGGGCGGCACCAAGGACAACCAGTTGATGGATGACCTGACCGACGAGCAGACCAAGCGCTATATCCACCACTACAACTTCC
>ERZ772889.3228-NODE-3228-length-11575-cov-4.276389_pt1 | contig 11575 bp, 9 predicted proteins | sample MGYA00512127_ERZ772889 | MGnify/ENA primary metagenome ERZ772889 (study PRJEB29015, sample SAMEA2737689) | human gut metagenome | biome: human gut; feature: human-associated habitat; material: faeces | place: China | collected 2012 ... | reverse complement strand
TCACGGCGCTGCTGTGCGTGCTGATCGCGGGGCTGATCGTGAAGTCGAGCGGCCTCTACGGCGCGATCCGTGACCGGTACGAGGTGCAAAAACCGGGTGAGGGCTGGGAGCGTTGGAACACGGAGACGCCGGGCACGCGCATTCCCATCGGCGATGATATCGTGCGCATTGATGCGGTCTCCTGCAGTACCCAGCGCGCAGAAGTGCAGTTGACGGCCTTCGACCGTATTCCCGGCGGCGTGGTCTATGCGCGGCTGCTGCATACGCTGCGGCTGGAAAACGAGCGCGGCGAGGTGATCGACGAATGGGATGACTGCGATTATCCAAGCTGCGTGAGCAGCAGTGGCACGCTCTATGTGTGCATCGCGAGTCACCGCGTCAATATCGAGCCGGACGATACTTATATCAGGCTCATTTATGACCGGCTCGGCGAGCATGTTGCATTGGAGATCCCACTGCCGGGAAGGGAGGCGCAGCCGTGAAAACGATCAAGCGAAAACCGGGCAGAATGCGCCGCGCGGTCAGGAGTGTTGCCGTGCTGCTGTGCGTGCTGGCGGCGTATGTCGTTCTGTCCGACATGAAGCTCACACCGCGCGCGGCGATCCGCATGGGAGAGCAGTATTACGGTATCTATGAGCCGACGCGCACCGTTGCGATGCAGCGTATGCGCATCGGTTGGCAAAACTACCGCGTCTATCTGACGGCGGGAGAGAACTCGCTCTACTGCGGCGCGGCACGGCTGACTCCCTCCGGCTGGGACATCATTTTTATGGGCGATGCGATCTCCTGTGCGGATGGGGAAAGCGTGCATGTCGGCAATTGGTGCCCGGGCTCGCTCAATAAGATCATCGGACAGGAGATCATATTCGGCCGCGTCGACGATCCCAACATTGCGCTGCTCACCATTGAGGAATGGGGCGGCAGAGACTGGACAAAGCCGGGGGGCGAGAATGAAAAACTCCGCAGGCTGCGTACCGTCACGGTGGAAGAATTCATCGAGGACGGCGGCTGCCGCTATTTCCTTCTTGACGCGCGTGAGCGCGAGGAAAATACAAGATCCTATGCGGCGGAAAAGGGCGTTCTGTATATTACGGGCTGCGATGCCATGCACCGGGAAATTCTGCGCCGGGAAATTGAGATCGGCGCAAACAGCCTCCTATAAGCGCGGAGCGGGAGCGCGGCAGCTTTGCCGCGCTCCCTTTGCATCGATGCAAGGGGGAAGAGGCATGAACTTTCGATGAATTCTCGACCGCGCCGGTTGACGGTAAAAGGTCAAAATGATATCCTACTCTGGAATTCTTATTCATTTATTTCCTCAGAAAGAAGGCAGGATATGCTGAAGCTGCAACAGATCGTCAAGGATTATCAGGCGGGTGACACCACCGTCCACGCCCTGCGCGGCGTGAGCTTACAGTTCCGTGAGAACGAGTTTGTCGCCATCCTCGGCCATTCAGGCTGCGGCAAGACGACGCTTTTGAACATTATCGGCGGGTTGGATCAGTACACGAGCGGCGACCTTGTCATCAATGGCAAGTCGACGAAGGACTTTTCCGACGCCGACTGGGACAGCTACCGCAACCACTCCATCGGTTTCGTCTTCCAGAGCTATAATTTGATCCCGCACCAGACGGTGCTGAGCAACGTGGAGCTGGCGCTCACGCTCTCGGGCGTGAGCAAGAGTGAGCGCCGCGAGCGCGCGAAAAAGGCGCTTGAGAGCGTGGGCCTTGGCGACCAGCTCGACAAAAAGCCGAACCAGATGTCCGGCGGCCAGATGCAGCGCGTCGCCATCGCGCGGGCGCTCGTCAACGATCCGGACATCCTGCTCGCCGACGAGCCGACCGGCGCGCTCGACAGCGAGACGAGCGTGCAGGTGATGGAGATCTTGAAGAACATCTCCAAGGACCGCCTCATCATCATGGTCACGCACAACCCCGAGCTTGCCGAGACCTACGCGAGCCGCATTGTGCGCTTAAAGGACGGCGAGATCGTAGATGACAGCGCGCCGTATGAGGAGGCCGTGGAAGAAAAGCCCGCCGCGGGCAAGAGCAAAAAGACCTCAATGAGCTTTGGCACGGCGCTGTCGCTGTCGCTCAACAACCTGATGACGAAAAAGGGACGGACGTTTTTAACGGCCTTTGCCGGCAGCATCGGTATTATCGGCATCGCGCTCATTCTGTCGCTGAGCAATGGCATCCAGACCTATATCGACCGCGTGCAGGAAGATACGCTATCGAGCTACCCCTTGACCATCGAGGCTGAGAGCATGGACATGTCCAGCATGGTCAGTTCGATGATGGGCGTCCATGCGCAGGACGAGGGCGACGGGGAGCAGCATGACCTCGACGCCGTCTACTCCAACAACATTATGTACGACATGATGAGCTCGTTTGCCTCGGCGGAGACGCAGACGAACAATTTGAAGGACTTCAAGACCTACCTCGAGGGCGACGACGAGCTTTCAAGCCACATCAGCTCCATTTCCTATGACTACGACCTCTGCATGAGCATCTATGCCAAAGACACCGACGGCAAGGTCTTCAAGTCCGACGTGACGGAGCTTTTGCAGACCTGCATGAGCGAGCTCTACGGCGGCGATTACAGCAGCTATTTCGAGCGCTTCGGCTCGGCCTACTCCGCGATGGAGACCTGGGAGCAGATGCTCCCGCCGCAGGATAGTGAGAGCGGCGAGCTCGTGGGCGACCTCCTGCACGAGCAGTATGACCTCATTTACGGCTCCTGGCCGCAGAATTATGACGAGGTCATGCTCATCGTCAACAAGGACAATGAAATTTCCGACCTTGTCATCTATTCGCTGGGCCTGAGCGCACAGGACGAGGTCGTGGAGTCGATGCAGCACATGCTCGACGGCTCGGAATTCGACAGCAAGGACATCCAGAGCTGGAGCTATGAAGACCTGTGCAATATGAGCTTCAAGATCGTCCTGCCCGCTGAGCGCTACCAGTACGATTCCGCAAGCGGCACATATACCGACGTCAGCACGACGGACACGGGGCTCGACTTCCTCTATAACTCCGACGATGTCGGCACGCGCGTGAAGATCGTCGGCATCCTGCGCCCGAATGAGAACGCGGTATCCTCGATGCTCTCCGGCGCGATCGGCTATACGTCCGCGCTGACGGACTACCTCGTCGAAAAGGCGGGACAGACCGAGATTTTGCAGAAGCAGAAAGAAGACCCCGATACCGACGTTATCCTCGGCCTGCCGTTCCTGACCGATGACTACTCCGTGAGCGACGAGCAGAAGGAAGCGGACGTGACCGACTATCTCAAGGGCCTTTCCGTCACCGGGCGCGCCGCGGCCTACACCGCGATGATGAGCGTGCCGAGCGAGGAGTATCTCTCCGCCATCGTGGAGCAGCAGATGGGCTCGCTCGACCGCGCGAGCATCGAGCAGATGGTCATTTCGACCTATGCCCAGCAGATGAGCGTGGATGAGGCGACCGTCAAGTCCTATATTGCGCAGATGGACGACGATACGCTCTTTGGCTATGTGGAGCAGTCTATCCGCGAGCAGGTGACAGAGCAGTACGCCGCGGGCGTGCAGGCGCGGCTATCTAACATGACAAGCGATCAGCTCGCCATGGCGCTCGATCTGGCGCTCGAAAAATCGCCCGCTGTCACGCCGCTGACAAGCGAGCAGTACAACTGGCTTTATGATAACTACATGCCCGCGACGGTCTCGAACGGCACGTATGAGGACAATCTGAAGCTCCTCGGCGACGTCGACCTCGCGAGTCCCAAGACCATCAACATCTACGCCTCGACCTTTGCCGACAAGGATGCCATCGCCGATGCGATCGAGCAGTACAACAGCAGCGTTTCCGAGGATGACCAGATCGACTACACCGACTATGTGGCGCTTCTGATGAGCTCGGTCACAACGATCATCAACGCCATCAGCTATGTGCTCATCGCATTCGTCGCGATCTCGCTCGTCGTGTCGAGCATTATGATCGGCATCATCACGTATATCTCGGTGCTTGAGCGCACGAAGGAGATCGGCATCCTGCGCGCCATCGGCGCGAGCAAGCGCGATATCTCGCGCGTGTTCAACGCGGAGACGCTCATCGAGGGCTTCTGCTCCGGTGCCATCGGCATCGGCATCACGCTATTGCTGATCATCCCCATCAACCTCGTCGTGCACCACCTGACGGGTATCGAGAGCCTCAACGCCATCCTGCCGCCTGTCGGCGGCGCGGCGCTCGTGGTCATCAGCATGGCGCTCACGTTTATCGCGGGCCTCATTCCCTCCGGCATCGCCGCGCGCAAGGACCCTGTCGAAGCGCTGCGCACCGAATAACACGATATTTGACCTTCAAAAAGGACGTTTTCCGACGGAAAACGTCCTTTTTCTCTTTTACCGCGATTTTACAAAAGGCGACTTTCTGATTTTACAACCTGCCTTTATGATGGCAAATGTAGCAAGGAACAACATCTTGGAAAATTGAAAGGAAGTATTTCAAATGAAAAAGTTTCTCACTCTTGCGCTGACCGCTGTCATGGCGCTGAGCCTGCTGACCGCCTGCGGCAGCAAGAACGACAACAGCGCCGACACCAACACTGACGGCAGCAGCACCGAAACGACCCTCTCCGGCACCGTCTCGACCGACGGCTCCACCTCGATGGAAAAGGTCATCAACTCTCTTGGCGAATCCTTCATGGCCATGAACAAGGACGTGAAGTTCACCTATAACCCCACCGGCTCGGGCTCCGGCATTCAGGCCGTTAGCGAAGGCCGCTGCGACATCGGCCTTTCGAGCCGTGCGCTCAAGGATGACGAAAAGGCCTCCGGCCTTGTTGAGACCGTCGTCGCGCTCGACGGCATCGCCATTGTCGTGAACCCCGAGAACCCTGTCTCCGATCTCGACATTGACACCATCGCCAAGATCTACACCGGCGAGATCACCAACTGGAAGGACGTCGGCGGCAACGACGCCGAGATCGTGCTTATCGGCCGTGAGGCCGGTTCCGGCACGCGCGACGGCTTTGAATCCATCACCGACACCAAGGACGCCTGCCAGTACCGTCAGGAGCTCACCTCCACGGGCGACGTCATCAACACCGTGTCCCAGAACCCCGACGCCATCGGCTATGCCTCCCTCTCCGCGGTGGGCGAGAGCGTCAAGGCGCTGACAGTCGGCGGTGTGGAAGCCACGGAGGCGACCGTCAAGGACGGCAGCTATGTGGTCCAGCGTCCGTTCGTGCTCGTCACGAAGGAGGGCACCAAGCTTTCCCCCGCGGCACAGGCCTTCTTCGACTACGCGCTGTCCGCTGACGCGGCAAGCATCATCGCCGCTGCCGGTGCGGTCGCAGCCAACTAACAGAACACAGGAACCATCACGGGAGGCGGCGTGAGCCGTCTCCCGCTGACAGCAAAAAGAGGAAACAATTATGGCGCAGAGGAAAAAATGTTTGAAGCCGTCGTCCACGGTATTTTTCTGCTTCTCGGCCTCATTACGGTCGGATGCGTGCTGCTGATCACGGTGTATCTCATCATCTCCGGCATCCCGGGCATTCAGAAGATCGGCCTTGTGCCGTTTCTCACGGGCAAGGTGTGGTCGTCGACGTCGGCGGAGCCGAAGTACGGCATTCTGCCCTTTATTTTAACGAGTGTTTACGGCACGGCAGGCGCGATCGTCCTCGGCGTGCCCATCGGTTTTTTGACGGCGGTGTACCTCTCCAAGGTCGCGCCCAAGAAGGTCCGCACCGTGCTGGAGGCCGCCGTCAGCCTGCTCGCGGGGATCCCGTCGGTCGTGTACGGCCTTGTCGGTATGCTGGTGCTCGTGCCTGCCATCCGCAAGACGTTCCACCTGCCGGACGGCGCAAGCCTGTTTGCGGCCATCATCGTGCTGGCCGTCATGATCCTGCCGTCGATCATCAAGGTGAGCGTCACGGCGCTCGAGGCCGTTCCGCATGAATATGAGGACGCCTCGCTTGCCCTCGGTGCGACTGAGGTCGAGACCTATTTCCGCGTCTCCGTTCCGGCGGCAAAGAGCGGCATCGCCGCGGCGGTCGTGCTCGGCGTGGGCCGCGCCATCGGCGAAGCGATGGCCGTGATGATGGTCTCGGGCAACGCGCCGAACATGCCCGGCTCGATCTTTGAGAGCGTCCGCTTTCTCACGACGGCGGTCGCGAGCGAGATGTCGTATTCGAGCGGCTTGCAGCGGCAGGCGCTCTTTTCCATCGCGCTCGTGCTGTATCTTTTCATCCTGCTCATCAATGCGGCGCTCAACTTCTTCTTAAAGCGCGACAAGGAGGGTAACTGATGCTGAAAATGCAGTCCTCGGCCCGCCGCAAGGCCTATATCACGGCGATGAAGCTCCTGATGGGCGTCGCCGCAGTATTGACTTGCGCGCTCGTAGTCGGTATGATTGGTTATATATTGGGCAACGGCATTCCGAACATCACCTGGGAGATGCTCTCCACCGCGCCGAGCTATCTTGCCAACCGCGTCGGCATCCTGCCGGACATCCTGAGCACGCTCTACATCGTCATCGCGACGCTTTTAATCGTGCTGCCGCTCGGCGTGGGCGCGGCCATCTACTTAAATGAATACGCCGCGAACAAAAAGCTCGTCTCCATCATCGAATACGCGTCCGAAACGATCTCCGGTATCCCGTCGATCATCTACGGCCTTGTCGGCATGCTGATCTTCTGCAAAAACGGCACGTCGCTTCTTGCGGGTGCGCTGACGCTGACGATCATGAACCTGCCGACCATCATGCGCACGACACAGGAGAGCCTCAAGACCGTACCGCAGAGCTACCGCGAGGGCGCGTTCGGTCTGGGCGCGGGCAAATGGCGCACCATCCGCACGGTGGTGCTGCCAAGCTGCGTGGACGGTATCGTGACGGGCTGTATCCTGTCGATCGGACGCATCCTCGGCGAGTCGGCGGCGCTCTTATTCACGGCGGGCTCGGCGCACATGCTCTACAACTTCTTTGAGGGCATGCACAACGCGGGCGCGACGCTGACGGTGGCGCTGTACTTCTACGCCAAGGAGTCGAGCGATACGGGGGTGGTGTTCGCCATCGCGGCCATTTTGATGCTGCTGACGATGCTCATTAACCTCATCGCCGATCTGGTCGGCCGATACTTCAGGAGGAAACAGCAATGATACGACCTGTCAACGGAAGCGGCATGAAGCGCATGGCGCTCTTAAATGACCTTTCCTGCTTCGGCAAGTGTTCGCTGAGCGTGGCCATGCCCATCCTCTCTTCCTACGGGGTGGAGACGGTACCGCTGCCGACGGCCATTTTATCGACGCACACGGCGGACGGCTTCGGCAGCTACGCCATGCGCGATATGACGGACGAGATGAAGGCCTTTGCCGCGCACTGGAGACAGCTTCAAATCAAATTCGACGGCATCTGCACGGGCTTTTTCGGCTCGGTGGAGCAGATGCATTTTGCAAAAGATTTCCTCCGCGACTTTGCGGGGGAGGATACCATCGTTGTGGTCGACCCGGTGCTCGGCGACAACGGCGCGCTGTACGGCTGCTTTACCGAAGAGTACGTGCAGGCGATGCGCGCGCTGTGCGAGAGCGCACAGCTTATCACGCCCAACCGCACGGAGGCGGCGCTTCTCGCGGGCTGCGGGATGGACGCACCGATAGAAACGCTTCTTAAAGCGCTCACGGTGGAAAATGTCATCATCACCGGCGTCCACCGCGGGGAGGAGATCGGCTACTGCGCGCGGCTGAACGGGCAGTATATGGAAATTTTCAAGCCCTGCCTTCCGCAGACGCTGCATGGCACGGGTGATGTGTTCGTCTCCGCCCTGTGCGGCGAGCTGATGAACGGTAAAGGCATGCCGCAAGCCCTGAAAGACGCGGCGGAATTCTGCGACGACTGCGTGCAGAAAACGGCAAAACGCGGCGAGAGCCACTGGTACGGCCTCGCCTTTGAAGACAAATTGAAAGAGGGGAGAGGGCTATGAACAACATCCTTTCCGTTGAGAACCTGTGTCTGTGGTACGGGAGCCATCAGGCGCTCAAGGATATCAACATTGAAATTCCCGAAAAAAGCATTACGGCGCTCATCGGCCCGAGCGGCTGCGGCAAGTCGACGTTTTTAAAGACGCTCGACCGCATGAACGATTTGCTCCCCGATGTGAAGATCACGGGCAGCGTCCTCTATAAGGGCGAGGACATTTTTGACTCGTCCGTCGATGTGAGCGAGCTTAGGCGTCAGGTGGGTATGGTGTTCCAGAAGCCGAACCCCTTCCCCATGAGCATTTACGACAACATCGCCTACGGTCCGCGCACGCACGGCGTGAAGAACAAGGCAAACGAGATCGTCGAAAAGTCCCTGCGCGGCGCAGCCATCTGGGACGAGGTGAAAGACCGCCTGAAGAAAAACGCGCTCGGCCTCTCCGGCGGCCAGCAGCAGCGCCTTTGCATCGCCCGCGCGCTCGCGGTCGAGCCCGAGGTGTTGCTGATGGACGAGCCGACAAGTGCGCTCGACCCCATTTCGACGTCGAAGATCGAAGAGCTCGCGATGGAGCTCAAGGAGAAGTACACCATCGTCATCGTCACGCACAACATGCAGCAGGCGGTGCGTATTTCCGACCACACGGCGTTCTTCCTGCTCGGCGAGCTCGTAGAGTACGGCGAGACGGAGAAGCTCTTCTCCCAGCCGCAGGACAAGCGGACAGAAGATTACATCACGGGGAGGTTCGGTTAAATGAGAAGCCGGTTTGATGAACAGCTTGCGCTTTTGAACCGCGAGCTCATTGAGATGGGCGCGCTGTGCGAGGAGGTCATCGCCCTTTCGGCACAGGCGTTGACGGAGGGCAACGCGGAGCTGGCCGCGCGCGTCGCACCGCTCGATCAGGAGATCGACCGCAAGGAGCGCGAGATCGAGTCGCTGTGCCTAAAGCTTCTTTTGCAGCAGCAGCCCGTGGCAAAGGACCTGCGCCAGATCTCGGCGGCGCTCAAGATGATCACGGACATGGAGCGCATCGGCGACCAGGCCGAGGATATTGCCGAGATCATCACGTTCCTCGGCGGGCGCGGTGCGGAAAACAGTAATCTCCTGCGCGAGATGGCGCGCTCGACCATCAAGATGGTGACCGAGAGCGTGGACGCCTATGTCAAGCACGACACGGCGCTTGCCGATCAGGTCATCGCTGAGGACGACACCGTGGACGACTATTTCGCGCGCGTGAAGAAGGACCTCATCAAGCGCATCGCGCAGGACCCTGATGATGGTGAATTCGCACTCGACCTGCTGATGATCGCCAAGTATTTTGAGCGCATCGGCGACCATGCGACGAACATCGCCGAATGGGTCATTTTCTCTGTGACAGGAGAGCATAAGGAGGGGTAAAGTATGATCTGGTGCGTGGAAGACGATGCCAGTATCCGCGATATCGAGGTATATGCCCTGCAATCGACCGGCTTTGAGGCCAAGGGCTTTGAAGACGGTACCTCGTTCTGGGAGGCGCTGCGCACGGGAAGACCCGAGCTTGTCGTGCTCGATGTGATGCTCCCCGGCATCGACGGGATGGAGCTGCTGCGCCGCATGCGCGCGGACGCGGCGCTTTCCGATATCCCTGTCGTCATGGCGACGGCCAAGGGCGCGGAATACGACAAGATCCGCGGTCTCGACCTCGGTGCAGACTACTATCTGACAAAGCCGTTCGGCGTGATGGAGCTCGTCTCCTGCGTCAAAGCGGTGCTGCGCCGCTGTGGCACAAAGAGCGCATCCCAGTTCCGCTGCGGCGGTCTGGTGCTCGACGAAGAGAGCCACACCGTCACGGCGGATGGAGAGAGCGTCGCGCTGACATACAAGGAATTCGAACTGCTGCGCCTGTTCCTCTCGCATCCCGGCACGGCGTTTTCGCGCGACCAGCTCATGGCGGACGTGTGGGGCACGGACTACTGCGGCGAGACGCGCACGGTGGACATGCACATCCGCACGCTGCGGCAGAAGCTCGGCGCGTACGGCGAGAAGATCGAGACCGTGCGCGGCGTGGGCTACCGGATGGAGGGCAAGGCATGACAAAAAAGATCTTTCACTCCATCCTGCTTGTGGCGGGCACGGTGCTGCTGGCGAGCCTGCTCGTCATCATGGGCTGCCTGTACGAATACTTCGGGAGCGTCGAAAAAAAGCAGCTGCGCGACGAGCTGGAGCTTGCCGCCGTCGCCGTGAAGGAAAACGGGACGGAGTATCTCTCTCAGCTCTCCTCCGAGCGCTACCGCCTGACGTGGATCGAAAACGACGGTACGGTGCTCTACGACACCGTGACCGATGCCGAAAGCCTTGAAAATCACGCCGACCGCGTGGAGGTCAAGCAAGCGCTGGAATACGGCGAGGGCGAGAGTACGCGCTATTCCTCGACGCTGCTGCAAAAGACGATGTACTGCGCGGAAAGGCTCGCGGACGGGAGCGTGCTGCGCATTTCGATGAGCCGCGCGACGGCGGGTGTGCTGCTCGTCGGCATGGGGCAGCCCATTTTAGTGGTGCTGATCGTGGCGCTGATCCTGTCCTCTGTTTTAGCCAAGAGCCTGTCGCACCGCATCGTCCAGCCGCTCAACAAGCTGGACCTTGAGCATCCGCTTGAAAATGACGCCTATGAAGAGCTCGCCCCGCTGCTCGGGCGCATCAACCGCCAGCACTTGCAGATCGACGAGCAGATGGACGAACTTCAGCGCCAGCAGACGGAATTTTCGCAGATCACAAGCAGCATGCGCGAAGGGCTTGTGCTGCTCGATGAAAAAGAGCATGTGCTGAGTATCAACCCCGCGGCGGAAAAGCTCTTCGGCACGGACGAGAGCTGCGTCGGGCAGGACTTTTTGACCATCGACCGCAGCCACGACATGAGCCTTGCCATCGAGCGCGCCATGGACGAGGGGCACAGTGAGGCGCGCGTGGAGCGCGGCGGCCGTATCTGGCAGTTTGACGTCAGCCGCATCGGCGCAAGCGGCGCGGCGGTCGGCGCTGTGTTGCTGGCTTTCGACATCACCGAGCGCGAGACAGCGGAGCAGACGCGCCGTGAATTCACGGCGAACGTGTCGCACGAGCTCAAAACGCCGCTGCAAGGCATCATCGGCAGCGCGGAGCTGCTGGAAAACGGCATGGTGAAGCAGGAGGACGTCCCCCGCTTCGTCGGCCACATCCGAAAAGAAGCGCAGCGCCTTGTCACGCTGATCGGCGACATCATCCGCCTGTCCCAGCTCGACGAGGGCGACGAAATGCCGCGCGAGACGGTCGACCTGCTCACGCTTTCGCAGGAGGCGGCGGACGATCTTAAGACCGCGGCGGCGGAGAAGCACATCGCGATTGCCGTCGAGGGCAGGAGCGAGACCATCGGAGGCGTACGGCGGCTTTTGTACGAGGTCATCTATAACCTCTGCGACAACGCCATCAAGTACAACGTCGAGGGTGGCAGCGTGACCATGAGCGTCGGTGAACGGGACGGCAAGGTGTTCGTCTCCGTGGCCGATACGGGCATCGGCATCGCGCCGGAGCACCAGAGCCGCATCTTCGAGCGCTTCTACCGCGTGGACAAGAGCCACTCGAAGGCAAGCGGCGGCACGGGCCTCGGCCTT
>ERZ772889.3225-NODE-3225-length-11581-cov-3.521950_pt1 | contig 11581 bp, 8 predicted proteins | sample MGYA00512127_ERZ772889 | MGnify/ENA primary metagenome ERZ772889 (study PRJEB29015, sample SAMEA2737689) | human gut metagenome | biome: human gut; feature: human-associated habitat; material: faeces | place: China | collected 2012 ... | reverse complement strand
TACTTCGTAACAGCGGTAGTGGAATGTTCGTATGAGCCTTTCTCCGTATCGCTCATACTGTCGAAATCCGTATGCAACGGAGACAAACGCGTTTCGGCTGTGGCCGTAGTTTTCGTCACTCCGAACTTGGCACGGGCACGCAAATCCGTCGTGGCAAACCATTCCGCAATGAAGTTATTCGTAAAGCCAAATTCATCCCCACGATCATAATTGTTCAGACGGGCATTCCAGAGCGGATTCGGAACAGGAGCCTCGTCGTCATTCTCCGGAACATACAAATACTTGTCTACTCCGCCATCGGCATTGTACTTGCGGTAATAGGGATTAGCCAAAGCATATTCGGAGAACGAGACCACTGGGTCGGACGTTTCCAGATAATCAATCGTCAGTTTGTTACTGAACTGGAACTTCCCGGTACGATAAATCAAATCCAGATTACCGGATAGGGTCTGGCGGCTCGACTCTTTCATCACGCCTTCCGTATTCCCGTAAGTCAGCCCTAAGCCATACCTGATTTTCTCTTCTCCGCCCTCGGCATAAACGTTAGACCGACCCCATACAACATAGCATCATCACCCCCTTCAACATACATATTGTGTTTATGAGAAAACCCCGTTCTAACCGGTTCACTTAACCAATAAGTATCCACTCCACGTGCCACTTCTTTCAAACGTTCGTTCCTCAGGTTGTCCAACCTCAGTTGGTTTAACGGGTCGTTCGTCAAATCAGTATATAACCCAGCCAATTCTTCGAACTTTATCTTTTCGCTGGCATTCATTAGGTTATAATCCGTCAAGTCGGCCATCGTCAGAGAAAAGTCGCCTTTATAACTCAAGCGCAACCGTCCCTTCTCCGGCTTCACCGTCTCGATGACCACAACACCATTGGCCGCTTTCGAACCGTAAATCGCCGTTGCAGAAGCATCTTTCAGCATTGTGATCGACTGTACACGATCCGGGTCCAAATCGACCATCGTCTGCACGTCAATCTCGAAACCATCCAGTATCAATAAGGGCTGATTCGGATAAGTATCGTATTCTCCCTGCAAAGACACCAAGCTATTGTCTCCGGCCCCTCCGGCAGGCAGCGTGGAAGAACCACGCATACGCATGTCCGGTAAACGGTTCGGATCCGAACCCGCACTGATATTTTCCATGATCCGGAAACTGGGTTCAATGGTAGACAAAGCCTTAGCAATACTTGTAGTACTGATCTTTTTTAATTCATCCCCTTTTACCGTCACCGCAGAACCGGTAAATCCTTCCTTTTTACGGGAAAACATACCGGTAACCACAACTTCATCCAATTCAGTCTCTGCTTCTTCCAGAACAACCCGCAAAGGTTGTACTTTTCCATTCTCTATTTTAACAGGAATCTCTTTGGAATTCATTCCCACAAAAGAAAATTCCAGAGAGATACCCGGAGTTTCTGTTATTTCAAGACTGAATTTACCGTCAATATCCGTTGCCACCCCTATCGTGGTACCTTTCACCACAACCGTAACTCCTGGTAGTACCCCTCCTTTAGAATCGACTACGACACCTTCCAGCTTAATCAATTTCTGGGGAGCAGCCATATCGGCCCCGGCTTGTTTCTTATAAATAACAATAATCTGATTTTCAATCTCATAACTAAAATCAGAACCACGCAGACATTGTTCCATCACTTCATTTATATTTCCCGATACAACGTCTACGGAAACGTTTCCAATAGTATTTATAACTTGCTCATTATAAGCCAATCGGTAACCCAACTGTCTCTTTATTTCTTTAAAAGCTTCTTTTAATGAAACATTTTCCAGACGTAATGTCACACTCTGTCCGGCAGCTTCAACCACTAAAGGTTCGGTTAATATAAACAAAGTAAATAAGGATAACCGGATCCATATTCCTGCCCAACGGCAGACCTTTCCCCACCCTATTCGATTCTCTCTATTATTTTTCATATTCTCATTAAATTACCTATTCCTCTCTTTCAACGGATAATGACCGTCCGGCCTTTCAATTCGATATCCAGCGTACGGGTCTTCTCCAGTATATTCATTACCTGTTTTAACGAACTACTCCGTTCAATTTCAAAAGAATAATATTCATTCTGTTTATCACTATCTACAAAAAATACTTCAATATCATACCAACGAGCCAATTCTCTCATGATATATTCCAGAGAACGGTTATCAAACAAAAAATACCCGTCGATCCAACTTGTTGCCGAAGCTCCGGCTTTTCCAACCACCCAGCGTTCTTCCATCAACTGCGCCTGTTCTCCCGGTTTCAGTAAAACCTCATGCTTTCCCCGGCTTAACCGGATACTTCCTGACAACAACACAGCCGAATAAGGTTCATCTTCGTAATGACGGATATCGAAACGGGTTCCTAAAACCTTCACGACATTTCCTGCCGTTTCCACCCGGAAAGGCCTCAAGGAATCACGTGCCACGTCAAAAAATACCTCTCCGTCACAAGCTACCCGACGTTCCCCTGCCGGAAAAACTACCGGAAAACGTACAACGGATTCCGCATTCATCCATACTTTCGTCCCATCCGGTAAGATCATCTTATAATCCGTTCCTCTGGGTGTCCGGATCTCATTATATTGGGAAGAGTCTGCCCGCTTCACGTTTGCAGTCGGTTCATAACGGGCATACCCATCCTCAGCTAACAAGAAGCCTCCATCCAAATTGTAAGCAGAATCTCTGTTCAATGCAATCTCTTTACCGGAGGCCAGCCGAATGACCGGCAGAGAGGAGTCTGTCAGTCTCTCTGCCAGGTCCTGATCCGTTTGCTTCACTTCATTTTGCCAATAAAACCAGACGCCTTCCCCCATACACAACAGCAGAACAATCCCTGCTGCCCGACACCACCATCTCCGCCGTCTGTATCTCTCGATCCGACGCGCAATATTCATTTTCAAACGTTCACGGGCTTTTTCCTTATCGGACAACTCCAATCCAGCCATCTTACACCTGACATACTCCCGTCTACTGATTTTTTTATAAAAATCCTGATGCTCCGGTGTTTTCAGCCAGTTTTCCAATGTCCGACTTTCCTGCTCGTCTAAATCTCCCAACAGAGAATGAATAATCGAACGCCTAATCGCCTCTTCACTGTCCGTTCTCATAGCTAATCAAAAGAGTCATTCAGTATCTTCTTTATCACGGGAAAGGAAATCGTCCAGCGACGCAGCTGGAAAATCCATCCCTTCACCCCGGAAATTTTTCATTCGTAAATAAATCAAATAACGGCCCAAAATATTGAATCCCTCATCCATCCCTTTCATCAGGCTGTTTTCAGAAGAACGCCATACCCCGCCACTACATGAGAAACCACCGACATAGACATCGGAAATTTTACCCCTGTCTTTCAATTCTTGCCAGGGTTGCGGAAATTCGGTGGACGACATCGATACGTTCAGATACATCCCCGCATCCTGCCATGACTTCAGGTAACTAGCCGTACTCGCATCGATAGGCCCACCGAAAGAATACTCATCGGCCAATTTTCCGAAAGCATGTCCTCCGGCTTCATGGCGCAAAATCTGGACAAAATTATTCGGGAAAGGCTCCTCAGATACCGGGCAAATAGCGACACCTTCTCCAGATTTGGTCAGGTTGGCTACCCCTCCGTAACGTTTACCGTTAGCCATCACAATCACAACATCCTGCGTCGGAATATAGTCCAAACCTGCACCCTCAATACTAGTCTTGACAAACTCCTGAATAGCTGTATAATCACAGTTCATACCGGTTCCGAACTCATCATAAGAACATTTAAAACGGGTATCTACCACCTTAGGTCCTCCATAAGTCGCATTATAGTCCGTACATCCAGATTCGGCAGATTCAGCATGCAGCAGGATAAATCCGAAACGTTCCGAATAAGTTTTGAAAGGCTCCAGCGATTCCATACCCTCCATCGCTTCCTGACAATACAAATCATAAACCCCCGATTCGATTTCTTCTTTCGTGAAACCATCTCCAATCAAAATAAAATTGAAAGTAATACGCTGGAAATCAGGTACTGATGCAAAAGGATCATTATAAGTCGGTTTTTTCCAGATCACAGTATGTCCGTCGTAAGTTTTGTACATCTGACTCAAAGATAACGGGAAGCTCAATCCCAGTACTTTATTTTTCAGATGCAATTTCGTGCGGTTGAAAAACTCACCTGTATTGGGCTCTAACTTGAAAACCATCTTGAATTGACCGTCTTCGTTTTTTGTTTCCTTAAGTGTTACCCAGCTCACCTCCTCTTCGTCAAACACCACATCGAAAGGTATATTACATTCAAACGAATGTGTCAATTCTGTCATATCATATTTGGCAAACAGTTTATCGTTGTCCAACTTCCATTTGGGTTCCGGATATTGGGTCACTTTCAATGTATCGTTCAGATTACTCTGAGTGTCCTTCAGATAAACTATAGCCTCCCGGATAACATTGGAATTGTTCACAGTCAAAGTTAAAGCCAGATTCCGGTCGGTCACCGCCTTGGTGACAGGAGCTGTTATCCAATCCACGCCTTCGCTGAAAGTTACATTCAAGGTGCCGTTTGACCGGTAAGGAACTTTCAGGGAAGTATGGTTATACAAAGCGATGAACTCTTTTTCGTTGATCTCCAATACTCCTTTTTCCAGCTGATATACCGGCAAATTCCAGTTTTCTGTTCCTGCCTGAACCACCAGGCGTACTTTTCGTTCTACTTCAGTCGTATTTTCAATTACCGCAACCTTTACCTCATATTCTCCGGCTTGTCCACTTACCGGCTCCACCGATAACCAGTCGGGAATATTTGCAATTTTCCAGGCCTCACTAGAAGTTACCTGAATAACCTGCTCTGTTGCCAGAGAACCGAAACGCAGGGAACTCTCCGAGACTTCCAGCCGGGGCGTATCTACAGGATCGCCGTTGTCTGAGCAACCTCCTAAAAAGAAGGCTGCTCCCAAAAGAAACAATAAATTAATTAAATATTTCATATCTGATATTTTTACTTGTTAAAATGCAAGGAACGGACGAACTTCTCCATAACTTCTGGCCAGATCTCCATAGACATGCATCGTTTCCCACCAACCATTTCGCAAATAAAATTTAAATACCATCGGATGTACCTGATAATCGGTTTCTGTCGAGGTATAAATCCGGTTGAAATAATCTGCCTCCCATGCATTGGTCTGATCAATGATAAAACTGACATCATATCCATAGAAATAGAACTCATTGCCTCCATTATCAACGATCAACTGGTTAATAGCTTTACGTTTTTCTTTCATGGCTTCAGAAGGCTCCTGCCCAGCTTCACCATCAGGAGATAAAACCTCCCCGTCAATCCAGCCTACCATTGCCTGTACTTCTTTAATAGCCGGCAGATACCATCCGGGATTTCCATTCTCGTCATTCAAATCACTGACATAAGCAGCTACAGGATAATGAGTTTTCCAATCGGGGATCTGTTTGTAAGCTTTCATATTCTCCTGTCCGTCTGTCTCACTACGGGCAATTACTCCCACATTATTAGGATCCTCCGGATGGATTTCATCATAAGGTAATCCTGTACGATACCACAGATTCAGATCCCTGTGAGCTTTCAAAGCTACCACTTTACCATGGGCACCTCCGTCGCTGATTTCATATACCAGACCTAAGGGTTCACCATTGACTACATACAAATCACCTACTTTATAATATTTACTTTGTATAATAGTCAATTTCACTTTCACATCCGTCTGAGGAATCTCAACGATTAATTCGACAGAACGGGAACCGGCTTCTGCAGGTGTAGCACTGATCTTTATCTGATTATTAATATCATCCTGTATCACAGTACACCATTTATCTTCGCTTTCAGGCAGGGTCATTCCCCATAGTTTTGCATTCGTAGAGACTTTTACAATCACTTCATCTCCAGCCTCATTCAAGGTAACCCGGTCTGTCGAAAGTACCAGTGACGGTTTGGTTCCGAGCTGAGTTACAACCACCTCACATGAAGCCGTATTAGAAGCCGCACCGGTACTCAGGGTGATGGTAGCCGTACGATCTGTTTCCAGCTCGGAAACAGTCGCATTCACCTTCAGCACATCTCCCTCTGTACTGATAGAACACCACTCCTGCGCCTCTTCATTGACTTCTGCTTTCCAGTTTTCCCAGGAAGAGTTTACCTTCACCGTTATCTCACCGCCTTCTGTTTTAAAATTGACTTTTTCCTGGTCGGTAGAAATTTTCGCCAAAACACTTCCTTCCTGGATAACTGTCAATCTTCCGTTCACAAAAGGAGTAGCACCATAAGGTGTGCTAAGTAAAATTCCAATAGAACGTTCATTCAAAGTCGGATTAGCCTCCACTGATAACAGGTATTTATCTGTTTCCCCTTCTTTCAGTTCCATTTTTACCCATCCCCCGGCATTTACATTATATTTCTCGACTGTCGATAAAACTTCTATATCAACAGTACCTCCGGCAGCATCTATACGGACAGTATCCGGATTCGCCACGATCATCGGCTCATTTCCCATTTGTTCGATAGCCAAAGTATCGGTGAAACGGTTACCTCCGACACCACCGGATACTTCCAACGTTGCACGACGGGCTGTCAACAATTCATTAAATTCGGAAGTCAGTAATAATTTTGAATTTTCTGCATCGAGTTGTACGGTAATCCAATCGACCAAGGTATCGCCACGCCACTTGTACTCGATTTCCGGACTGAAAGTCATATACATCACTTCCCGGGTTTCTTCTTTCGGAGAAAAAACGACTTTTTCCGGAGAAAACATAATAGACATTTTATCTCCGGCCTTTTGGACCACATCCAGGTACAAAGTTTTCATATTTTCCCCTTCCCCTGAAAAAATTTTCACCCGGGAAGAGCGCACTAATGTATCCAGATTCTGTAAAGGACTGATCACCAATTCTTTTTCAGAGACTTTCAATTTACACCATACACTGTCTTCCAATGGAGACATTTCCGCACCCCAGGGATAATTGGATTTCATTGCCAGTTTTTGTTCTCCACCCATTGCCGGAAACTCAAAAGCTGTTTGATTTCCGCCAATTGTCAACTCAACAGGCATATCGAGCCCATCATCATCTTTACAGGCAACGATACCCCATGCGATGAACACGAATAAAACACTAAAAAATAAATATTTTGTCTTCATAAATTTATATTTAATGGTTAACCATTTTTAAATAGCAACGGATAACATGACAGTAACTCCTGTATGTTCCGGAAAATAGCGGCATACTCCCCCGGCACATTGTATTCCCTCCCGATTCCGGCCATAATCGACAGATGCCCGCAAGCTACGCCAGCTGTAACTCCCTCCGACACGATAATAATGAAGGCTGTCACCATAACTTTCATAATTACACATATCGCTTACATATACCATCCATGCCGGAGCTAATCCCAGCTCTAACAATCCCATGGCCCAACGCTGATTATCTTTTGAGTCGCTCCACACATGCTGCAACTCCATCCGTAAAGAAGTTTTCGGGGTAATTTTGTAAAGCAGATCGGCAACCAACACCTCTGAGTCCATCCTCATATTCCCAAAACCATATTTACTGAATTCCAGTTTCCTCTGGTGGAAAAACAACAATGTACTTTTGAAACTCTTCGACCATTTTCTCTCCAATTCCAAGCCGATCTCTCCATAAAGTAATTTTCCTTTCTGCCTGAAAAGATATGTACTCTCATCGTCCTTTTTCACAGTAAGGCTCCGATACATAGATCCGTTCACTGCAAAAGACAGGGGATTTCCTGTTTTCCCCCCCATAGGCAACTCTCCAAACAAACTGAATTGTCCTCCTGTCTCTCCTGCCATTTTTATCTCATGCGGAAATAAAGTCAACAATGCATATTTATGTTGCATAGTCAATGCCGGCACATAATTCAAACTGACACTTTCATTACTTAAACAATCGTCTACCCGCAAATCTCCGTTTTCAAAAGCACGAAACGTTGCGGAAAAACCTATTCCCGGAGCATCGATCCCTGCATACAACAGTACATTACGACCTTTTCCATAGCGGATGTTATATGCGTCGTCCCAATACAAAGAGCGACTTTTTGCAACATATTCCCCTCCCAGGGAAAATATTCCTTTGGACAAATCCAGCCTGCCGGCATAATTCCGTACTACCCGGTCGGCCTTCACATCATGTTCATCACTTCTGTCATCACGCAATACCCAGGAACCACCCACCGAAAGCAGCATTCCGTTTTCCGGGAACAACAAACTTCCCAAATCTATTTCTCCATCTGTACCATAGATCCGTACCGGAGCATATTCCTGAAATTTCTGCGGTACTCCGGCCACAACTTTCAAGGTCACCCCATCCCACGGACGCCACCTGATATTCCCCCCCATCAAGGCATTATTAATCCCCAAGGCCCTTTCCTCATAAGTACGGAAAATCAAACCACTTCCAAACTGTTCATATACCGTCCCTGCACGTAATTCCAAAGACTCACCGGCCCATTCAGCAAATCCTCTCATCAACTTACATCCCTCCCATTCCGGAGAAAAACCGATCATCGGAGGTTCATAGATATCATATTCCAAACCAAAACGGAAAGCTTTAAATGAATATCCTAAAGTCAGATAAGTATTGGTAGCCACTTTATCTTCCACCTTCTTCACCCCCAACTTATCATCCTTCATGTAGAATCCCCAGTTCGTCTCCAGACTTCCGCTAAAATGTCCCTTGGAGCGCTGTATTTCCTGGGCTTGTACAAACCCGGAAAATACAGCAAATACAACCAATAAAACAGGAATTTTACACTTATACATTCCTACCTATATTCAAAGATTTAATAACCGACATTCGTCCCAACAACTACCTGCTGAACATTCTCAACCAACCCCTGTTCGTTCGTTACAAAAACCACAAGCGTACTCTTTACCGGATCTGCTTTTCCCATATTGAGCTGGAATTTAATTTCTTTCGGAGCACCCGGTTCAAAAGCCACCGCTTCCTCTCCTTCAAATGAAGGCATATAATCACGCATAGTATGGAACCACTCTATCATCCCCAAAGAAACATGATTCAAATACATACCATCTTCAACCAAAGCAGCGATCACTTTACCGTTGAAAGATTTTTTACTACCGATCACGGCAGTCAATTCAACTTGTTTTTTATCTTCCGACAAAGAATTTTTAATGGCGATAGCAACCTCAGCCTTGGATTTAATAGCTGACAGTAACCCATCACGCCCCATGGCATCAACTGAAAATTTATCTTTATTACGATCTAAATATACCGAAGGAGTACCCGTAGAACCGAAATATGCAATAAAAGCTTTCTCCATCTCCCGGCTACGTTCATCGTATTTCTGCCACATTTCAGGAGATTGTCCCTGATAATGCGTCTCGATCAAAACGATTCTGGGATCTTTCCGGGCCAATGCATCTCCTTCAGTCAGTAATTTGATCGTATTGGTACAGTATCCGCAATTCGTTCCTGTCAGACTTTCTACCAACATACGCGCAGTAAATTCACCTTCTTTAAATGCTCCCAAATTCAATGCCTCTTCAGCTTCTTTACCCTGCCACATTGCAGTAATTCGATGCATCCCGGCCTCTGTCGTTCCGAAATAGGGGCTATCTAACTTTTTCCCGTCGATATAAAACTCTCCTTCAGAAATACGGCTTCCCTGTTCATCAACTAAATAAAGACAGGCAAAATCTCCCCCGTCTGCCACAATACTCTTTTTATCAGAAGCCACCTTTAACTTTACATTCTCATTCATAGCAATCACATCCAAGGTATTAGATACTATTCCCTTGTAAGTTGCTACAACTTTATAGGTACCCGGAGTGGCAGAAGACAAAGTGTTATCGACTAATTCCTGGTCATTGGCTTTATACACACACTGTGTACTTACATCTTTCCCGGTATTGTCCTTCACGGTAAAAACTACAGCATCCACCCCATCTGCAGAAAAATAAGAACGGTCTGAAGTCAGGGTAAGACCGCTTAAAATGCCGTCACCAGTATCGTCTCCATCATCCGAATCAGAACAAGAAAACGCTATCACACAGATAACAGACAAAAACAATAAAAACGATTTTCTCATAATTTTATAAGTTTAAAAGTTATTTTTCAAATAAAGAACGTACACCCCACCCGACAGGGTGACTGAAAAAAAACACATTTCAGGAAAAATATTTTTCCGGAGGCAAAGGGTAAGCTCCATTTCATTCGTTTCCCGGAAATATCCCTATGATTTTATTTAGAAAATCAAAAGAGTTGTCACCCGAATAACAGGGGTACACGTTTTTTTTAAAGAAATAACTTATTCATCCTAATAAAAAGAAAAAATGAAAACAAAAATTTTAATTTTACTCACTTCACTGATCTGTGACCTACAACTTTCCGGACAGACGATTCCGGAAAATGTAACCTTAAAACAATTGGACGGAAAAGAAATTACTTTTAAAGAAGCTGTACAACAAGGACCGGTAATCGTATCGTTTTGGGCGACCTGGTGTAAGCCTTGCCAAAGCGAACTGGAAGCATTAAAAGATTTGGAAGACTCCTGGAAAAATAAAGTCCGGATTATAGCAGTATCAATTGATGATGCCAGAGCAATGGCTAAAGTCAAATCCCTTGTAAAAGGGAAAAAATGGCCTTTCGAAGTACTGCTCGACCCGAACAAAGAGCTATATAAAGCATTCAATATTTCAGCAATTCCCCATGTTTTAGTTATAAACGATAAGAAAGTGGTATGGACCCATTCCGGATACATGCCAGGTAATGAAGTATTAGTTGTAGACAAAGCATTAGAAACAATCGGAAAAAAATGATATAGTAGAGAACATAAAATATTTTAATGGCTGAAAAAATATATAGGATTACTAATTAATTATAGGGGGAAATAAGTAATTTCATATATTTGTCATTATTTTTGTGTGTTATTTATTATACTATGCTGAAAAAAGCCCCAGACAACCAGGCTAAAACTGATTCACAGGAGTTCTCATATGACCAGCCAGATGTATTCGACCGGTTATTCGACCGCCATTACACTTCACTTTGGTCATTCGCATTTCACTATGTTAAAGACAAAGACATAGCGGAAGATTTGGTACAAGAGGCTTTTATCCAGTTGTGGGATCATTTAAAAGGATTTGACAGCTTTGCAGCTATCCGTGTATATCTTTTCCGGAATGTCCGGAATGCAGCACTTGATTATCTCCGGCACGACAAAGTACGAAACAGGAATAGTACAGAACTCAATGTATGGCTACAAAATGAATTGAGGGAGCCATTGGAGCGTAAAATCATAGAAGAGGAGGTATTCGGATCTATGTACGATGCAATTTATAAATTACCGGAACAGACACGAAAAATTGTACTACTGACGCTGGAAGGAGTATCTAATCCCAAAATCGCCGAACAATTGAAAATTTCGGTTAATACACTGAAAACCTTAAAAAAAAGAGCTTATCAATACCTCCGTAATGAACTTGGACCATACAGGTTTACTCTTCTGAATTGGATATTTTTGTTGCGGAAATTAATAAAAAGAAATAATAATTAAAAATAAAAATCCAGGTTTATTTTTTCTTTCTATTC
>ERZ772889.3219-NODE-3219-length-11595-cov-2.980156_pt1 | contig 11595 bp, 7 predicted proteins | sample MGYA00512127_ERZ772889 | MGnify/ENA primary metagenome ERZ772889 (study PRJEB29015, sample SAMEA2737689) | human gut metagenome | biome: human gut; feature: human-associated habitat; material: faeces | place: China | collected 2012 ... | reverse complement strand
TCCACAGCCTGTTTTGTCCGGGTCTCGGATTTGCCCCAATGATTGCTCCTCCGGTAGGTCCGGATTCCATTTCCATCATCCAGAAATTCTGCTTTTTCAGACTTCTGATGAGATCCATGCAGGCAGCCACCTGATAGGGCTTTTCTCCGGGGGGATCAATGTAATACCCTGTGGGATACTGGTCATTGGATGCAAAATCCAATTTTTCCGCAAGCTTATAATAATCTGTTTTATCATAAAATCCCATCATGTTATGGGTAATCTTCTGATGCGGTGCAATCTGACGAATCAGATCAATCTGAAAATTCTGAAAATCCACTACCAGATCTGAGCAGAACCGTTTAAAGTCCAGTAAAAGGGACGGATTATGTACTGTTGGCGTCTTTCTCGGAACCGGGATCTGGTCAAACCGGTCATAATCCTGGCTCCAGAATCCGGTTCCCCATTCTTTATTCAGACATTCCATGGTGTGATACTTCTTTTGCAGCCATTCCTGAAATGCTTTTCGGCAGCTGTCACACATACAAAGATCCTCATGGCTGTTACCAAGTTCGTTATCAATCTGCCAGCCAATGACATAAGGATGGTCTTTAAATCGTTCTGCCATTGCAGTAACAAATCTCCGGATGTGCTCCCGGTATGTTTTATTACTCTGGCAATCATGATGACGTCCTCCAAAGCTCATTCTCTGCCCATTTGAATTCACCGGAAGAATTTCCGGATTCTGCTCAATGATCCAAGCCGGCGGAGCCGCTGTCGGTGTTCCCAATATCGTATAAATTCCGTGCCGTCCCAAAAGATCAGCAGCATCTGCCAGCCATTCAAAATCAAATTTTCCCTGTTCCGGTTCCATCTTATGCCATGAGAACTCCCCCATACGTACGACCTGTATTCCCATTTTTTGCATAAGATTCGCATCCTGTTCCCAGCGTTCCCTCGGCCAGTGCTCCGGATAATAATCCACTCCGAACCGGATATTCCGAAAAATATCGTCTATTTTTTTCTGATCCATATTTGCTCCTTTTCTCCTACTTCTCAAACAAAAACTCTTCCGGCAGTTCCACATGAAAATCCTCTGCCAGCTTCCGGAAATCATCCGGCCGGATGGTCTGGCGCTTCTCTTTTTGCATGGAAAGCATTTTCACAAGAATTTCTGCCGATTTTTCAGCCGTATGCATCAATCCGAAGGTCAGATCGAAATCTTCACCGGATGCAAACATGCCATGATGTGCCCATATGACAAGATTGTATTTCTTCATCAGTTCGCTTGTTGCCATCGCAATGTCCTTTCCTCCCGGTACCATCCAGGGAACAACCCCGACTCCCTCCGGAAAGACTACCGGACACTCTGTTGCCATTTCCCAGAGCTCCCGTGTAAAAATTTTATCCTCCAGCGGGAGTACAAAGGTAAGTGCAATAATATTGGTGGTATGCGCATGGTAGATGACTCTGTGTTTTCCTTCCGTGATCTCCATCTTTACAGCATGATTCATAAGATGGGAAGGCAGTTCCGAGGTTGGTCTTCCCCCGTTAACAAGTCCCCAGCATATGCGATAATTCTCTCCCTTGTCATCCAGCTCTATGATACAGATGGAGTCTTCCGGCTTCACGCTCACATTCCGGAAGTACTTTCCGCTCCCTGTTACCAGAAAATACATGCCTGCCAGTGTCGGAACCTGCGCGCCGATCGGGCACCATGCACCCGGTGTAAATTCCTCCTTTACCATCTGAATCTCTTCCGGTTTCATACGGTAAGAAAGATTGCCGCCGTTTCTCTCATGCCAGCCCTGCTGCCATCCATCATCTGCCATTCTGATAAATCCCTGTACAAATTCCGCATCCAAAACCTTCATCTGTCCTGTTCTCCTATCCTGTTTTATTTTCAATCGTTACCTTTTTACCAACACTTCTTTTTCATACTGTTTCACATCTTTGAGCCAGCCAAGGTCGTCTGCGACCTTGCATCTTCTACAATATTCGCCCCAGATTTCTCCAAACGGATAAAGCTTCATCTCTTCCTGCATCGCCATAAGTTCCGTCATTCTGTTCTCATCCTGCAGCTTGCGCAGCATGTCATTCGGCATACACATAGCCATAAGAAGAGCTTTCTGCCAGCTTCTGAAGCCGATCACCCATGCTGCAATCCGATTGATGCTTGCATCAAAATAATCCAAATCCATATACGTTCTGTCCAGTGCATTGCAACGGACAATCTCCTTGGCCATCTCCCTTGTCTCATCATCAAACAATACCACATGATCCGAATCCCAACGTACAGGTCTGGTAATATGCAGTGCAATCTCCGGGAAAAAACAAAGCAGCGCCGGAATTTTATCCGAAACCACTTCTGTCGGGTGATAGTGTCCGTTATCCATTAACGGAAGCACATGCTCATGACTTGATGCGAAGGACAGTGTGAATTCCGCAGAACCAGCTGTATAGGATTCCACTCCGATCCCAAACACTTTGGACTCGACACAGGGTTTCACCAGTTGAGGATCATACGGCTCCGAAAGAATCTGTTCCAGCGAATCCTTATACCGAAGACGTGGCCCCATCCGGTCTGCCGGAATGTCCTTCAGGCCATCACCGATCCAGATATTCATGACACAGGGCTGCCCCAATTCTTCTGCCAGATAGTTAGAGATGCGGATGCAGGCTTTGCCATGCTCGATCCAGAATCGGCGGATTTCCTCATCCGGAGTGGACAGGGTCAGGCCATTGGCTTTGGGATGGGAGAAGAAAGTGGGGTTAAAGTCACAGCCTAGCCCCCGCTCTTTGCAGAAATCCACCCAATTTTTGAAATGCTTCGGTTCCAGCTTATCCCGATCCACCCACTCGCCGTCCTCAAAAATGGCATAGCAGGCGTGAAGATTCAGCTTCTTGGTGCCGGGGCAGAGCTTCAGCACCATGTCCAGATCGGCCATCAGCTCCTCCGGGGTTCTGGCCCTGCCAGGATAGTTGCCGGTGGTCTGGATGCCTCCGGTGAGGGGCTTGGTGGGGTCGGTATCGAAACCACGAACGTCGTCGCCCTGCCAGCAGTGCAACGCAACGGGAACATTCTTCAGCTTTGCGATGGCGGCATCGGTATCGACACCAAGTGCGACATATTTGGCTTTTGCTTCTGCGTAAGACATATTATTTGACCTCCATCTGTATTTTCAGATTGCCCAGAGCCGTTGCTTCAATGGGCAGTGCGATCACTTGCTTTCCAGTTGCTTCTTCCGTCAGGCGGTTGAGGAAGACGTTCTTCGCACCGCCGCCAACGATATAGAGCTTATCGTATCTCGCTCCGGTGTTTGCTTCCAGTTCTTCCAGAGCTTCCTTATAGCTGACTGCCAGGGAACGATAGGCACAGCGGAAATAGTCACCGATAGTGTTTAAGTAATTTCCAGTTGCCTTATCAAAGGCAACCTTCATACTCTTAGGCGCGAGAAATTCTGGCGCATTGGCATTGACCAGCATTTCGCATTTGCTTTCCTCTGCCAGTTTCACAATTTCCGGGAAATTCATTTCGGGGCACAACTCCCGCTGCAGTTCGTTCACCAGCCACATACCCATAATGTTCTTCTGATAGCGGTTATAGCCCACACCACCCTCGTTGGAGTAGTTGGCTGCCATGCTATCTTCCCCTGTAATGGGTTTGGGTGTTTTGACACCCAGCAGGCTCCAGGTACCGGAGGAAATGTAAGGATGGTTACCCTCCATGGGGATACCCTCAACCGCAGAGCCTGTATCATGGGTTGCGCAAAGAACCACTTTGCAGTTTCCGCCCACAGCCGTTGCGATTTCAGGCCGCAACATACCCAGTACCGTACCGGGCTGGCTCAGTTTGGGGAACAGGTGCCAGGGATAACCCAAAGCATCCACAATTCCCAAATCAAATTCCCCCGTCTGTGCATTCACCATGCCCATGGTGGTGGCATTGGTATACTCCTGTGCCTTGACACCGCAGAGCTTCCACAGCAGATACTCCGGCATCATCAGCATATCGGTAACTCCATCCAGTCGCCCGTTCACCTTCTCATCGTAAAGCTGATAGATGGTATTAAAGGGCTGGAACTGGCAGCCGGTGTGACGGTACAGCTCCGAGAACGGCACTTGCTCATGCACTTGTGGAATCACTGCTTCCGTTCTGCCATCCCGATAGGCATAGACAGGATATACTTCCTGATCTCCTTTTAGCAGTACATAGTCCACACCCCAGGTATCAATGGACAGACTTTCGATTTCCGGGTATGCCTTAAATGCTTCCATGATGCCAGTCACAACATTGGAAAACAACTTCCGAACATCCCATGTCAGATGCCCTTTTTCCTCCCGGACACCGTTAGGAAAACGATAGACTTCTTTTGTATGCAGCACATCATCTTCCTGCCAGCCCACAATGTGCCGCCCGGAGGATGCTCCGATATCAATTGCCAAATAGTAACGCAAGAATATCACCCATTCTTATGTTGTTAGTAAATCTCAAAACATAGATTTGTCCAATTGTCATTCCAGAATATCCGTTGTGATGAAATCCACGCCTATTGCTTTCATTTTCATAGCGATCTCAGGCTGATTAACCGTCCATACATTTACCTGCTGGCCCATCTCATGCACCGTATTTACCATTTCAGGAAGGAGGCCTTCGTAATGCACATCCGCATCAAGAGAATACTGTTTCAGCGCATTAAGCACTTCCGAATCGATAGATACAACAAGATACTGAATCTTCTGCTTCGGAAGTAGCTGCCGCAAAGTGATCAGATTCTCCAAAACAAATGAAATAAAGACCGTATTCTCCAGCCAGTCCTCCTGCTTAATCAACCCTATGATTTTTCTGATATCTGCACCATCAAAGTGGTTTTTTAATTCCAGGATACTACGCTTTCCATACTTTTTACAGATACGAATATATTCCTCCAATGTAGGAATTGCCAAATCAGACCTTGTTTTGCCATCCATATCTTTCAAGGTAATTTTGCGCAACTCTCCTAACGTACACCCATCCGGATCGCGGTCTATGCCTGTTAGTCGGAGCATGTTATCATCGTGAAAAATGACATAGTGTCCATCCTTGGTTCGGTGCACATCTGTCTCGATTCCATAATAGCTCCGATTTCCCGCTGCAATAAATGCTGCATTTGTATTTTCACGCTCTAATCCACTCACACCTCGGTGTGCAATCATCTGCACATTCGCTAGGTTGACCTTTTCCGTATTATGCATAAGCGTTCTTCCTTTCAAATTATCGCAATTGCACAACTAAAGCCGTACACCATCTCTATTCGGGTTATCTGGCAATCCGCGGGCTTTTCGGAAATTCTGAGGTGAAACCCCGTATTTCTTTTTGAATATTGTGTTGAAATAGGATACGGAGGAAATACCAACCGTATTACAGATTGATAAGACCGTATCATCCGTATACAGCAATCGATAGGCGGCCTGCTGCAGACGGATGTCATTCAAATAATCGGTCATCGTGCATCCAAGATACCGCTGAAACACACGGCACATATACGGCCTGCTGAAATGAAAAGGTTCCAGAATCAGGTCCAGCCCCGACTGCAGATAGTCATTCATATGAAACCGGCTCAGCAGTTCTCGCAACCACACAGGATAATAATCTATATCCGTCTGAATCTCTTTCATCGTCAAGAAGTTCAGAAGGGAAACACAGAGCATTCTGATATGCGCATCCTTATACGCGGTATTGGAGTCCAACAACAAGGCTGCATTGGACAACATACTCTCCAGATGTTGAATCTGCTCAAAGGGTAATGAGATCACTTTCGATAAACGGTTCATCATATATGCCTGCTTGAAATCCTGTCCGATAAAGTCGCACACGGACTCAAAAAACTCGGGGCGGATAATAATATCCCTGTGTCGGCATACTGTATCCTGCGTCCGATGAAAGCAGTGGCAATCTGTCAAGTTCAAAAACACAATGTCACCCGCATGCAACATTCGCTCCACACCGTTGACAGAATGGCGGATAGAACCGTCAATAATATATACAATCTCGTAGAACAAGTGATAATGAGGAAGAATATCATTTCCAGACGTAACAATGGAATGTAACGGATTTTGAGGCGTAGTAACCCAGTCATTTAAAATCATTGGCTTCACATCCTGAACCATCCATTTCACCTCCAATTTAATCGTATATGAAAGAATATCTACATTTGACCTCGAAAGTGCGATCTACGCAAGTTGTGAAGTTTGCGTTACCGCCGATCAGCATCTCAGGTTGCAAGATTTGTGTTCCTGTTTTACAGATTTCCTCCGTTGGAGGCAATCATATCCCGATACCAATACGCAGAATCTTTAATTGTACGCTTTTGCGTCCGATAATCCACATAGACCAAGCCAAAACGCTTATCATAGCCGTTGATCCACTCAAAGTTATCCATAATCGACCAGTATTGATAACCCAGAACAGGGATGCCCTCTGATACTGCATCTTTGATGCTACGCAAATAACGGTGCAGAAAATCAATTCTGTTTGGATCATGGACCTTTCCATCCAGAGAAACCCAGTCAAAACAGGACATGCCGTTTTCGGTGATCATGATTGGTTTTCCGTATCGTTCGTACAGGAATCTGCAGCTCCAGTACAAAACTTCCGGTGTCACATTCCAATCCATGGATGTTTTGGGGCTTCCTGGATAGGTATAAGGACCATATTTCTCTGCCGGATCTAAATCTTCCAGTCCTTGATAAATATTGAAGCCATAGAAATCCAGCGGTTCTGTAACAATTTTCCACTCATCATCCGTAAAGCTTGGAACATGTTCGCCAAAAAGTCCCTCTGCTTCCTTAGGAAATGCACCCATAAAAACAGGATCCGACCACCAGGTAATACTGGATGTAAAGTTCTCCTTTTTCATAGAAAAAGTAAGCGTTCTTGCTCTTTCAATGCTTTCTGCTTTCAGATCTCTCGGGATGACAATTTCACCGGTAGGCGCCATTCCAACAATGGAATCCCGACAATTCTTGCGAATGACGCGCACTGCCTTTCCGTGTGCCAGATATACATTCTTAGAAATACGCATCAAGGCTTCCGTACTCTTTTTTTCAAAGGGCGCAAAAACACCCGCATTCAATCCGGCGCCAATGAACAGTTGAGGTTCATTAAATGTCATCCAGTATTTTACTTTACCTCCCAGAGCCAATGTTACTACATCCGTATACTGCGCAAACCAGTCAACAATCTGAGGATTCTCCCAACCGCCCAATTCATATATGGCAGTTGGAAGATTCCAATGGAACAAGGTTACCATGGGTTCAATTCCGGCCTCTGTTAGCTCATTTACCAGATCAATGTAAAACCGAAGACCTTTTTCATTTACAGTACCGTACCCATCCGGCATGACTCTCGGCCAACTCACAGAAAAACGGTAGCTCTTTAGACCCAGTTCTTTCATGATGGCAACATCTTCCCGATACCGGTGATAATGGTCACATGCGACATTGCCGTTTTCATTTCGAATGATGTATCCGGTTTTCTGTCCGAATGTATCCCAGATGCCCATTCCTTTGCCATCTTCCAGGTAAGCGCCTTCTATTTGATGTGCCGCAGATGCCGCACCCCATAAAAAGTCCTTGCAAAATCCATTCTCAGCCATTGTATCCTCCTATCCACTAAGTTGTGCTTGATCGTACTCCATCCGCGAAAATTGTTAACTCCAGAATGTATACGATCCCGGTGCAACAGCACTTTCTTTACCGGCAATTACAATTGTTGCCGGTACAGCTGTTTTTATCTCATATCGGATACCGTTTCCGGTGTTGATCCATTTCGAACGGATTTCTCCATGTCTTGACATAATGGATGCCTCCAGCCAGTCAAGTCTCTCATCCGGAATCGGTGCAATCCGCGCTTTGGCAAAGCCCGGTTCCGTCTCTATCGTCTGAATTCCGGCAGCTTTCTCATAGACCCAGTCCGCCACCGCACCATATGCATAATGATTGTAGGAATTCATAATCGTGTTCCAGAGGCTTCCATCTTCCTTGATGCCATCCCAATGCTCCCAAATCGTGGTCGCTCCTTTGTTCACTGAATAAAGCCAGGAAGGATACTCCTCTCTCAGCAGAAGGCTATATGCGATATCCGCGTATCCATAGTCACTCAGTACATGAAGAATGTATGGTGTCCCCACGAAGCCGGTCTGTATCTTGCAGCCGATCCTACGAACCATTTCTGCCAGATCATCTGCTGTTTTCTGAGGATCCGGTGTGAGCCCAAACTGTATTGCCAACGCATGCTCTGTTTGAGTCAGATAGATCGGATAGGTCTTTCGGAAAGCACGCACAATGTTATTGTGCAAATTTTCATAGGCGGTAACATCTTCACCGATTACTTTTCCCGCTCTTACCAGCAGATCCACGGAATGGGCATAAAAAGCGGAAGCAATGAATTCCTCGCGGCTTGCGCCTTTGTATTCATCAAGTTCAGCATCCAATGCCAGCCAATCTCCAAAATGCTCTCCGCCGGTCCAAAGGCAGGGTGTTGTGGTCACATTTGTCACATAATCCACCCAACCCTTCATGCTGGCGAACTGATCCTTCAGCACGTCCGCATTACCATAGGTTAGATATATCTGCCAGGGGCAAATGGTTGCTGCATCGGACCATGCTGCACTGGGAGGAATATCAGGTAAATACTCCGGAACCGAACAACCCACTGCACCGTTGACTCTCTGATCAGCGGCCATATCTCTGAGCCATTTTCTAAAAAAGCGTTCTACATCGTAGTTGTAGGTAGCTGCTTTTACAAAAACCTGCGCATCACCAGTCCAACCCAAGCGTTCATCGCGCTGGGGACAATCCGTGGGTACATCCAGGAAATTTCCTTTCTGCCCCCAGAAGATATTGGAAAACAGCTGATTCAATTTGGAATTGGAGCAGTTCAATGTACCCGTCTGCCGAATATTGGAATACACCACAATGGCTGTAAACTGTTCCGGTTTCGGCACTTTGGAAAGTCCTTCGATTTTGATATATCGGAACCCAAAGAACGTAAGGGTCGGATGCCATGTCTGCGTTCCTTTTTTGCAGGTATAGCAGATCTCTGACTTCGCGCTGCGATAGTTCTCGTTGTAGAAATTACCGTTCTTGTCCAGCACCTCGCCATGCTGAATCCGAATCAGTTCATGACCTTTTGCCTCAAGTGTAAATTCCACATAGCCGGTTACTTCCTGTCCAAAGTCAACAACCGTTTCCCCTCCGGGTGTTATGATTACCGATTTTGCGCAAATGCGTTCCATTTCGCGGATTTCTTCGCCTTCCTGAGGGATCAGTGTTTCTTTTGGCCAGGAAAGCACCTGCACACTTTGCCAGTTATCCGTTTCAAAGGTCGCATCATAAATTTCTCCGTCATAGATTTCACTAAAACGTGTTCTGCTTTCCGCACATAACCAAGAGGTGTCCGTATGCAGAAGGTCTTCAGATCCATCTTCATACTGAATATGGATTGCACCTATAATCCCGCAGGGTCGCCGCATTCGGCCCTCGATGTCTCCCTGGCCCATGCGGGAACGAAGCCAGCCTCTTCCAACGGTAACCATTATCGAGTTGTCTTCCCTAATCATTGTGGTTATATCATATTGCTGATACTGCAGTCGCTTTTCGTAGACCGTCCAACCGGGAGCGAGTACATAGTCTCCGACCCTCTGTCCATTCAATCTTGCCTCATATACACCCAAGGCAGTGAGCCACATTTCCGCTTTGGAAACCGGCTTCGGGCAGGAAAACTCTCTCCAAAATACAGGACAGACACTACCCATATCTTTTTCAGGACCAATCCAGCTTGCTGCTTCCAACTTCATTCTGGCATTCCCCTCTCATATCTTCACTATACCAACACAGGCGGAATCCTGCAATTACCTTACTGCCAAGCAAGCAGCAGAAATGCTCTGCTAAAGCCTATCCGCTGCTGTGCTGTTTAGTTTGTATGTACTTCTACGATACCGGTGGGTGTACAGAATCTACCTGTCGCGTTGTTGATTCCGCATGGAGCGGTATCTGTTTGTGCCCATACTCCAGGTGCTATGGGTTTGATACCCAAGACGTAAGCACCGTACAAATAAGTAGGAACACAACTCCATGCATGGCACAAACTTCCGGCACGTTCAAAATCCTCCGCTCCGTTATCGGTCTCCCAGAACGTGGTTGCTCCATTATAGAGCATCTTTCCCCATCGTTCAGCGACCTCTTCAAATACGGACACCGCGTAAGTTTCAGGTTCCTGAAGCAGTGCCTCATAGACAAAAATGCTGGTTGCCAGGCTGGCACGCACCAATTCACCCTTGCTGATTTTTTCTCGCAATGCCTTTTGTCTTTCAAGCGGTACAACTTCGGCACATAATGCGAGTGCCTGTACCAGTTCCGCATACTGCACCTTTTCTTGACTTCTGATAAAAGATGCATACGCTCCCGCTTCCGGATTCCAGAATTGCTCCATACCATTCTGCAGGATTCTGATTTTTTCCTCCAGCTCATCCGTTTTCATACCGAGATACGCATAGATTTTACACATTCTCTGCATTGCAAGAATATACATCAGTTGCATCGGTGCTTCCGCTGACGGAGAAAGCGTCTCCTCCCGGAAAATCGGTTCTGCATCCAGCAACGGGGTCCATTCATAGAAATTCCAGTAGCAAGGCTCCGGAAAATTCCATACAAGTCCGTGTCGCACATGATTTTGAATACATTCAAGAATTTTCTGCGCAGTTGGCAACAGTTCTTCACCAAATGCAATGTCTCCGCTGTACCTGCAGTACTCCTCCAGTGCAATAATAAACATCAGGGAGAATGAAGGGATTACCACAGGAATCCGTCCCGGCGCACACAGTTCCAAAAGGCCATCTTCTCTCTGGGACAATGCAAGGAGCCTCAAGCTGGCTTTGGGTTGTTCCATCTCGCCAAAGGCATAATAACCAAAGAGCATCTGGCTTCTCGAATCAAACGCATACAATGCCTGTTCTCGCCATGGTGAATCTTCATAATGCTGGTGAACACAGCACCGAAGTGTGTGCTTTGCAGTTTCAAAAATTCGATTGTGCAAATGATCGCTACAGTGGAAATCAGCATCTCCGGAAAAATGATAGTTCAGCGGGCGGATTCCTACGGAATACACAGTGGCCTCATGGCCGTAAATAAACAGTTGAAGATAGCGTGCTCCTACTCTATGAAAGTAGTGTATGAATCCGCATCGCTCCACCGGCGCTTCCCACTGAAAGGTAAAGTGTCTTCCGCCTACGTCCGTCCGAATACGCATATCCTCCAGATGCTCGCCAAAACCGATATCTACGCGAGTAGCTTCCGGACACACAATATCCACATCCAAATAGCCGGTAGTTTCCTTTCCTAGATCCAGCACCAAATATATTCCATCACCTTCGCTGCTGAGAAAGCGAACTCCTCTTGCCGAGGGAAAGCTGGTGATCTTACCATTTTCCAGCCGAGATATGTCCGATAGCTCTCTGAATGCAAGCGATGCATACTGCTGCAGGCCGCTGTCATGCGCCTGGAATATTCCCTGTGTTACAAGCTGCGCATCCTGTCTGTCTTCCAGTACCAACTCGTTTACCGGTTTTGGCACAA
>ERZ772889.3214-NODE-3214-length-11608-cov-10.243833_pt1 | contig 11608 bp, 7 predicted proteins | sample MGYA00512127_ERZ772889 | MGnify/ENA primary metagenome ERZ772889 (study PRJEB29015, sample SAMEA2737689) | human gut metagenome | biome: human gut; feature: human-associated habitat; material: faeces | place: China | collected 2012 ... | reverse complement strand
ACTTTGGTATAACATTATATAGTGAAGAATTTAGTGCAAAATACAATGATTTAGCTGCATTAAAAATGAAAATAGAAGGTGATAAGAATATTTTAGAACAGAAATCTTATCCTATTAGACTTTCTCCTATTAAAGAGAAAGAAAGAAAAATGAAAATTGATAAAGTAAATTATTTAAAAGGGTATACAGTAATATCTATAATAGCTTTATTTTTAATATTTTCTATGATTGGTTGGACTTGGGAAGTAATGCTTCATTTAATAAAAAGAGGAAATTTTGTAAATAGAGGAGTTTTATTTGGACCATGGCTTCCTATATATGGTTCAGGAGGTATTTTAATATTAACTATTTTAAATAAATATCGTAATCAACCAAAATTAGAGTTTTTATATGCGGTTTTACTTTGCGGAATAGTTGAATATTTTACTTCAGTTTATTTAGAATTAACACATGATGGAATGCGTTGGTGGAATTATTCTGGTTATTTCTTAAATTTAAATGGACGAATTTGTTTGGAAAATTTATTAGTATTTGGTTTAGGCGGAATTGCTGTTGTTTATGCTATTGCTCCATATATCGATAATGTATTAAAAAAATTCAATAAGAAAATCTTAACTTCTGTGGTTTGGATAATTTTAAGTATATTTATTGTTGATCAAATTCATTCATCTTTTGTTCCTAATACAGGTAAAGGAATTAGTTCTAATCCTACAAGAATTACTAATGTAAAAAAATAAAACTTTTCATATTCTTTTCTTTTTTATCACTAATATTTCACATTTAAATAATATTATTAGAGTGTAGAAAGGAGAAGTGATATAATAAAAATAAAACTTGTAGGAACTGATACAAATAATGGAATGAAACTCAGCAAGTTGGTTAGACAAGTAGTTACAGGATATGATGATACTATAAAAATCCAAGATTTGAATGACTCTACCTCTAAAAACAAATATGGAATTACAAATACTCCTGCTCTTATTATTGATGGTGTTATTGTATCTCAAGGTAAAACAATGTCTACTCAGGAAATACAAGAGTTTTTAATATAATAGATATAAAGCATCTTTAATTGGATGCTTTTTTTATTGTAATTAAAATACCTAGTTGTTATAATATATATTATAGAAAGGATGTAGTAGTATGCAAAAAAGAGATATTGTTAAGTGCATTATATTTTCTATAATAACCTGTGGTATCTATGGCATTTATTGGTTTATTGTTTTAACTGATGATGTAAATAGATTAAGCGAAGATAATTCAACTTCTGGTGCTATGGCTTTTGTTTTAACTTTGATAACATGTGGTATTTATGGATTTTATTGGGCATATCAAATGGGTAGAAAAATTTATGATTATTCAGTAAAAAATAACATGGCTTTATCAGATAATTCAGTATTATATATAATATTACAATTGCTTGGTTTAGGTATTGTTAATTATTGTTTAATGCAAAATGATCTTAATACTATTGCAGAAAGAAATTAATAGTTTCTTTCTTTAATTTTGAAATGAAATATAAAAAAATTTTATATCTTTTAATAAAGAAAAAAAGAGATACAAATCACTTTGTATCTCTTGGTGCTGAAGACCGGAATCGAACCGGTACGGTATCGCTACCGCAGGATTTTAAGTCCTGTGCGTCTGCCTGTTCCGCCACTTCAGCGTATTTGGTAGCGGAAATAGGACTTGAACCTACGACACCTCGGGTATGAACCGAGTGCTCTAGCCAGCTGAGCTATTCCGCCATCTGTTCGCCAACATCAAATCAGCAAGATAGATTATAATATAATACCCTCGATTTGTCAAGGGATATTTTAAATTTTTTTGAAATTTTTTATAATTTTTTCAAAATTCTTAATTTTATCTGTATTTTTACGCATTTTAAGCGAGCAAACATATATTATTTGCGATCACTGTCGTTAAAAATACTTATTTTACTGTTACTTCATTATTGTTAGCCGATAAATTATTTTTATTCTGAGCTTTGCTCAAAATAAAAGGTGTGGCTGTCCCCCACCTTTTGGCAGAGGACAGCGCAAACTTATTAAATTTTAATTTATTTTACCAAATTACTCTGCATCAGGAAGACTTGCAAGTTTTTCAAGGTGAGCGTACTTCTCTTCTGCAACCTTTTCAGCCTTAGCAAAGAGCTGTTCTGCTCTTTCAGGGAATGAACGGGTAAGTGAGTTATAACGAACCTCACCCATAATAAAGTCACGATAAGAAGCGCTTGGAGCCTTGCAATCGAGCATAAACGGATTCTTGCCCTCATCGGCACGGCGTGGGTCATAACGGAAGATATTCCAATAACCTGCCTCAACAGCCTTCTTCTCTTCCTGCTGAGCAATGCTCATACCGCCCTTAATACCGTGGTTGATACATGGAGCGTAGCAGATAACAAGTGACGGACCGTTGTAGCTTTCAGCCTCTACCATAGCCTTAAGAACCTGATTATTGTCAGCACCCATTGCACACTGTGCTACATATACATAGCCGTAGCTCATAGCGATAGCGGCAAGGTCTTTCTTCTTAACAGACTTACCTGCAGCGGCAAACTGTGCAACAGAACCTACAGGAGTAGCCTTAGAAGCCTGTCCGCCTGTATTTGAGTAAACCTCTGTATCGAATACGAGGATATTTACATTTTCGCCTGATGCGATAACATGGTCAAGACCGCCAAAGCCGATATCGTAAGCCCAGCCGTCACCACCGAAGATCCACATTGACTTCTTAGCAAGTTCGTCTTTGTCGATAAGTGTCTTTTTAGCAAGCTCGCCAACCTTAGCGTCATCAACATTCTTTTCAAGCTCTGCAATAAGAGCGTCTGTTGCAGGACGGCTTGCGGTTGAATCGCAAACTGTGTCAAGGTAGTTCTGACAAGCTGTCTTTAACTCGTCGCTGTCTGTATCTTTCTGAATATTCTGAACATACTCTACAAGTCTGTTACGGATAGCTTTCTGACCGAGAGCCATACCAAGACCAAACTCAGCATTATCCTCAAAGAGTGAGTTCTGCCAAGCAGGGCCAAAGCCTTTCTTGTTCTTTGTGTAAGGTGTTGCCGGAGCAGATGCACCCCAAATTGATGAACAGCCTGTTGCATTGGCAATGAACATTCTGTCGCCAAAGAGCTGTGTAACGAGCTTAGCATAAGGTGTTTCACCACAACCTGCGCAAGCGCCTGAGAACTCAAGGAGCGGCTGCTTAAACTGGCTGCCCTTAACTGTAGAGAACTTAAACTTAGCGGCTACTTCAGGCTTTTCGTCAAGAGTTACCGCATAATCAAATACAGCTTGCTCTGCACGCTGGCTGTCGATTGACTTCATTGTAAGAGCCTTTTCGCCCTTCTTGCCCGGACATACATTAGCGCAAGCGCCGCAGCCTGTACAGTCAAGTGTAGATACAGTCATAACGAACTTGAGCTCCTTAAGACCGATCATTGGAATGCTCTTTGTGCCCTGCGGAGCGGCTGCAAGCTCGTCCTCTGTCATAGCAACAGGACGGATTACAGCGTGAGGACATACGATAGCACACTTGTTACACTGAATACAGTTGTCTGAATTCCACTCAGGAACATCAACTGCGATACCACGCTTTTCATAAGCGGCTGAACCGTTAGGAGCAGTACCGTCAACATGATCCATAAATGCAGATACAGGGAGCTTGTTGCCCTTGTACTCATTTACAGGCTTGAGGATACCGTTTACATACTCAACGAGTGCGCCCTCGCCTGGAACTACATCGCTTGCCTTATCGTCAGCGGCATTTGCCCAATCGGCAGGAATTTCAACCTTCTTGAGGTCTTCCATACCACGATCAATGGCAGCGTAGTTCATATCTACGATAGCCTGACCTTTCTTCATATATGACTTCTTAGCGGCAGCCTTCATAAGCTCCTTAGCCTTTTCAGCCGGGATAATGTCTGCAATCTTAAAGAATGCTGACTGAAGAACAGTGTTGATTCTGCCGCCAAGACCGATTTCCTTACCGATCTTAATACCGTCGATTGTGTAGAAATTGATATTTCTTGTAGCAAGGATTCTCTTCATCTTGCCCGGAAGTCTTTCTGAAAGCTCTTCAACATTCCAAGGACAGTTGAGGAGGAATGAACCGCCTTCCTTGAGGTCGTCTACGATGTCATACTTGTCAACATATGATGGGTTGTGACAAGCAACGAAGTCAGCCTTAGAAATATAATATGTTGATTTGATAGGCTGATTACCAAAACGGAGGTGAGAAACTGTAAGACCGCCCGACTTCTTTGAGTCATAAGCAAAGTAGCCCTGTGCGTACATATCGGTATTGTCACCGATAATCTTAATTGAGTTCTTGTTTGCACCTACTGTACCGTCGGCGCCAAGACCCCAGAACTTACATGAATGTGTACCCTTTGGAGTTGTGTCAGGGTTTTCAACAATCGGGAGTGAAAGGTTTGTAACATCATCAACAATGCCGATTGTAAATCTTCTCTTAGGAGCGTCGCTCTCTGCATTTCTGTAAACGGCAATGATGTCGGCAGGAGTTGTATCCTTAGAACCAAGACCGTATCTGCCTGTGTAAACCTTTACGCCGGCAAAGTCAGAACCGTTGATAGCAGCAAGAACATCAAGATAAAGAGGCTCACCGATTGAACCCGGCTCTTTTGTTCTGTCAAGAACAGATATAGTTTTAACTGTCTTAGGAAGCTCGCTTAAGAGATAGTCTGCAACGAAAGGTCTGTAAAGGTGAACCTTTAAAAGACCAACCTTTTCGCCTGCTGCGTTGAGGAAGTCAACAACCTCTTCTGCACAATCACATACAGAACCCATAGCAACGATAATGTGCTCTGCGTCCTCTGCGCCATAGTAGTTAAATGGCTTGTAGTTTGTGCCGATCTTCTCGTTTACTTTGTTCATATATTCAACAACAACTTCGGGTACTGCATCGTAGTACTTGTTGCAGGCCTCTCTTGCCTGGAAGAAGATGTCGTCGTTCTGAGCTGTACCTCTTGTTACAGGGTGCTCAGGGTTAAGTGCTCTTCTGCGGAACGCTTCTACTGCGTCCCAATCAAGCATATCTGCGAGATCCGCATAATCCCACTCTTCAATCTTCTGAATCTCGTGAGAGGTTCTGAAACCGTCAAAGAAGTGGAGGAAAGGAACTCTGCCCTTGATAGCCGAAAGATGTGCAACGGCAGCAAGGTCCATACATTCCTGTGGGTTGTTTGAACAGAGCATTGCATAGCCTGTCTGACGGCAAGCATAAATATCTGAATGGTCACCGAAAATTGAAAGAGCGTGGCTTGTAAGAGCACGGGCAGATACATGAATTACGCCCGGTAAAAGCTCGCCTGCCATCTTGTACATATTCGGAATCATAAGAAGCAAGCCCTGTGAAGCTGTGTAAGTTGTGGTTAAAGCACCGGCTGCAAGCGAACCGTGAACCGCACCGGAAGCACCGCCTTCCGACTGCATTTCCGTAACCTGTACTTCTCTGCCGAAAAGGTTTTTAGTGCCCATTGCCGAGAACTTGTCGGTAAGGTCAGCCATTACGGAAGAAGGTGTGATAGGATAGATAGCAGCAACATCTGTAAACGCATAAGAAACATGAGCAACAGCGCTGTTACCGTCCATAGTTTTCATTTTTCTTGCCATTGGAATTGTCCTCCTTAAAGTATGTCAGCGACAACACCGTTTGCCGCATTTAATACAATTTTTAAAGATACATACTGTATCATAATAAATTTTAACACTTAAATGTTAATTTGTAAAGAGGTTTTCAACAATAACTCATATGTTTTCACCCGATTTTTCTAAAACTTTACCAAATATTTTAAATTTCCGCATAAAACCGAGTTTTTCGCCGATTCAGGTGATTTTTAGACAAAACAAAAGTTTGTTAATTGCCATAAAACCGTAAAATTCGTCAATAATTTTCATACGCAAAAAATTGTTATACATACATTATGCGAAAATTGTATTATTTTGGCAAGAAAACATACAACTTAACGGCTGATATTTTTGTAAATAATAGTCATTTTTATTAAAGAAATTATATTGCGATTAAAGAATTAAAATTAAATAAAAAAAGCGTATAATAGTTTGGATAATCAATTGACATAATATGACTTTATATAACTTTATAAGGCACGGAGGCAGTATGTTGAAATTAGGACTTGACATTGGCTCAACTACAATAAAATGCGTTGTTTTGGACGAAGAAAATAAAATTATATACAGCACCTACGAACGACATTATTCTCAAATAACCGAGAAAATTGCCGAAATTCTCGCAACTGTACGCAGTAAGGTAAAGGGTGTTGAAAACGCAGCCGTTGCGCTTTCCGGTTCTGCCGGTATGGGCGTTGCGGAGTCAAGCAACATTGACTTTGTGCAGGAAGTTTACGCAACAAGAGTTGCTACAAATACATTTATTCCGGGCACAGATGTTGTCATTGAACTCGGCGGTGAGGACGCAAAAATTCTGTTCCTCACAAACGGTCTTGAAGTGCGTATGAACGGTACCTGTGCCGGCGGTACGGGTGCATTCATCGACCAGATGGCAACACTGCTCAATGTTCCGCTCGAAGATCTTGACGAACTTGCAAAGCAGTACGAAAAAACATACACTATCGCATCACGCTGCGGCGTATTTGCAAAGACGGATATTCAGCCTCTTTTAAACCAAGGCGCAAGAAAGAGCGATATAGCCGAAAGTATCTTCAACGCCGTTGTAAGCCAGACTGTCGCAGGTCTTGCACAGGGACGGGAAATCGAAGGTCAGGTTGTATATCTCGGCGGTCCTCTCACCTTTATGAGTGAGCTTAGAAACTGCTTTGACAGAACTTTAAACACAAAGGGTATATGCCCTGAAAATTCACTTTACTTTGTTGCCTGCGGTGCGGCACTTTGCGCCGAAAAAACAATTGACTTTGACAAGGTAATCGAAGAAGTAAAAAATTACCGTGGAAGCGGCAACTTTGCCTTTAACCCTCCGCTTTTCAAAGACGAAGAAGATTACAAAAAATTCTCTGACCGTCACGCAAAAGCAACCGTTCTGCAAAAGGAACTTAAAGGCTACAAAGGCAAGGCTTATGTGGGTATGGACGCAGGCTCTACCACCGTTAAGGGCGTTGTTCTCAACGACGACGGCGAACTTCTTTATTCAAAATATCTTCCGTCAAAAGGAAATCCCGTAGAGATTATCAAAGGTTTTCTTGAGGAAGTCTATGCAATCAACCCCGAAATCAACATAGTTTCTTCTGCCGTTACAGGTTACGGCGAAGAGATTATAAAGAACGCTTTTGATGTTGACTACGGCATAGTAGAAACAATTGCGCATTTCACTGCCGCAAAATACTTTATGCCCGATGTTGAATTTATCATCGACATCGGCGGTCAGGACATTAAATGCTTTAAAATTCACAACGGCGCAATCGACAACATCTTCCTTAACGAGGCTTGTTCTTCCGGATGCGGCAGTTTCTTGCAGACATTCGCAAACGCTCTCGGTTACGAAATTGCCGACTTTGCAAAGCTCGGACTTTTTGCAAAGCGCCCTGTTGACCTCGGTTCGAGATGTACGGTATTTATGAACTCAAGCGTTAAACAGGCTCAAAAGGACGGCGCAACAATCGAGGATATTTCCGCAGGTCTTTCCTTAAGCGTTGTAAAGAATGCACTCTACAAAGTTATCAGAGCGTCAAGCCCTGACGAACTCGGCAAAAGAGTTGTTGTACAGGGCGGCACATTCCTTAACGACGCCGTACTCCGTGCATTTGAGCAGGAAATGGGCGTTGAGGTTGTTCGACCTAACATTGCAGGTCTTATGGGCGCATACGGTGCGGCGCTATATTCAAAAAATAAATCAAAAGGCAACGGCAAGAGTAAACTTGCAAATAAAGAGACTCTCAAAAACTTTGTTCACGATATAAAGGTAACAAACTGCGGTATGTGCAGCAACAACTGCCGACTTACAATCAACAGCTTTGGCGGCGGCAGAAGATTTATTGCAGGCAACCGTTGTGAGCGTCCGATTACAAAGAAATCGCAGTCAAGCGAACTCAATATGTACGCTCAAAAGCTCAAAATGCTCGAAGAGTACAAACCTGTAGAGGGACTCCGCGGCAAGCTCGGTATGCCGATGGCACTCAATATGTTTGAAATGTATCCGTTCTGGTACAGATTCTTTACAGAGCTTAAATTTGAGGTGTTCCACTCACCGTTCTCGACAAGAAAGATATATCAGCGCGGACAGCAGACAATTCCGAGTGATACAATTTGTTTCCCTGCAAAACTTGTGCACGGACACATTCAGACTTTGATTGACGAGGGAGCAGAAACTATTTTCTACCCTTGTATGTCATACAACTTTGACGAGCACCTCGGCGATAACCACTACAACTGTCCTGTTGTTGCCTACTATCCCGAAGTTATCAACAACAATATGAAAGATGTGCAGAAAATCTGCTTTATAAAGGAATATTTCGGCGTACATATGCCAAAGCATTTCCCACAAAAGGCATATGAGGCACTTTCAAAATATTTCCCCGATCTTACACTTAACGAGGTAAGAAAGGCCGCAAAACTTGCTTATGACGAACAGGATAAGTACAGAAAAAAGGTAATCGCAAAGGGCAACGAGATTATTGAAAAAGCCGAAAAAGAGGGCAAAAAGATAATGGTGCTTGCCGGCAGACCTTACCATGTAGACCCCGAAATCAACCACGGCATTGATAAACTTATTTCGAGTTTTAATGTAGCAATCGTCAGCGAAGATGTTGTATCTCCGAGGGTTGAGAAATTCCACACCAATGTACTTAACCAGTGGACATATCATTCAAGACTGTACGCTGCCGCTAAGTATGTTACAACAAGAAAGGATATGGAGCTTATACAGCTTGTTTCCTTTGGCTGCGGCGTAGATGCCATTACTACCGACGAGGTAAGAGAAATTCTTGAAAAAGAGGGCAAAATCTACACACAGATTAAAATTGACGAAATCACAAATCTTGGTGCAGTTAAAATTCGTATCCGCAGCTTGCTTGCTGCTATTGACAACGATTAACCACCGTTTGAAAGGTTGTGCTTTAAATGGCTGAACTTAAATATGACAGCAAAACAGGTCGTTTGCTTTTTACAAAAGAAATGAAAAAGGAATACACAATCCTTATGCCGAATATGGCACCTATTCATTTCAATATACTTCAGAATGTTTTTAACTACTACGGCTACAAGTCGGAACTTCTCGACACCTGCGGCCCTGAAATTGCGCAGACAGGTCTTAAATATGTTCATAACGACACCTGCTACCCTGCGCTCCTTGTAATCGGACAGTTTATACACGCTTTACAGAGCGGCAAATACGATGTGCATAAAACAGCGCTTATGATTACCCAAACAGGCGGCGGCTGTCGTGCCTCAAACTATATCTTCCTGTTAAGAAAAGCGCTTAAAAAAGCAGGTTTTGAATTTGTACCCGTAATCTCGCTTTCTTTCGGTATGGAAAAGAACAGCGGTTTTTCGCTCACACTTCCGCTTATCAGAAGATTTGTCGGCGGTCTTGTTTACGGCGATCAGCTTATGCTCCTTTCTAACCAGACAAAGCCTTATGAGGTAAATAAAGGCGAAAGTATGGCGCTTGTTGCCGATTGGAGCGATAAGATTTCTAAAATGCTTATCGAGGGCAACGGCTATACGCTTGAAGAAATTGACGAAAATCTTGATAAAATCACAAAATCTTTTTCGGAAATTAAGCTTAATAAAGTGCCAAAGGTTAAAGTCGGCATCGTAGGCGAAATTTATGTAAAATATTCCAAAATGGCGAATAACGGACTTGAGGAATTTTTGGCTTCACAGGACTGCGAGGTTTGTGTGCCGGGTCTTATGGGCTTTGCTTCATTTAAGGTTGACAACCGAATTGAGGACGCCAAACTTTACGGCGGTGCAAAAATTAAATCCACATTTTGTAAAATGCTGCTTGACTACCTCACAAAACTCGAAGCACTTATGATTGAATCGGCAAAGAAATATAACTTCGTTCCGCCGCACGAATACGCTCATACAAAACAGCTTGTAAAGGGCATTATCGGATACGGCAGCAAAATGGGCGAGGGTTGGTTACTTACCGCAGAAATGCTTGAGCTTGCCGAAACAGGCTACGAAAACATTGTTTGTACACAGCCCTTCGGCTGTCTGCCGAACCACATCAACGGCAAGGGCGCTATCCGCAGAATCAAGGAAGTAAACCCAAAAGCAAACATTGTTACAATAGACTATGACCCGGGTGCGCCAAAGGTAAACCAGGAAAACAGAATCAAGCTTATGCTTGCTGTAGCAAAAGAGGAACTTAATAAAGAGCTTGCCGAAAAACAGGACGCAGAGCAAAAATCTTAACAAAAAGCAGTCCGAGAATAAATAAAACGGACTGCCTTATTTTTAGATTCCTTATCAAAAGTCGGAGTAAATTTGATTTAGCGCACGAGTTAAGCGAAATGATTTAAAAATTTAGGTCAAACCTTTATAATTGCTTGGCAAAACAGTTTGCTGAATAATATACCCAAAATTTAAAACAGAATCTTTTTAGAAAATAAACATCAACACTTACATATAATAATGTATGACAAAATTTTAAGAGGTGAAACGAGTGAAAAAAAATAAAAACAAGGCACAAAAGGCAAAAAAGCCGCACACTTTGCTTATCAGTGTTAAGCAAAACAAGGAGCTTGCCGCACTTTACTTTATACTAAGGCTTGTAATTATATTTATATTTGTTCTCAACATCATCCGTGGCAAATACGAAAGCGCAATGACTTGCGGACTTACATTTATACTTATGTTGATTCCGTCGTTCATTGACCGCAGTCTTCACATAGAACTGCCGAGCGTGCTTGAAACCTTTATGATACTGTTTGTATTCTCGGCAAATATTCTCGGTGAAATCGGTTCATTCTATGAAAAAATACCTTTTCTCGACACAATTCTTCATACGCTGAACGGTTTTATCTGCGCCGGCGTGGGATTCGGACTTACTGATATTTTGAACCGCAGTAAAAAGGTTAAATTTAACCTTTCCCCTATCTTTGTATGCCTGTTCTCGTTCTGCTTTTCAATGACGGCAGGTACAGTTTGGGAATTTTTCGAGTTTGGCGTTGACACTTTCCTTGGCAAAGATATGCAAAAGGACACAATCGTTACAACCATCAACTCAACCCTGCTTTCGGGCAACGATACAAACGCCGTTACCCATATAAGCGGAATAACATCTACAACCGTAAACGGCAAAGACCTCGGCATCAACGGCTACCTCGACATCGGTCTTATTGATACAATGAAAGATTTGATGGTAAACTTTGTCGGTGCAGTTGTTTTTAACGGTTTAGGATTTATCTACCTTAAAAACAGAGGCAAAAAAGCAAGTTTCCTAAATAACTTTATCCCGAAAAAAGCCGAAGATATTACAGAAGAATAAGTTTAACAATCAAAATCCGACAGTAGTAAAAACTATTGTCGGATTTTTTGTTGTATCCTAATTATTGGTAATATTGATAAATTATGACTTATCAAACTAAGTAATAAAATGTAGCCAATTAACGTTTAGATAAGCACAGGCAAATGAATTTCAATAATTC
>ERZ772889.3210-NODE-3210-length-11617-cov-4.601367_pt1 | contig 11617 bp, 7 predicted proteins | sample MGYA00512127_ERZ772889 | MGnify/ENA primary metagenome ERZ772889 (study PRJEB29015, sample SAMEA2737689) | human gut metagenome | biome: human gut; feature: human-associated habitat; material: faeces | place: China | collected 2012 ... | reverse complement strand
CTACACCCGCGCCCACGGGGCCGAGGGCTTTGCCTATCTGGAACGCTGCGCCGACCGCTGTGCCGCCCTGCGCCGGGAAGCCGCCCTTAAAAAGCTGCCCAAGGCGCAAAAGGAGCTTTTGTGCACGGCGTGGCAGGCCGCCGGACGCCCCTTTGCGGAGCACGGCGCGGGCAGTGCCGGTTAAATCCCGTCCAAAATTGTAAATTCTGGATGCAATATTGCCTTTTGGCTTGATTTGTGTTGCAATTTTGTTAGAATTGTGATAGACATAAAGTGTGAACGTGTCTATTTTCAGGGGCGGCAGGCAAAGCCTGACACCCTGCAACAATTAAAGGAGGATGGAACGTGAGAAAAATCAACAAACTGGGCAAGCGTGCGGCCGCTCTGGTGCTGGCCGTTGGCCTTACCCTGTCCACGGCGGCTCCCGTGCTGGCGGCGGACGCCGACGAGGTGCAGACCCCTGCAGCCCAGACCGAGCAGCAGGAAACCGACACGGAGGCTGACGAGGCCGACGTCGATACCGAGGCTGACGAAGCTGCTGCACTGCCGGAACTGTCCGAGGACCGGGAGGTGGCAGAGGAGGACGAAGCCGCTGCCCTGCCGGAACTGTCCGAGGACCGGGAAGTGGCAGAGGAGGACGAGGCCGTTGCAGACGAGGCTGCCTTGTTGAAAGGACATAAGCATAGCTGGAAGAAAGAAAAAACGGTTGCCCCTACTTGCACAGAGCAGGGATATACTGTTTACAAGTGTGCGTATAACCTTTTCGGGGTCGGCTGCACGGCAACAAAAAAGGATGATTTCGTTCCTGCCCTGGACCACAACATGAGTGATTGGATCGTGGTGGAGGCTACCTGCACCACTGCCGGAGAAAAGTACCAGGTCTGCCAGCGCAGCGGCTGCAACCACAAGGTGGTAGAGGAGGGCTATGCAGAAGCCCATCCTGCCCTGGGCCATGATTTTGAGGGTGCAGAGTGGGTCATTGAAGCTCCCACCTGCACCACCCCTGGCCAGCGGTATCAGGTCTGCAAACGGGATGGCTGCGACCAGAAGAACTTTGACGAGACCTATGCAAAAGAGCATCCGGCTCTGGGCCACGCTTGGGGCAAGTATGTGAACGACAATAAGCCCGCCTGCGAGCAGCAGACCGAGACGGCCCACTGCACCCGGGAGGGCTGCACCGCTACGGACACGGAAGATCGGCCCAACTTTGGTTCCGACGGCAACCCCCTGCCGCACAAGTATACCTCTTATGAGTTTTATACTGCGAAGTGGGAAAACAATAAACTTGTTACCTACTATAAGAGCAAGTGCGATTACTGCGGCCATGAGGATAATACATTTACCGGAAAAGAAGGCGAAAAAGTCGCAGATGGCCTTACGGATCTTGCCCTGAAGAACGTCAAATTTGAGTGGAAGACGGATGAGGGAAAGACGGATGTGACGTTGGATCAGTATATCACTAACGTCATCAATAAGGCTCTGCAGGAAGCACGGGAAGAAGCTGATAAGGCCGGTAAAGACGACACTATGACCAAGGGTCAGGCTCTTGCTGCACTGGATAAGATCTCTGATACCGTGACGAATGAGCTGAAGGATTTGAAAATCGCTGTGGGCGATGGAGTAGAGGTTCCGATTGATCCGAGTGTTCTGAACCCGCTTTACAAGACGATTGGCGACCTGAAAGACAGTCTGGATGACAGCTTCCTGTCGAAAGATACCATTGTAAATGTAGTGGACAAGCTGGCAGGCGATGTGACGAAGAGTGAGGCAACGCAGCCGGGTATCTATCAGGTTCTCTACAACACCGTGTACGATGCAATCTATAACATCGGCAAAGCTGACAACGAGAAAAAGACAACTGACAATACGCAGGCCATCAGTGATATGGTGCTGCAGCTGACGCAGGAAGTTGTGAAGTCGGATACTGGTTGGAATGATTTGACTGGCGCTCTGGTGAATGACGCCATGAACTTGGCCGTGGATGAGCTCATGAAGGATGAGACCTACGCAAAGCTCCTCAAGACCAAACTGGGTGCCGCCACGATGGAGGAAGTCCGTGCAGAGGTCAAGAACCAGCTGGTGAATGACCCGACCTTCATGAACCAGGTGCGCAAGATTGCGGAAAATGCAGCCTCCAATGCACAGGAGCGCGTGAACGCCGGCTGGCCGACCGAGAAGATCATGGACGGCCTGCAGAAAGACCTGCTGCCCGATGTGACGGATCTGGTCTCGGATCAGGTCAACAAGCTGGGTGCAAGCGCCGGTGATATCGTGGACAACAAGGTGTCCGACACCGTGCACAAGTTCCTGCCCGGCAAGCTGGGAGACTGGGTCAGTGATAAGATCGGCGGTAAGGTCAACGATGCCGTGACGGGCAAGGTGGATGACCTGAATAAGCAGGTCACCGACCTGATTAGCAGCACGATCAAGCAGCTCACCTGCGGTAAGCACGAGTATGGTGATTTCGAGATCCTGAAGAACCCCACCTGCACCGAGAAGGGCCAGAAGGGCAAGATCTGCAAGAAGTGCGGTAAGATCACCGAAAAGACGGACATCGACGCAGCCGGCCATGCTCCGGTGACCGACCCCGCTGTGGCTCCCACCGAGACCACCGACGGCCTGACCGAGGGCAGCCACTGCGGCGTCTGCGGTGTCGTGCTCCAGGCTCAGGAAGTCATCCCCATGCTGGACCCCACCATTGATCCCTGGTTCAGCCGTGCCGCCACCACCGAGGCCGACGCCAAGGCTGCCGGTTTTGACAGCGTGGACGCTGCCAATGCCGCTCTGGACGCCGCCCTCACCGCTGCAGGCTTTGACCCGGCCAACGCCGAGCACTTCACCGTGCAGGTCAACAGCAGCATCGGTGTGCTGCCCAACGACCGCTACCCGAAGGATGGCGTTACCTGCAAGCTCACCCTGCCCCAGGCCACCAAGGGCCAGATGGCACAGGAGTACTACCTGGTGCAGATGTGCACTGCCGATGGCCGGTTCCGCAAGGCTGGTGACATCATCGTCACCCCGGTGCGGATGGATACCTACGATAAGAACGGCCTGAAGTTCACCGCTTACAGCCAGTCCATCGTGGCTCTGGCCTGGAAGCCCCTGTACTAAGGCCCTGTGCAACAAATACCCCTGATATGACCGCAAGGAGCGGCTCCCAAAAACGGGAGCCGCTCCCTTTTTGTGTGCGGAAGAAACTCCTTCCGTCAAAGCCTGACGGCTTTGCCAGCTCCCTCAATGAGGGAGCCTTGCCCTCTCCGTCACGCCGACGGCGGCACCGACCCCTGAAACGGAACTGACCCTGAGCGCCGCCCGGCACACTGCCCGGCGGCGCTCGTCTGCGTTTTGGGCGGCCTGCCCAAAAGGCCCGCAGGGGCCCCGGCAGACTGCATGAGAATATACACCTGCATTGCATAATATGCGAATATATTCTCTTAAAATTGCATAAAGATGCAAATTGAACCAAAACGCCGTGCAAAGCCGCCCAAGGTTTGGCGGTTTTTGTCATTGACGAAAAAGCCGCATGGTGTATAATAAAACCATCCAAAGCGAACCGCAGATAGAGGGTGCAAGAGGGATGCTTGCATCAGGGAACAAAAGTGTATTTTTATAAAGGAGCGTTCATTATGAAAAAGCACCGCCTCGCTTTTTTTGTTGCACACCACCAGGAGGCTTTCCGTCGTCTCCATCTGTTCGGCTATCCACTCCGGCAGCTCCTCCAAGCGCCGGTCCGGAAGCCGGATGAGCTCCGTCCGGTGAAAGGCCGCCCAAAGTGTCTCATCCCGGGGCACCATTTCCTCCGGCTTCTCCCGCAGCGGGTGGGCGGCGCACTCCAGCTCCGGCTGGGTGGCCGAGCACAGCACCACCGTTGCAGCGCACTGTTCGCTTAAAAACTGGACAGCCAGGTTAAACAGCGTCAGCATCTTCGCCGGCACCGTCTGCACCTCGTCTATGACAATGACGCTGCCGCACAGGGCCTGGAAACGCCGTACTGCCGTGGTCTTCCCGGCAAACAGAGTGTCCAGCAGCTGTACCAGTGTGGTGATGATAATGGGTGCCTCCCAGCTCTGCACCAGCAGCTCCCGCTCGTCCAGCTCCTCCCGGGAAAGTCCCGTCTGCACCACGTTGGAGTGATGCTCCAAAATCAGCCCATCGTCCCCCACATATTCATGGATGACCCTGGCATTCTGTTCCAGGATCGACAGCAGCGGCGAAACGAAAATCAGCCGGTTTTTATGGTATATCCTGCCGTGAGCCAGGGCGTATCGCAGGGAGCTGAGGGTCTTGCCGCCCCCGGTGGGGACGTTTAGCCGGAAAATGCCCGGCTCCCGGGACGCAAAGGCCCTGCATCGCTCTGAGATGGCATGCCGTGCCTTCTCTACCGGCGTTTCCTGTGGAAACTGCGCCAGCTTTCCCTCCAAATATGCCAGTCTCCCCTCCCAGACCGGGCCCATGTCCTCCGGCCAGGTCCGCAGATGTGCCCCGCTCATAAAGGCCCTCGTGTCATGGCGATCCCCTTCAATCACAGCGGATAGGAGCAGCCGCGCCAAAAGGCCTGTTTCAAATGCGTAGTCCCGGTCGTCTCCATAGGCTTCATCCAGCCGACCCATGATCCCGTCGATTTCCGCCGCCGCCTTTTTAAATCGCGCCCGGATCTCCCGCTCCGGTATCTCGCTCAAAAGGGCCGCTGCAGCGGCTTCATAGGATATGTCCTTCTTTTCACATCTATATGAAAACCCCAGCCGCTGTGCCGGATCCACACAATCAAATAGCCTGTGGTGGGCCCCTATGGCAAAGGCAATCAGCTCGGCGCACACAATCTCCGGAAACGTCGCCCCCTCTCCATGAAAGATCTCCATCATATACCGACATCCCTGAAAGGTGTGGATCACGCTGCCCCGTCGTCCGGGATCACCTGCCTCCAGATACTGCTGAAATTCCTCGGTGTACTTTCCCATATCGTGCAGCAGACCTGCCAGGTACCCCGTATTCTCCAATCCCACGCTCCGCAGGCACTGCCCGGCCCGCTGCGCCGTCCCTATAAGGTGCGCATACACCGTCTGTCGGCTCATCTCTCCGTCAGGCTCCACCCGTTTGTGGGCATAAAACGCCATATGTCTCCCCCTCACCTCTCTTTTTTTTGCAATGGCCCGCCTTAGCCATTTTCCGTTCCGACTTTCACGCTGTGCGCTGTGTAATTCGGCTTTCTATTTTACTATACCTTATTTTTCTCGTTATTTCAACAGTATTCCGCAGTTTATTCCTATTTATTGGAATACATGGTCAATAATTTACATTTTCATCAGGTAGATATGTCTTGCTTTTTACTTTTGCCACATCATTTTGCAGCCAACGAGTCTCGAAAGGGGCTTTAGGTCGGGCGTGTAAATCGAAAGGGCCTGCCGTCTGTAATTCACAGACAGCAGGCCCTTTCGGTCGCTTGAATAAAAGTTAGATGATCCTCTTTCCCTTGTTATCTTATGGCGGCTTATTCTTCCTCGAACTTCACAGCCTTGTCAAACAGCTCCTCCACATCCTTGCCGGGCTTCTTGCTCAGCAGGGAGGCTACGATGGCGGCGATCATGCTGGCGGCAAAAGCGGGGATAATCTCATAGATACCCGTACCGGACAGGAACGCCAGCCACAGGCCGTCCACAGCCGCACCCACAATGATGCTGACCACGGCGCCGGCAAAGGTAAACCGCTTCCAAAACAGGCTCAGCATAATAGCCGGGCCGAAGGCCGCGCCAAACACGCCCCAGGCGTTGGACACCAGAGACATGATGGTGCCGGAATTGGGATTGGATGCAATAATCAGTGCCACCACGGAAATGATGAGCACCACGATACGGCCGGCCCACATCATCTCCTTATCGCTGGCCTTGCCCTTGCGGAATACAGGCTTATACACATCGCTGGCAAAGGCGCTGGCAGCCATGAGCAGCTGGGAATCCGCCGTGGACATGGATGCTGCCAGCACCGCTGACAGCAGCAGGCCGGAAATCACGCCCGGGAATATCTTGCGCACCATGGTGATGAACACCAGGGAGTGGCCGTTGATAGCTTCGTCATAGCCCAGGAACAGACGGCCAATGATACCGCAGCGGCAAAGATAACGATGAGCACCGTCCAGGTAATGCCGATCTTGGCGGACTTCTTCAAGCTCTTCTGAGACTCCAGGGACATAAAGCGAATAATGATATGAGGCATACCGAAGTAACCTAGACCCCAGCCCAAGCCGGAGACAATGTCCTTCCAGCTGCTGAAGGCGTTGAAGTAATCGGGCGTATCCACAGCATGGACGCCCATGCCCTGAAGCATAAACAGCGCAAAGATTGGGGCAATGAGCAGTGCGCCCAGCATCAGCATACCCTGGAAAAAGTCCGTCCAGCACACGGCAGAAAAACCGCCCAGGAAGGTATAGCCGATGATGATGATGGAGGCAAGATACATCGCCGCCGTCTCGTCCATACCGGTCACAGTGTTAAAGAGGGTGCCGCAGGCCTTCACACTGGAGGCGGCGTACACAGTGTAAGCCACCAGGAATATCACCGCGCAGATGATCTGCAGGGCCTTAGATTTGGACAGGAACCGGTTGGTCAGGTACTGGGGGATGGTGATGTAGTCATTGTCCACAATGGAGAACCGCCGCAGCCGGGGCGCCTCCACGAGCCAGCTGATGGTGTAGCCAATGGCCAGACCCACAGAGATCCACACCTGCCCCACGCCCAGGGCGTAGATAGAGGTAGGCAGACCCATGAGTACCCACGCGCTCATGTCGGAGGCGCCTGCGGACAGAGCCGTGACCCAGGGGCCCATCTGACGGCCGCCCAAGAAATATGTTTTCTCGCCGCCGGAGCGATTCTTAAAGAAGAAATACACCCCGATGGACAGCATAAAGACCAGATAAATCACAAACACAATAACTTCGCTGATTTTCATAGCTTTCACTCCTAACGCATTCTTAGCTTAACGCAGGCAAGTATAACACAAACATAACAAGAACGAAATACAGAACCATGTATAGAATGAATTCTATACATGGTTCTCATATAATCCAGATATTTCTTGATTTTATTCTTTTTTCATATAGACCACATGCAGTACCAAAATAAGCTCTCAAAATCATTTTCGGGAGCTTATTCCGCCGTCCGGAAGCCCTGTAAAAACATCGGCATCATCAGGGCGCTGTACCGGCTCAAGGCGTATTCGCCACCACTGAGGCACCAATCATACATCAGCCCTCTCTCAAACATGGCGTAGGCCTTCACGATCTCATTGGCGGTCATGTCTGTGCGCAGCTGGCCCCGGCCTTGGCCGGTGCGGATGATTTGATAGAGCAGCTTAAAATAGGTGCGGCTGCGGTCTAACAGATGCTTTTCACCTCGGGTCACCAGTTGAGAGGATAGCAGCCTTGCCAGCAGCTCCATAGACACACTGTTATCGATCATGCCGAATACCTCTCGGTTCAGGAATGCCAGGGTGTCCACCGCATCCGCCTCCGGGTCCAGCTGTGGCCGCAGCTCCTCGTACTTTTCGTCAAACAGTACCGACAGGGACTCCAACAGCGCATCCTTGCCGTCAAAGTAGTGGTAAAACGATCCCTTGGAGGTCTCGGATTCAAACACGATGTCCTCCACGGTGGTATCCTCATAGCCCTGCTCGTAAAACAGCTTCCACGCCGCCGCCACGATCCGTGCCTTCGTGTTCCGTCCTGCCTTCCTCGCCATCACAAATCCTCCTTACTGTATGGCCCCCTCGGGCCCGCTTTTCCGCCTCGTAGACGGGCAGCTGTCACGCCTGCGCATCCTCCTGTCCCTCATCCGGCTGCTGCAGTTCTGTCTCCCGAGTTGTACCAAAGTCCAGCTGAATCACCGCCTGGCGCACATTCACGGCGCAGCTCACCTGCAGCCCCTTCTTGCCGGCCTCCTCCGCAGCCCCCGCCAGAATCTCATTTAGAATCTCCCGGTTTAATCCGCCGCCACGCCAGTGGAACACGAACTGCGTCTGTTTTTTTCGCAGCGCCTGGCGCACCCGGTTTGCCACATCCTCCGTTTTTGTCAGGGATACGGAGCGGTAATAATACCCCTTGTCCTCCGTGCATTTCGGCACCGGCAGCACCAGTTTCTCATGATCCGAGAAAATATGCTTATCGTCTAGGTTGAAGTAATCATACCGATGGGTACCCCGCTGCAGGGAGTTGTCGAAGGTAGCATCCATATGGTATCTTTTTCCGTCTATTGTAAGTACATTCCAGGTGTGACGGTAGCGCACTCCCTTTTCTGGGTTTGCCTCGCTGAGGGCGATGATGCACTCTACTCCCGCCGCATCACACAGTGCCTTCACCGTTTTAGCGATGCCCTCGCACACACCCACCCCTTGGGTCAGCGGGCCGATGATCTCGTGGGAATAAGATTTTTTCAGCTTATCATAGCGAACGCTGTCCAATATGAAATCGTGAATGGCAATTTCCTTTTCCAGCTGGCTTTTCCCCCGCAGGGGCCGGGTAAGCCGCTCTATGCGGGCCGCTATTGCCTGCTGGTGGGTGCGGATCTTTCCCTTGTCAAACAGGTATTCCGGCAGCAGCTCCACATGCTCTGCCCCGGGATAAAACCGATAGCTATACCCCGTCACATGAAACAGCAGCGGTGTGTCCAGCTTTAACCGCAGGTAAACCTCCGCCAGTCTTGCCGGCTCCAACCGCGTTATCCGTATCGTGGGCGCAAGGCTCTTAAATCCCGCCAGCATCTGCTCGTAGGCGGATTTTTCCTCTCGGTTCAGCCCTTTGTAGTAAAACCCGTCCATATAATGTTCCTTTCATAGTTCTGCTCCTATTGTAGCAAAAACCGCCCCCCTGTCAAGCCCCTGTCCTTCACCCTCCAGCTCCATTTCGCAGAAAGCGCCCCCTTCCCAAAGGCGGAAGGGGGTGCTTTCCTTATATGATCAAATTGGCTCCATATGTGCCAAACAGCTTCTTCAGCTGCTTTTTCTGCATGGCCGTCATCCGGCTGCCATACCGCTGTGCCAGGGCTGCCGCCTCCTGCTTCTTTCCGCCCTTGAGATAGTTCCCCATGGCCCGCCGCAGGCTCTCCATGGCCGTGGAGCTAAGCGTCGTTTTCTTTTCTGTTTTTGCCGCGGCGCCTGAATTGGCTCGGCCATCACCGGAAGCCTTCTGCTCTGCGTTTGCCTTGCTCGTGTAGTGCTGCAGCATCAGCTTGTAGTCGGCATACTCCTGCTCCCGCAGGGCGTCTGCCTCCTTGCCCGCCCGGTCATAGCTCTCCTGCCAGGCCTCCTGTTCCTGCCTGTAGCGCTTATAATCCGCCTGCTCCTGCTCGCTCACCTGCTCGTATCTCTGGGTCAGCCAGTTACGCTGGTCCTGATCCCGCTGCCGGGCGCTGCTTTCCAGCTCCGGCATCAGCTCTGCCAGCTCCTGCATATAGCGGTCATAGGCCTGCTGGGACGCCGTCTGTGCGTAGCTGGATGCGTAGCCCCCCGTCAGCCCGGCAGCAGTGCCCATGGTGTCCTCCATGGCGTCCCGTCCCCTCCGGGCATACTGATACGCATAATTTTTATACTGCGCATCTGTCTGCGGGTCATAGGCAAACGGTTTTCGCTGAGCGATCTGTTCGTAGAGCTGGGACAGCTCGTCCTCAAAGGAAGACTTGTACTTCTCCGGCTGCAGCGCCTCTATACTTCTGCGTATCTCCTGCGCCGTCTCCACCTCATCCGATGGCACATATCCCTGCTCCAGTTTGTGCAGCTTGTTGTACGTCTCGTCCGACACGCCCTTCATCACATCCTTACCCGTAGTGGGCTTCGTGGGTACGGCAGCCTGCTGCACCTTGTTCAGGCTCCCCCAGGTCTCGTCGCCCACCACGCCGTCCACCAGCAGCTTATTCTTCTTTTGGTAATCCACCACAGCCTTGTATGTGTTGCTGCCGAACACGCCATCCTCGTCCAGGTGATATCCGTTTTGATTCAGCTTCTGCTGCAGCTCCCGCACGGAGCTGCCTGTATTGCCCCTCCAAAGCTTTCTCGCCATAATTCAGCCTCCTTTTATTTCGTTTTCCTCAGCTTGCGATCCATATTCCGGCGATGTAGATGCCGTACCCTGCGGGTATGTCCTCCTTGGGCCGGATCTGTATGGTGCCGGCCGAGCTCAGCCGTGCATCCAGGTTCTTCAGGCAGTACGCACTCATGGCATAGGCCGAGGTCGGGAGATGGTCGCCTATGCTGGCCACGTCATACGTTGTCCCCGCGGGCATTGCCACATTCGTCTCCCCATACACCCGCAGGATACCAAGTCCCAAGGCAGAGATATGCTTGGCCGTACCGCTGAAATTCTTCAGATATGACCCGGACGCACTGACCGTAATGCCGGCCGGGGTAAAGCCTAGCAGCCGCAGGGTCCCCGCTTCGTCATCGTAGCGGATCACGCTGCGTTTGTTCTGTGCATCGTATACGCCCCAGGCCGCAGCGGATTCCCCGTTGCCGCCGTAAATAGCCGTGTTGTGCGGATTCGCGGCTCCGTCCATCGTCTGAAAATATATGTCCTTCTCCGCATTTGTCGCCTTGCTGCCGCCCATGTATATAAATCGCCCTGCATGCAGATTCCAATCCGCCGCCAGCTCCAGCGCCTTGCTTTTCTCCGCCGCCTTACCAAAGGCGGCGCCGTCTCCCCCCGCCTTCAGGTGGAAGGCCACCTTCTCCGTGGGGATGGTCGCCTCATAGGTGGCGGTGTTCCCCAGGCTGTCGGTGGCGATGACCTTCGCCGTATAGCTTTTCTCCGTGCTCAGCGTTGTGCTGCCGCTGATGACCTTCGCCGTCCCGGCCTGCATGGCCACGCCGCTTCCGTAGCTGCCGCCCACGCTCTTCCAGTAACCCTTGATGGTCACACTGTTCTTCCCACCCAGGGAGGAATACTTTGCCGTGGCGACACCCGCAATGTGCGTGCCGCTGTCCGCCGCCTTGCCCTCCGCGTCCGAGCGGTACAGCTTCACCCCATTCAGCGCCGGCTTGGCGTAGGCCAGCAGCGTGATGGAGAAGTCCTCATAGGCTGTGAGGCCCCGGCTGTCCGTCACCGTGCAGCGCACCTTGGCGGAGGTAGCCGTGATGGTCCCCGTCCGGTATGGGCTGGCCGACACGGTCTTTCCCAGGTAGGTGATGGAGTACTTCTTCACCGTGGCTCCCTGCTTACAGGTGACCTTGCTGCTGTAGAAGGTGGCCTTGGCCTTGGAGTAGCCCTGCACCCACGCGGCAATGGCGCTGGCCTTGGTGCCGCTGTTGTCGTAGGTCACCGTGGCCCAGCCCGCACTCAGGGCGGGCTTCATGCTGCCCGGCACCGCCGCTGTGAAGGATACCGACTTTGTACCAACGAGGGTGCTGCCCTTGAAGGTCTTGCAGGTGAGCGTTCCGGTGCCGCTGAGCTTGCTTGTGATCTGCGCCGCCAGGCTCTCCGGCACGGTCCAGGTATAGCTGCTCCCCGCCTTGGTGGCAATGGTCCCCGACGCGCTGCCGAAGCTGTAGCTCAGCGTATGGGTAAAGGCCGTGGATGCCCGGGGCAGGCTGATGGTCGCCTTGCCGCCGATGGTCACCGGCCCGATAGAGGGCGTGGTGG
>ERZ772889.3203-NODE-3203-length-11625-cov-3.817373_pt1 | contig 11625 bp, 8 predicted proteins | sample MGYA00512127_ERZ772889 | MGnify/ENA primary metagenome ERZ772889 (study PRJEB29015, sample SAMEA2737689) | human gut metagenome | biome: human gut; feature: human-associated habitat; material: faeces | place: China | collected 2012 ... | reverse complement strand
AACGCCCGACCGGTGGTGTTTGACGAACGAAGTGAGGAGTTCCGCCGGTCAGTGAAGGGAAACCTTAGCGGACCGGTCCAGGCGAACCGGTCTGAGGACATAAAATCCGGAATCGGAATAGAAAGAAAAAATAATTCTACGTTTATAAATGTAAATATGTATATCACTGGCATAATATTTTTAAATTGTCATCGGTTTCTATTCTGTCGCTTTCAAATCCACTTTTAGGCCCCTACGCTCTCTCAAAGTTTGCAATATCTGTTCTTTCACTCTGTCGATCCGATCTTTCTTTACAGACAAATCAACACCGGTATATTGTTTCTGTTTTTCCGCTTCATCCCATCTTTTCCTTTTGGAAAAAACTTCATAATAACCTTCAAAAAACTCTAAAAATAAGTCAATAAAACAGATAGTTGATGAAATACCGTTATATTTGAAACAGAATAAGACATTATTTATGGAAATCGTTATTATTTTAGGATTAATTTTTTTTAACGGCATTTTATCCATGTCGGAAATTGCCATGGTATCTGCCCGTAAAAGTCGTTTAGAAACAGCAGCTAAAAAAGGAAGTAAAACTGCAAAAACCGCCCTGCGTCTGGCCAATGAGCCGGATCGTTTTTTATCCACGATACAAATCGGGATCACCCTGATCGGTATTCTGACCGGTTTATATTCGGGAGAAGCTTTAGCCGGGGATCTGGCCCGTTGGCTGGAAACGATCGGTATCCCCCAGGCCCATAGCCTCACTTTAGCGAAAGGAATCATCGTTATATTAGTCACCTATCTGACTTTAATATTGGGAGAATTGGTACCGAAACACCTGGGCATGAATGCACCGGAAAAAATCGCCCGGTTGATCGCCCGGCCCATGGAAGTGCTGTCCAAAATCGCCTCTCCTTTCGTCTGGTTGCTTTCAGCCAGCACCCAAGCAGTTATCCGGCTCACCGGTCTTCATACCTCTACAGAAAATAAAGTGACCGAAGAAGAAATTAAAGCAATCATTCAGGAAGGTACTGAAGACGGTGAAATCCAGGAAGTAGAACAAGACATTGTAGAAAAAGTTTTCAACCTGGGCGACCGTAAAATCGGTTCTATCATGACCCATCGCAGTGACCTCATTTGGCTGGAAATCGGCGAATCCGCCGAATCGATCCGGAATAAAGTGAAGGAGAACGTGTATACCGTGTATCCGGTAGCCCACGATGAACTGGACCACATCGAAGGAGTGGTGTACCTGAAAGACCTTTTCAGCCATTTGGACGAACCGGATTTCAAGCTGGCCGATATTTTACGTCCGGCTCAGTTTTTCCCGGAAAACCAAAGCGTGTACAATACGCTGGGACATCTGAAATCCGATCACATCAAATACGGATTGGTAACCGACGAATTCGGTAGTATCCAGGGAATCGTTACTTTAAAAGATATCGTAGACGTGTTGCTGGGAGAAATCACCGAAAGCCACGACGAACCTGAAATCATCCGCCGCGACGACGGTTCGCTATTGGTCGACGGCCAATGCTCGTTCTACGAATTTTTGGAATACATCGATATGGAATGCCTGTATCCCGAATACGACTATAACACCATCAGCGGCCTGATCCTGCATCTACTGGAACACATCCCCCATACCGGCGAGAAAATCTCCTGGCACGAGCTGGAATTCGAGATTGTCGACATGGACGGAGCCCGTATCGATAAAATATTGGTGTATAGCAAGAAACACGATAAATAACAAAATTTTATACGAATTACTTTTCAGGCTCGGATCGGTTCCTAAAAATGCGATCGAGCCTGAAATTATTTTCCCAAATACGTTCATAACGCTTTCCGGATCCGAACCAATTTCTCCAGCAATCCTTCGAGCAAATCCAGACGCAGCATATTCGCACCGTCCGATTTCGCATTTTTCGGATCAGGATGAGTTTCGATAAAGATGCCGTCGGCTCCGACAGCTATTCCGGCTTTAGCGATGGTCTCGATCAACTGAGGTTGTCCGCCGGTCACCCCGCAACTCTGGTTAGGTTGTTGCAAAGAATGAGTAACATCGACAACGACAGGACATTGACATTCTTGCTGCATGATCTTGATTCCTCTATAGTCGACCACTAAATCCTGGTATCCGAAAGTCGTCCCCCGCTCGGTCACCATCACATTTTCGTTTCCGGATTCACGCACCTTATCGACAGCAAAACGCATAGCATCGGGAGATAAAAACTGTCCTTTCTTAATATTCACCATCCGGCCTGTTTTCGCTGCCGCTACCAGTAAATCGGTTTGCCGGCAGAGAAATGCCGGGATTTGGAGAATATCGACATATTCCGCAGCCATAACGGCATCTTCAGGACTATGAATATCCGTCACCACCGGTATTTGAAAATCTTTCCGGATCTTCGCCAATATTTTTAAAGCCTTTTCATCCCCGATTCCTGTAAAAGAATCCAAACGGGAACGGTTGGCCTTTTTAAAAGATCCTTTGAAAACATAAGGAATCCCCCATTTATCGGTGAGCTCGGAAACATGTTCCGCAATCTTGAGTGCCATTTCTTCGCCCTCGATGACACAAGGACCGGCTAATAAAAAAAACATCTCTTGTCCAGTCATTTCATTCAATATTTTCATATATATAGGATTTTAGGGCCACACACCCATTTCAGGTTAATATTTCTTCTTCCACCAGGCTTTCAGTCGTTCCAATAGTTTCAGTTCAGCGGCATTTTGCTGAGGTTTATAAAATACCTGCTGTTTCAGTTCCTGCGGCATAAACTCCATTTCTACAAAATTACCCGGATAATCATGAGCATATTTGTAATCTTTCCCATAGTTCAGTTCTTTCATCAATTTGGTCGGAGCATTCCGCAAATACAAAGGAACGGGTAGGTTTCCGGTTTGTCTCACCGTCGCCATCGCTTCATTGATCGCCATATAAGCCGAATTACTTTTAGGAGAGGTGGCTAAATAAATCACACATTCCGATAAGGGAATCCTGGCTTCGGGCATACCGATTTTATGGACAATATCGAAACAGGTATTGGCCAGCAACATCGCATTCGGATTGGCCAATCCGATATCTTCAGAAGCGGAAATCAGCAAACGCCGGGCGATAAACTTAGGATCTTCTCCCCCTTCCAGCATCCGGGCCATATAATACAAAGCCGCATTCGGATCACTTCCCCGGATCGACTTGATCATGGCAGAAATAATATCGTAGTGCTGTTCCCCGTCTTTATCGTACATCAACGGATTTTCCTGTAATTCTTTGCGTACCGTATCGTTATCGATGAGGATTTCCGGTCCCGGCTGGGCATTCACCACCAGCTCAAGGATATTCAACAACTTACGGGCATCCCCGCCACTAAAGGAAATCAGGGCTTCTTTCTCCTTAACGACGATATTTTTTTCTTTCAGATAAAAATCTGTCGTAACCGCACGGTCTATCAAGCCTTCCAGATCGGCTTTCTCCTGAGATTTCAGGACATATACCTGACAACGGGACAATAAAGGCGAGATCACCTCGAACGAAGGATTCTCGGTCGTCGCCCCGATCAGGGTAACGGTTCCCTTTTCGACTGCGGCCAATAAAGAATCTTGCTGTGCCTTGGAAAACCGGTGGATTTCATCGATAAAAAGTATCGGATTAGGCGTATTGAAAAAACGCTGGCTTTCCGCTTTTTGTATCACTTCACGCACATCTTTTACTCCCGAACTAACGGCACTCAGGACATAAAACGGACGTTTCAGCTGTTCGGCGACGATCATGGCCAAGGTCGTTTTACCGACTCCCGGAGGTCCCCACAAAATAAAAGAAGAGACCACCCCGGATTCGATCATCTTACGCAACACTTTCCCTTTTCCTACCAAATGTTGCTGACCGATATAATCGTCCAGCGTCTTAGGCCTCAATCGCTCTGCTAAAGGTTTATTCTCCATAAAAAATCCGTATCTTTTTACAAAGATACGGATTAAATCTTTCATTCTCCTGCATCCACTCTCATTTTTTAGAGGTGCCGCTCTCCAGGATACTCACAATAGAGAATAAACAAAAACAGATCGCTCCTAACCCGACCAATACCCGGGCCGGAACAAAAAATGCATTGTCATACACCCCTTCCTCAAACAGAAAGGCAGCTAAAAACAAACACAACAAAGCAGTCAGTACCGGAATCAACGGAATCCGGTTGGCTAAAGCAAAACTCTGTTTCCACACTTTGGCCAACAAAATTACTTTACTGGAGATGCTGAAACAAACCAATCCCAAGCCCATCATGATGAAACCGGTGGTATTGGCCACATTCCCGGCCATAGCAAGAATAACGACCAATCCCCAGATAAAAGCCACCGTTCCCATCACCAAAACCAATTTCGGCCAATTTTTACGGTCACTTTCTCCATAAGTATTCCGGATCTGTTTGGCGATACTGGCCACCAAAGCAATCAGGCTGGTACAAATACAAGCCAATCCTCCCATCACAGTACCGGCTACCAAAAAATAAGCCCCTTCACCGATCCGGGATAACAACACGATCGCCCAAACCCAGGCGGTCAAGGAAAACAATAAAGTCAAACCGATCAGTACATTCTGTGTCATTGCAGAAAAACCTTCTTTATTGACTTCATTCGCCGCATTAGCCGAATTGGCCGGTATTAAATAAAATTTTGTAGAAGAAGTTGCTGCTGTAGAAACGCAAGCTGTGATCAAACCGACTCCGGCCACGACATGGCCTGAAACAATGAAATTGGAATTTTCAGCAAAACCGAAAATCCAAATCCCCGATGCTATTGTTAAGAAAGCTACAACATATCCGAAACCGGGAATAATATATTTTAAAACCGTATGGAATTTATGGATCAATTGCCGGATAATAGTTGCAGCAGTCGCAAACAAAGCCAGACAAATAGCTCCCAGAAAAAAAACAACAGGTCCGGCAACCTGCCTGGCTCCATCGTCTCCATACAAAAAAATAAACCCGCCGAGAAAAAAACAAATAAATGCCATCACAACGGGAATTACCCGAAACAAAATACTGATACCGTGATTCATAATTCAATATTTGAAAATTAAACTCACACGGTATACGGAAAGCTCCGGATAAAAGTTCTTCGGTTATTTTGTATCGATTTATTAATGAACCGGTTCTATTCCAGCCCATCGCTAAATCGATACCTAAATATCTGATCCAATTTCTTTTATATCAAATCACATAAAGCAGCAGCTCCCGCAATAATTGCAGTCGTTGTATCGGCGACCGTCATGATAGAAGCATTGATCCCGTTGGCTTTCATATATTGACCGATCAAAGGCAGGAAATACTGTTCGGAAAGTACCATACCTCCTCCGATCACCAGCATATCGGCATTAAATCGGGTCATAAAGGGCACCATGATCTCTCCGAAAGAATTCGAAAATTCGCGGAAGACCTGCTCGGTCTCTGTCTTATATTTACCGGCCTGGTATAAATCGATCATTCCTTTCACCCCGTGAATCGCCTCTCCGGTCAATTCGGCAAAACGCTTTTCGAACCAGCGGGTAGAAACATAATCCTCAGCGATCACCCCACGGAACGGATAATTCCACAGTTCTCCTCCGATAGGCACTCCGGGGCCATAAGTAGCATAACAACCGTCTACGATAAAACAAGCTCCGAAACCGGTACCCAAAGTCACTCCGATCAAATGGCGGTCACGGCTTCCGTTCAATCTCCAGGCGCCCATACCGAAAGCAGCGGCATCGTTCGTAAATAAAATAGAAGAAGGCAGGATGCCTGTAACACGGCTCAACTCCTGACGGATATTCAGTCCTTTCAGAGAAGCGAATTTGTGATCGGCCATAGCGATCCCCTGCACAAAATCGAAAGGTGATGGCATAGCGACTCCAATTCCACGGATAATCTTACCTGCCGCTTTACCCATACACTCTTTCAACGCTTTTTCCCAAGCTGCCAGAATAATACCGGCACTTTGATTTTCAGCCACTTTAACTTCGGCATACGTATTTTCGATCAAACTACAGTCGCTCAAATTAACAAGCTGACAAGCAATGTGTGACCCTCCGATATCCACACCCAGCACATAAATATCTTCCATTATCTATTCTTTTATAAGTTTAGTAATTCATTGAAGTACAAATGTGAAAATTTATTTCCACATATCAAATTTCTATCCTTTAAATATTCAGCCGGTAATGATCCACCATTTCCAGCAAGGCAGCCCCATAACGTTCCGCGACCTTTTTCCCGATCCCCGGTATAGCCAGTAATTCTTTCCCTGTTGTCGGCAGCGTGTTGGCCACCCCCAGCAAAGCTTTCTGCTGCAAAACGGTATAGGCCGGCAATCCCAGACGCATCGCTTCCTCCTTCCGCCACAAACGCAAGGCATTGTATAATTTCGGATGCAAAACATCTTCTCCGACCTCCAGTTTTTCGGTGGTCTTCCTGGCCCGGGGTTTCGGTTTTTCCAATACAGCCTTCGCTTTCGCCATTAAATAGGCCTTCACTTCAAACCCTTCTTTCACAGCCTCCAGAGTCTCTATCTTCACCCCCACTTCCAACCTCAATTTCTCCAAAGCTTCCCCGACTGTTTTACGTACGTCTTTATTATCGATTTCGGGTTGTGCACTCTCTAAGAAAGCTACGATATGCCGGCCGGTCTGTTCGCTGAAGTAAGCAACTCCTTTAGCTATCCTTTCCCCGACCTGCCGATCGGTATCGTAATTTGCAGCCCCTTCGATCAGACGCTCCAGCTGCATCTGAAATTTTTCACCCACTTCTGTCAATTCGTTATGGCATAACTCCCTGACCTCCCGGCAACGCCTGGTCAACTCAGGATACAGCTTCCATAAATGCTCACCGAATACCCAAGCCACCTGTTGCAGGCGTTTAAGCACCCCGCTATAATCGAACAATTCTTTCAACAAGTGTAAATAATAAGCCCTACGGGCATTTTCCAGTTGTACCTGCCCGGGTTGATGCCGGGAAATTTCATCCGTGAAGTGCTTCACCACCCGATCGTTTATCAAGGCCTCGGGCCGTAGAAGGGATCCCAGGACAAGTCCTTCCAGACTTTTACACCGGCTCAAAGCCACATATACCTGCCCATGCGTAAAGGCAGCTCCCGCATTGACAATCGCTTTCTCGAAAGTCAATCCCTGGCTCTTGTGTATCGTAATCGCCCAAGCCGTTTTCAAGGGATATTGTTTAAAACTGCCTGCGACAGTCTCTGAAATTTCCTGTGTCTCCGCATCGATAGTGTATTTTGTATTGGTCCATTCCTCCCGTGTCACTGTAATCGCTTCTTTCTCGTCCCCGCACCTCACCAGGATATTGTCTGCACTGATCGCTGTAATCCGTCCGATTTTTCCGTTATAATAGCGTTTCTCAGCCGACGAATCATTCTTCACAAACATGACCTGAGCCCCTTTTTTCAATACCAAATGCTGATCTGTCGGGAAAGCATATTCGGGAAAATCGTCTTTCACCTCCGCCGAATAGGTATAAGCCCTTCCTTCAAGCGCATCGAGTTTACGGTTATTGATCTGCTGAGCCTGGTAGTTATGAGTTGTCAGCGTAATATATCCTTCGGAATCGTCGGGATTGAATCCGGGTATATATCTGCTGTTCAATGCCTTCAAGGTAGCCAGATCCGCCTGGTTATCCCGGATCTTATTGAGCAAATGGATGAATACCGAATCCGACTGCCGGTATACGTGAGTCAATTCGATACACTGGTACGGGACCATCTGCAGAGCTTTACTGCAAAAGAAGAAAGGAGAAGGATAAATATCCTTCAACATCCCCCATTCCTCTTCTTTCACGACAGGCGCCAATTGCTGCAAATCGCCGATCATCAACAATTGCACCCCGCCGAACGGTTTGTCCCGGTCTCTGTAACGGCAGAGCATATCGCTCACAGCATCCAGCAAATCCGCCCTGACCATACTGATCTCGTCGATAACGAGTAAGTCCATGCTCCGGATGATGTTGATTTTCTCCCGGCCGAACTTGGCATTAAAACGCTTTTCACCCGAGCGGTTTTCTTCGGTTCTCCCCGGGACATAAGGTCCGAAAGGCAATTGAAAAAAAGAATGGATGGTGACTCCCCCGGCATTGATCGCAGCCACTCCGGTAGGGGCAACTACAATCATCCGTTTGGGAGAACGTTGCTTCAATTCCCGCAAAAACGTCGTTTTTCCGGTACCGGCCTTACCGGTCAAAAAAATACTGGTCCCGGTATATTCCAGAAAATTAAAAGCAAGCTCTAATCGGGGATTCGTTTCCATATCGACGCAACATCATATTTTTACAAAATTACGAAAATTTAGGGCCATAGCCGTTTTTTTTTTTTTACAATAACCGATTATACACTCTCAAATTGGTAATTCTGGATTCAAAATTTCCGGCATTTTTAAGCGGAAATACTAACGTACGGATAAAATTATTCTGCTTTCCGGCTCCGTTCAGATATCGTTTTTCAATTCCCATCCGTTCGATAAGTTGTCCGTTTATGAACAATGAAGTGGAGAGAGCATCCCCTGTGATTTTTACAGAAATCTTTTCTCCCGGATAAGGCCGGAAAGCAAAAGTGTTCATATAGCCATCCCGGGAAAAGCCGAACATACCTTTCACAGGATCGGCGAGATAAAATACAGCATTAGGGGAACGAAATAATTCGGTGCCATAATTTTCATTTGCGGCTTCCATATCAAACGTGATTGTATAGCCATACCCGATTTCGGTATATGGCAACTCGGATCCGGGAGTAACTGATGCGGTCTCATACACAAGACTGTTTTCATCATCACCGATCCGACCCAATTGATTCACCCCCGGCGCCTCACTCAGTTTTTGCCGTTTTGTTTCAAATTCTTTGTAAGAAAATGCAGGAGCAATGTTCCATGTTTTCACCGCAATAGTCTGCAAAGCCGGGAAAATACGGTGATGGATGTCTTTCACAGAAATCCCGTTACCAACTATGTCATTCCATACAGCAAACATGCCGCCAATAATTGCCGGATCTTTCTCTTCAAACACAACATCGGCTACATGTGCCGGGATCCATTGCTTATACAACCGTTCTGTGTTCAGATAATCCCAATAATAACCTGCAAGCGGTACGATGTAAGTCAGACCATCCGGAATACTAATCAAATTATAGCCTTGTTGCACCATATCTTTCGGATTGGCAAAACCATTGTACCAAGCATACATAATGACATTATCTGATTTAACGGGTGTTTCTCCTGCGGCATGTGTGAGTGCTCCCCATACACACGCCTGTTTCCCAAAACCCTCCACGTATTTGATGTAATGATCGGTGAATGCCCGGAATTGTTCTACGACTTCTTTCTTTTTATTTGAATATTCGTCGGTGCCAATATGCACTTTAGGTCCCCGAAATACAGGGTTCTCGCCATCAAGATATTCTTTGAAGAGTGCATCTACAAATGAATAGACTTCGGGATGAGACAAATTCAAATGGTCCATACCATATTCCTTGCTGCCTAATTCCGGTTTGTAATGACTGAAGGCAAGCGAATGGGCAGGGACGTCGATTTCGGGAATGATCTCGACAAAACGTTCTGCGGCTTCCTCCTGAAAATGGATAAATTCTTTTTTAGTATAGTGACCATCGCGGGCTGTCAATCCGGGATATGTTTCACATTCCAGTCTGAAGGCAGCATACGTCTGATTCCAATCGTCGTTGAAATAGGCTTTGAAACCGTTGTTGTTCAATACCACATGCATGAAGTTCATTTTGTAATATGACATTATACGCGCGAGGTCACGCAGATAATTCATAGGAATAAACTTTCGTCCACAGTCTATCAATAGTCCGCGTATACCGTAATCCGGCCAGTCCCGGATATGCCCTTTCGGTAAATTTCCGTTCCCGTATTGTTCGCCCATCTGCAATAAAGTGCGGGTAGCCCAATACACTCCGACAGGTTCATTCGCCGAAACTTTTACACAGTCACCGATAGCGATGTCATACCCTTCCTTCTCCAACTTTTTATCCCGCTTTATTGTAAATAAAAAATCGCCTTCACAAGGCTTTCCTCCGGCGATTTCCGGAAGTACTCCGTGCAATGCCTTATAGTCGGCAGCAAATTGTCGGGCAACCTTCTGCAAATCAGGATCATCACAAATGATGCGCACAGACTGCTTTGGCGTGAAGAAGCCTGTTTCTCCTTTCCACTCTTTCAATTCGGGTATCACAAAGGGCTTCTGTTGCTGGGCATAGATGCCGAAACAAAAGCAGATCCCGCAAATCAAACAGGTCACTCGTTTTACTAATCCGTCAAGGTTCGTTTTTTGTTTCATCATATTCATTGTCAGTTAACAAAATCCAATCGGTCGGTTTGGCAAAACGCAGCTTTGTGCGTAATGGGATTTACAAGTCTTTAATAACTGTACAAAAGTAAAATTTTTCCTGACATCAGAAATAAAGCTGTGACAAAAAAAAGTTTTCATTTGCCATTGCTCTCGCCTTTTCCTATATTTGCACATAGCTATCGACTTTATACATGGAGAAAGAGATACAAGAAGAAGAGAAACTATTTTACAGGATGCAAAAAGACGACTGGAATGCTTTTGCCTACTTTTTCGACAGTTATGCGGAGCAATTGTACCACTATGCTTTGGGATTCGTAAGATACCGGGAGGAAGCGGAGGATATCGTCCAGAAAGCTTTCCTTCAGATGTGGACAAACCGGAAGAAGATGGTTTATATCGGACCTGTTTACGCTTATCTCTGTCGTTCTGTCAAAAATTCGTGTATCAATTACCATCTTCGTAAGAAAGTGGAAGAACGCTATCGGCAGGAAATGCTCATGACAGAAGCGGACGAGGAGGATAATTTCGAAGAACTTTATGCCCGCCTTCAAGCCGTTATGGACAAACTTCCACCGAAGTGCAGGGAAATTTTTATCCTGGGATGCGTGGAAAGTATGAGTTATAAAGAAATTGCCGATCAACTGAATATTTCCATAAACACGGTGAAAACGCAAATGAAAGTGGCTTACAAAAAGATTAAAGACGAATTAGATGATAAGAACATGAAAATAATGGCACTTATATTCGGACTTTACCCTAACAAAAATCCGAGTCGTTTGTCTCTGTATCCGATTAAATGAAAAGAGTCCGGTACAATACCGGACCCTCTCGCCAATCCCCGAAACCGTCACACCCCAAGCGGTCGAATCAAAAAATATTCACATTCACACCGTCAGATGCACGCTATCCGAAGCTGCCCGGCCGTTCTTTTGCAGGGCAAAAGCGTAGACCTCCACTTTCGAAGCGTCTCACTCGTCAGGAAGAGCATAGGACGTGATACCGGATTCGCCACGGTTTTTCAATACCACCAGACGTGAACGGTTGCGTTCCGTCTCATACAGCACCCCGTACACCCGGTCGTCGAAAAATGCATAACCGTCCTCTTCCGGCTGTACTTCCTGCATAAACTGAAAACTCTCCTCTTCCTCGTCGTATGCCACGGTCACCTTAGGCGGATTCAATATGCCCGAAGCTACCGACAGACGGGCGAAATCAACCGTTGCCGCATATTGCTCGTCCACCGTCACGGCTTTCATGTTGCATGCCACGAAAGCATTCGACGCGGAACCTTTCCAGA
>ERZ772889.3202-NODE-3202-length-11629-cov-7.035511_pt1 | contig 11629 bp, 14 predicted proteins | sample MGYA00512127_ERZ772889 | MGnify/ENA primary metagenome ERZ772889 (study PRJEB29015, sample SAMEA2737689) | human gut metagenome | biome: human gut; feature: human-associated habitat; material: faeces | place: China | collected 2012 ... | reverse complement strand
CCACCTTGCCAAGGTGGATGTCGCGAGTCCGAATCTCGTCTACCGCTCCACTGTGCGGGTGTAGCTCAATGGTAGAGTTCCAGCCTTCCAAGCTGGCTACGTGGGTTCGATTCCCATCACCCGCTCCAAAACGCACCTTTAGCTCAGTTGGTAGAGCACCTGACTCTTAATCAGGGTGCCCAGGGTTCGAGCCCCTGAAGGTGCACCAAACCAGTATAATCCGAACCAGATTTTCCAAATCGGAAATGGGTTCGGATTTTTTCTTATCTCCTAATCACAAAGGTATAATACTGTTTTTCTTCTAAAAACAAGATAAATGTGTTATACTGTAAGTGGTGATGAAAATGAAGAAATACGAGATAACCACTGAAGAATATGAAGCAGTCGTAAAGGCAAGGAAAGCCGCGCAAAACAAGGGAATAGCACGTCGGCTTCGAGTAATCGAACTGCGATACGAAGGAAAGACATCCAAAGAAATAGCAGAGAAACTTGATATGAACTGGATGTATATTTCAGAAATAGTCAAGCGCTTTAAGAGACAAGGTCTCGAAGAGTTTGCAAGGAATAAATACACTAGCCATAACAGAAAGCTCAGCTACCAGCAGGAAGAAGATATTCTTCAAGAATGCGAGAGAAAAGCGGAAGAAGGCCATATCACAACAGTTGAAGAAGTCCGCAAGGCACTGAATGCAGAAATCGGGGGAACTACCGCAGTAAGCTATGTTTATCGTGTTTTGAAGCGACATGGCTGGGTGAAGAAAATGCCGCGGCCGAAGCATCCAAAGTCAGCCGATGAAAAAGAGCAGGCTGACTCAAAAAAATTAAGTCTCGATACGATAAACTTGTAGAAAAGGCTTCGCCAAAACGAGTAAGAATTCTATTTCAGGACGAAGCGGGGTTTGGCCGGATCAGCAAACCTAAAGCGTGCTGGTGCAGAAAGGGAGTGCGGCCAACTGTTCCATGCCACCATATTCGAGAATACAGATATGTCTATGGAGCAGTAGAACCGGAAACTGGAGACGGCTGCTTCTGGGTGATGACGAGATGCGATACTGAAAGCATGAATTTCTTTCTGGAAAAGCTCTCAGAGCAATATACGGATGACTATATTCTGCTCATCTGTGATGGAGCAGCATGGCATAAATCAACGGAGCTTATTATTCCAGAAAACATCGAACTGTTCTTCATTCCACCTTACACACCTGAAATGAATCCAATAGAACAAATCTGGAAAGAAATTCGAAAGCGTGGCTTCCAGAACGAAGTGTTTGACTCCCTTGAAGCTGTTATCGACAGATTATGTTTTACAATCAAAAATCTGCCCGCGGCTGTCATTAAAAGCATCACGGGCAGAAAATGGATTCTATCTATATTTTAGACGAGAAATAGTATGACATGGCACATGTGGCTGTATCCAGAGAATCACGAAAAGACTTGATCGGCATTCGAGCCTATATTCGGGATGAGCTATGCAGTCCCGGCGCTGCGCAAAGAATCATTGCCGGACTGAAAAAGATCGTGCTTTTACTCGAACGTTTTCCCGGACGCGGGAAGCCGCTGGATGCGCTGGTTCCTGTTCATACGGAATACCGGTATCTCGTCTGCGAGGACTACTGCATTTTCTATCTGTACAGTGAGGATAATGTCATTGTCGTTCGCATCCTGCATCAAAGGCAGGATTGCCTGAAAGCGCTGTTGACGGACAATTAAATCTCATAAGATCGAGCCAAATCCCGTCAATGCAGACGGATGTTGGCTCTCTTTTTGTTCTTTTGGGATCAGAAACAGGTTAAGCCGCCCGCATCAAACCCGCTGTGAAAAAAAATTTGCGAAAGAAATATCGGAATGATGATGGCCTGATAAGGTACAATAAATTGCGCAAATTGAAAAAGACATAGTTTACAAACTCTGGTAGAATGAAAGCTGCAACACACCATTCTGAGAGGAGAGTAAACTATGTCCGAAAAGATTGTACAACTGAACGAGGAAGTAATCAAGGGGCAACTGAAAGAACTTGTGAGAGGAAGCGTCGAAGAAACGCTGAATGGTCTTCTGGAGGCTGAAGCGGAAAAGCTGACGCAGGCAGGACGATATGAGCGGAATGAACAGCGTCAAGGCTATCGGAGCGGGCACTATAATCGCAGCCTGATGACAAGCGCTGGAGAAGTCACGCTCCAGGTTCCGCGACTCAAGGGAGTCACCTTTGAGACTGCGATTATTGAGCGTTATCGTCGGCGGGAATCCAGCGTGGAAGAAGCACTTATGGAGATGTATCTGGCCGGCGTATCGGTGCGCCGTGTAGAAGATATCACGGAAGCGCTTTGGGGCTGCAAGGTTTCTTCTTCTACGATCAGCGAGCTGAACAAGAAGGCATACGAACACATCGAACAGTGGAGAAACCGTCCGCTTGAAGGTGGAAAGTATCCCTATGTGTATGTGGATGGCATCTATCTGAAACGGAACTGGGGCGGCGAATATGAGAATGTAGCCGTTCTTGTGGCCATTGCAGTTAACGAAGACGGGTACCGCGAGGTTCTCGGCGCGGCCGAAGGTCTGAAGGAAGACAAGGAAAGCTGGAAAGAGTTCTTCAAATGGCTGCGCAGCCGTGGATTGAAGGGTGTCAAGCTCATTGTTGGCGACAAGTGTCTTGGTATGCTCGAAGCTGTCGGCGAAGTCTTCCCGGAAGCCAAGTATCAGCGCTGCGTTGTTCACTTCTATCGCAATGTGTTTTCTGCGGTACCGAGGACAAAAGTCAGAAGTGTCGCGCTGATGCTGAAGGCGATTCATGCGCAGGAGAACAAAGAAGCCGCCCGGAAAAAGGCAGAAGCTGTTGCCGAGGAACTCCGGAGCATGAAGCTGAAAGAAGCCGCGAAAAAGGTCTGTGACAGCGTAGAAGAAACCCTAACCTATATGGACTTTCCCTCTGAGCATTGGCTGAAAATCCGTACCAACAATGTCATTGAGCGTCTGAACCGTGAGATCCGGCGCAGAACGCGCGTGGTAGGGACTTTCCCCGATGGCAATTCAGCACTGATGCTGGTATGCGCCAGATTGCGTCATGTCGCCGGAACCCAATGGGGCGGCAAGAAGTACATGAACATGAATCACCTTGAGATGCAGGAAGACATGGCTGGCTGATAGCAGAAAACAGAGCTCACGTCAAGGGCTTCGCAAGCGGCTTCGCCGCCCTTGACGCGCTCTCTGCCTTCTGCTATTGGGCAATCAAGGGCAGGTTCCCTGCCCTGTGCAGACTGAGTTCTGCCAGATTTGTAAATGAATTTGCGCATAATACTTGACGGTACCCTCCGCCCCGGTATGCCTTGTGCGCAGAACCGGAAAACAAAATATGAAAAAGGAGAAAGCCGGACGGGAGCGCGCTTGCAGGAGGATGCAGGCGCTTTTTTCATCCGGTTTTGCGCGATAAACCCGATATCCGGCTCAAAAAAGAATGGCTTTTTTCAATCAGGCGGTCACGGTGCTTCAATCCCTCGTCGTCGCTATCGGCGCGATTCTGTCCATCTGGGGCGGCATTAACCTGCTGGAAGGTTACGGCGGGGACAACCCCGGCGCGAAGTCGCAGGGCGCAAAACAATTCGTTGCCGGCGCAGGTGTCGCCCTGATCGGCACGACGCTGATTCCGCTGCTGACCGGGCTTTTCGGCGGCTGACGGACGACGGGCATTTACGCAATTTGGCGTGAGAGGAGGTGGTTATTTTGAATTTTCTTTGGGATAAGGTTACGGAGTGGCTCAAGGAGCTGCTCATCGGCAGCATTATGAGCAACCTCACAGGGCTGTTTGACAATGTGAATCGACAGGTGGCGGGCATTGCGGACAACGTGGGCGCAACGCCGCAGGCGTGGAACGGCGGCGTATTCGGCATGATCCGAAAACTGAGCGACAATGTGATTCTCCCGATTGCAGGCGTGATTCTCGCGCTGGTGGCGACGCTGGAGCTGATTCAAATGATCGTTGACCGCAACAACATGCACGACATGGACACGTTCATGCTGGCAAAATGGGTGTTCAAGACGGCGTGCGCGGTGGTCATCGTGACCAACACATGGAACATCGTGATGGCGGTGTTCGACGTGGCGCAGAGCGTAGTCAGCCGCGCGTCGGGGCTGGTGATTGCCGATACGGATATCCGCATCGACAGCGTCATCGTCGGGCTTGAAGCGAAGCTGGCGGAGATGGAGCTGGGCGCGCTGTTTGGATTATGGGTGCAGAGCATGTTTGTCGGCTTTACGATGTGGGCGCTGGCAATCTGCATTTTCATCATCACCTATGGACGCATGATCGAGATTTACCTTGTAACCTCGGTTGCGCCCATTCCGATGGCGACGATGGCGAACCGCGAATGGGGGCAGATGGGGCAGAACTATCTGCGGGGTCTTTTTGCGCTGGGGTTTCAGGCGTTTCTCATCATTATCTGCGTGGCGATTTATGCCGTACTGGTGCGCGGCATTGCGGTGGAGAGCGACGTATCCACGGCGATTTGGACGTGCATGGGGTATACGGTACTGCTGTGCTTTACGCTGTTTAAGACGAGCAGCTTGGCACGGAGTATTTTCCATGCCCATTGATTTTAGATAAAGGAGGATAAAGGTGGCATACGTTCCCATTCCGAAAGACCTGACGAAAGTCAGGCAGAAGCTGATTCTGAACCTGACGAAGCGGCAGGTCATCTGTTTTTCCGGCGGGGCGCTCATCGGCGTACCGCTTTTCTTTTTGACGAAAAACGCGCTGCCCGGCAGCATGGCGACGTTTCTTATGATCTTTGCCATGATGCCGTTTTTCGCGTTTGGCATGTATGAAAAGAACGGCGAACCGCTGGAAGCCGTGCTGCGGCACATCATCGAGAGCCGCTATCTGCGCCCAAGACGCAGAATCTATCAGACCCAGAACATCTATGCGCTGCTGGAAAAGCAGGCGCAGCTTGAAAACGAGGTGAAAGCCATTGCTCAAGGCAACAAACAGAAAGCTCACAGGAAGCGAAAAGCGGCAGATTAAGGCGGTCATCCGCCGCGCGCGGAGCGGGCACGGAAACCGCATCAGCGCGCAGCAGACGATCCCCTATCAGCGGATGTACCCGGACGGCGTTTGCCGGGTGGACGTGAACCGCTACAACAAGACGATCCAGTTTCAGGACATCAATTATCAGCTCTCCGAAAACGATGACAAGGACGCGATCTTTGGGAGCTGGTGCGAGTTCATCAACTACTTTGACAGTTCGGTTTCCTTCGAGTTTTCGTTTCTCAATCTGGAAAACGGACAGAGCGGAGGAGATGACCGCATTGAGATGACCGCGCGGCAGGACGATTTTGACGGCATCCGCGAGGAATATGCGCAGATGCTCCAAAACCAGCTCGCGCGGGGCAACAACGGCCTGCGCAAGACGAAATACCTGACGTTCACCATCGAGGCGGACAGCGTGCGCAACGCAAAGCCGCGGCTTGAACGCATCGAGGCGGAGCTGCTGGGCAATTTCAAGCGGATGGGCGTTCACGCGCAGGCGCTGGACGGCAAAGCGCGGCTGGCGCTGCTGCACGGCATCTTCCACATGGACACGAAAGAGCCGTTCGCGTTTGACTGGGACTGGCTCGCGCCATCCGGGCTGTCTACGCGGGACTTCATCGCGCCCGCCTCGTTCGAGTTCCCGGACGGGCGCACGTTCAGAATCGGGGAGAAATTTTGCAGCGCGTCGTTCTTGCAGATTACCGCCGCCGACCTGTCCGACCGTGCGCTGGAAGCGTTTCTGGCGGTGGACAGCAGCCTGATCGTATCCATGCACATCCGCGCCATCGACCAGACGGAAGCCGTGAAGATGGTCAAGCGCAAGATCACCGAGCTGGACAGGACGAAGATCGAGGAGCAAAAGCGCGCCGTGCGTTCCGGCTACGACATGGATATCCTGCCCAGTGACCTGACGACGCTGGACGCGGGCGCAAAGGACATGCTCAAAAGCCTGCAAAACCACAATGAGCGGATGCTGATGCTGACGTTTATTCTGGTCAACGCGGCGGACACGAAGCGCAAGCTCAAGGCGGATGTGCAGCAGTGCCGGAGCATCGCGCAGACGATGAACTGTTCGCTGGTGACGCTGGATTTCCAGCAGGAGCGGGCGATGCAGGCGGCGCTGCCGCTGGGCGTGAACCCGATTCGCATCGAGCGCGGGCTGACGACAAGCGCGCTGGGCATTTTCATTCCGTTTACGACGCAGGAGCTGTTTCAAAAAAGCGAAGGTGCGCTGTATTATGGCGTGAATTCGCTGTCCCACAACATGATTCTGGTGGATCGCAAGCTGCTGAGCAACCCGAACGGGCTGATTCTGGGTACGCCGGGCAGCGGCAAGTCGTTTGCGGCGAAGCGGGAAATGGTCAACGTGTTTCTGGTGACGGACGACGACATCATCATCTGCGACCCGGAAGCGGAGTATGCGCCGCTGGTCAGGCGGCTGCACGGGCAGATCATCCGCATTTCGCCCGTCGGCAGCGACTACATCAATCCGCTGGATATCAACATGAATTACGCGGATGAGGAAGACCCTGTGACGTTGAAATCCGACTTTGTGCTGTCGATGTGTGAGCTGATCGTCGGCGGTAAGGAGGGCTTGCAGCCGATTGAAAAGACGGTCATCGACCGGTGCGTCCGTTCGGTGTATCAGGCGTATTTCGCCGACCCAAAGCCGGAAACCATGCCGATTCTGGAGGATTTGTACGTTGAGCTGAAGATTCAGCCCGAACCCGAAGCCCAGAGGATTGCGACGGCGCTTGAAATCTATGTGCATGGCAGCCTGAACCTGTTCAACCATCGCACGAACGTGAACCTGAAGAACCGACTGGTCTGTTACGACATCAAGGGGCTGGGCAAGCAGCTTAAAAAGCTGGGGATGCTCATCGTGCAGGATCAGGTCTGGAACAGGGTGACGATCAACCGCGCGCAGAAGAAATCGACCCGGTATTACATGGATGAGTTTCACCTGCTGCTGAAAGAGCCGCAGACGGCGGCGTACTCCGTGGAGATTTGGAAGCGTTTTCGAAAATGGGGCGGCATCCCGACGGCGATTACGCAGAACCTGAAGGATCTGCTGGCGAGCGCGGAAATCGAAAACATCTTTGAAAACAGCGACTTTATCCTGATGCTCAATCAGGCGCCGGGCGACCGCGAGATTCTGGCGAAAAAGCTGGGCATTTCCGCGCGTCAGCTCTCTTATGTGAAGCAGTCCGGCGCGGGCGAGGGACTGCTGCTCTACGGCGACACGATCTTGCCTTTTGTGGATCGTTTTCCGCAGAACACGGAGCTTTACCGGCTGATGACGACCCGCCTGAATGAAACGGCGGGTCAGGAGGAGGAAAACGGATGATGGAAATTCTGGCGACGGTGCTGGGCGTTTGCTTTGTGGCGCTGGTGATGTTGTCCCTGTGCAGGGCAGCGGCGCGGGCAGACGCGATGGCGCAGCACGACTGGCAGGTGTTTTGCGATGAGAAAGCGCGAAAGGCTCGCGGGCAGTAAGGCGTACCGCCTGCACTTCGAGGCGGAAAAGCCCAAGCCGCCCTCTATGCTGCGGCACACGGAAAGCGCGGCGGACGCGCTTTCCGACGTGCTGGCCGACGCGGTGCTTCCTGTGGACGAAACGGAAGAAGAAGAAAACGTCGGGGTGCAGGCGGTGCGGACGGGCAGGCAGGGCGCAGAATCCAGCGTTCGGCGGATGTCCAAGCAACGGCAGAAAAAGCAGATTCAGCGGCAGTACGCGGCGGCGCAGACCGGGCGGCAGGCGGAAGGGATCGTCGTGCAGGGCGCGGGCGAAGCCGTGTTCACGCCCGTTCAAAGGACGGAGCGGAAAATCGAGGGGTTCATTCGGAAAAATCGGGGAAAGCTGGTTATCCTGCTCCTTGCGGTGATGATGACGTATATGCTCAGCAGCCTGTCCGGGTGTATGCCGATTGCGCAGTCGCTGCTTGAATCGCTGGTCATCGGCACCTATCCCGCCGAGGAGGATGACCTGGTTGCCGCTGAACGGGCGTATTGCGAGATGGAGGACGCGCTGCAAGACGAGCTGGACAGGTACGGAGAGATTCATCCCGGCTACGACGAGGTGCAGGTGGAGCAGATGGAAATCTGGCACGACCCGTATGTGCTGCTGGCGCTGGTCAGCGCGCGCATCGGCAGGGAGTGGACGGTGGACACGGCGATGCCGACATTGGAGCTGCTTTTCGGGCAGCAGTATAAGCTGACAACCTCGGTCGAGAAGGAAACGCGCTGCCGCACGGAATGGAAGAAGGAATATAAGCAGGTGGAAGACCCCCAAACGGGCGAGATGAAGTGGCGGGAGAACTGGGTACAAATCGAAGTGGCATACACCTATACGATCTGCAAGGTGAAGCTGGTCAACAACATGCTCTCTCACCTGCCGTTTATCGTGCTGAGCAGGGAAAAGGTCGGCATGTACGCGCTGTATATGGCGACGCTGGGCAACCGCCCCGACCTGTTCCCGTCCTCGCCCTATGTGGGTAAGTACACCAGCAAGCCCCCGGCACATGAGATCCCGGAGGACTACCTTGCCGATGAAACCTTTGCCGCCATTCTAAAAGAGGCGGAAAAGTATGTGGGATACCCCTATGTTTGGGGCGGCAGCAGCCCGAGTACCTCGTTCGACTGCTCCGGCTTCGTCAGCTATGTCTACAATCAATGCGGCTGGAGCTTCGGACGGCTGGGGGCGCAGGGGCTATACAACATCTCCGCCCGGACGAGCAGCCCCAAACCCGGCGACTTGGTGTTCTTCACGGGGACTTATGAAACGCTGGGGATCTCCCATGTGGGCATCTATGTGGGCGACGGCTGGATGCTTCATTGTGGCGACCCCATCAGCTATGCCAACCTCAACACGAGTTACTGGCAGTCCCATTTCTACGCCTACGGAAAATTGTTTTGACAGGAGGTTTTTATGGCTATCTCCAAAAGCGCAAAAATTCAGGCCGAGATCGAAAAGGTCACGGCCAAGATCAACGAGCAGCAGGCACGGCTCAAGGAGCTGGAACAGAAAAAGCTGGAGGCCGAGAACAGCGAGATCGTGGAGATCGTGCGCGGCATGAGCCTTTCGCTCACCGACCTGCCCGTGCTGCTTCAGACCATCAAGAGCGGCGGCACTTTGGGACAGAATGTCCCGAAGTCTGCGGATAAGGAGGACAGCAAATGAACAAGTGGATGAAGAAGCTGACAGCGGCGCTCTGCGCCGCTGTTTTGATGTGCGGTATGGCGGTCACAGCCTACGCCGGGGGCGGTGAGGAATGGGACAGTCTTGATCCGGTGGAGCCGCTGCCTACCGAAACCGTTGACCCCGGCGAGGGCTTCACCGAGGACGGCAACCTTGTGACCCGTGACCTGCTCTATGACAAGGCCACCAACAAGCAGTTCATCACGGTGCAGACCAGCGGCGGCAGCACCTTTTACATCGTCATTGACTACGATAAGCCCACCGATGAGGACGGCGAGCAGTACCAGACCTACTTTTTGAACATGGTGGACGAGGCTGATCTGCTGGCGGCGATGCAAGCGGCAGGCGGTGAGCTGCCGGAGTGTTCCTGCGCCGACAAATGCGCCGTGGGTGCTATCAACACGGATTGCGCCGTCTGCGCCGTGAACATGGGCGAGTGCCAGGGCAAGGCCCCGGAGCCTGCGCCTGTGGTAGAGCCGGAGCCTGACCCCAAGCCGGAGCAGCCCAAGAACAGCGGCGGGACGCTCCTGCTGGTGCTGGCCGTGGCGGTCATCGGCGGCGTGGCTGGCTGGTATTTCAAGATCTACCGTCCTAAAAAGCAGCAGGCCATCGATGCTGCGGAGGACTACGGCGACGATTACAACGATACCCCGCCTTGGGAGGACGAGGACGAAACGGAAAGTGAGGATGAAGCATGAGATTTACCAATAGTCCCTATGAGGACTTTATGAAAGAAAAAAGCTACTTTAAGGGTGTTCCGCCCAGCCTGCCGCCCAAAGGCTCCCGCTGTGATGGCTGCCCCTACTGGCACGGGATCGGCTGCGTGTTCTGCTACCGGGAACAGCTCAAGCCCAAGACAGGGGGCAAACATGAGCCGTGAACTGACCCGGCAGGAAAAAACGGCGATTCGTAAGCTGGTGACAAAATGGTGCGCCAACTACGATAAAGACTATGGCTGCCTGCCGCTGGACTGTCCCTGCTATATGCTGGGCAAGTGCTGGACAGGCGCATATTGCCGCTATTTCCGCTCTGCGGTGCTGCCCCTTGATCCTGTGCTGGAAAGGTCGCTGACCGTGGAGCGTATCACGGAAACCCGATCTTGCCCGGTATGCGGCAGGGCATTTCTCCCGGACGGGCGGCAGCGGTATTGCTCCCCAGCCTGCGCCGGGGCTGCCCTGCGGGAGCAGAAGCGGGCATATATGCGCCGCAAGCGGAGGTAGTGCGTGGAAAAATAGTCCCGGAAAACGCCCGCATTTACAAGGCTTTTCCGGGGCGCTTTTGGGGTGGGCGGTATGTTTTCCCGTCCGCCCCTGTTTTTGCAGAAATGCTTTCCACATCTAAGCGCCGGGGCTTTGGGACATTTTGTCCCGAAGTCCCGGCTGAAAGGAGGAATTATGCCTAAATACTATGAGATCAGCGAGGCGGCGGCAAAGCGGGCAAAGGACATGAACAGCTATTCCGACTATGCCCCCGGCTCGGCCACAGCGGGCTACCGGGCAATGGTGGATGAAGCCTATGCGCTGGCAGAGAAGCAGAAAGCGCAGGTCGATCCCATGTACCATGATAAGATCGACGCCCTTGTTGACCGCTACGCCCGCAGGCTGGCGGAAAACCTCAATGAGCGCAACGCCATTGACGCCCGTGTGCCGTCCATTCTGATCACCGGGGGCGGCAATTTCCCCGCGGCGAAAAAGGCCAAGCAGAACGCCGCCCGGGATCGCAACTACGGCGAGTACGCGGAAATTGAAAAGCTGCTGGACAAGATACGCTCCACAGGCCGGGGCGGGATCAGCGCCGACGATGACCTTGCCGTGGAAAAGCTCACGAAAAAGCTGGAGGGAATGGAGTCTCAGCAGGCCATGATGAAGGCGGTCAATGCCTACTACCGCAAGCACAAGACGCTGGAGGGCTGTCCCGAGCTGACGGCGGAGCAGGTAGAAAAGGTCAAGGCGTCCATGTCCCAAGACTGGCGCAAAGACCCCGTTCCGTTTCCATCCTATCTGCTCACCAACAATAACGCCAACATCCGCCGTGTGCGCCAGCGCATCGAAGATCTGAGCCATAAGACGGAGTTTGTGGGCTGGACATTCCCCGGCGGCGAGGCTAAGGTCAACGAGGCGGAGAACCGATTGCAGCTCATTTTTGCGGAAAAGCCGGATGCCGATACCCGGCAGGCGCTCAAAAGCGAGGGCTTCAAATGGGCACCCAGCCAAGGGGCATGGCAGCGGCAGCTCAACCAGAACGCCATCCGCGCCGCCGCAAGGCTGGACTTCCTGCGCCCGGAGGACGGCAAAAGCCCCTATCAGCTTCAGCCCTTTGCGAAACGGGCGGAGAAAGATGTATCACGGTGAGGAGGGTATATGGACAAAAACCAAGGCTATGAGATCATCAAGGCCGTCATGCTGGAAAACGGC
>ERZ772889.3196-NODE-3196-length-11667-cov-2.930331_pt1 | contig 11667 bp, 5 predicted proteins | sample MGYA00512127_ERZ772889 | MGnify/ENA primary metagenome ERZ772889 (study PRJEB29015, sample SAMEA2737689) | human gut metagenome | biome: human gut; feature: human-associated habitat; material: faeces | place: China | collected 2012 ... | reverse complement strand
CGGCGCGCTCAACCTCAATTACCGGACCAACAACTCGCTTCCCCGCAAGGGAACCATCCTCGTCTCATCGGCCCGCCAGCAGGTCGTCGACACGATTTACCTGATGCAGTACGGCACGACGCCGCTCCTGGAGTTCAAGTACATCGGAAAACAATATTCGTCCGTTAGCACGATCGACTCCGTTGCGATCGACACCAACATTCCGTTGTCCAAGAAAATCTACTGGACGGTCGTTTACGACGAGAATTCCGCTGCCGAACCGTGGGCCGACAGCGTCAGCTACGCCCAGGATTTCAAGTATTTCCGGTTCCGGATCGCCGACAACAAGAAATTCGAGCCCCGCGCGGCACGGTTTCGTCTGCGATTCCGGGATGACTGGGGCGAAGATCACACAACCTATTTCACAGCCTATCAGGGTATCCCGGGCGGTACGGCGGAGACCCGCGAGATGACCTTCGAGGAGCTGCGCGGGCTGATCGCGGAGGCGGAAGGCGAGATCACCCTCGATCAGGACATCGCCGTAAGCGGCACGGTCATCAGCGACTGGGCCTCGCCCAACATGGCCGGAAGCCCCATGCTCAAGGCCGCGGCAAAACCCGATCTGGGCATCAACGACTGCACGGCCTACATGCAGAACGCCGACGCCTCGCTGGGTCTCGCTCTGGTCACGACCGACGCCCAGCAGAACAACCTGCAACGATATGACAAACTCAAACTCGGGTGCAAGGGCCTCACGCTGACCAAGCGGAGCAACCCCGAGCGCTACACGCTCAGCGGCGTGACGCAGGACCACATCGTCACCAAAGAGGCCGGAACGGCCGAAGAGCTGCCCGCGAAGCGACGCTTCATCGACCAGCTGACCGACGCCGACATCTACACCCAGGTGACGCTCAAACGCTGCCAGATGGCCGTGCGCACCGGACGTTTCATCCCCGTGCACATCAACTACACCAACAGTTTCAACAACTACTACCCCGCGGCCGTACTCGACCGTCACGGCGACATGATCTACCTGATGACCAACCACGGCTGCGACTGGCGTTTCAAGGAGATGCCCGACGGCGAGGGAACGATCACAGGCATCATCGTACACGAGCCTTACACCTTCTTCGAGCGGGGCGGCGACATCGGCCGTTACCAGATCCGCAACGTGACGCGCGAGGACATCGCGCTGGACGAGTCGGCCGACAACGTCTTCTCGGCCGTGGCCGTGGAGTGGAGTCCCGACGGCAGCAAGGACCCCCGCGCCTACGCATTCCCGCAGTATCCGCATCCGGCAACCGACAGCGGTCAGGCGCATTGCGTGGCCGCAACGACGGGTTCGGGACTCTCGTTTATGAGCACCTACGCCTGGCTGGCCGTCGGCAGCGCCTACCGGGCCGCCGAAAACGGGCTGACCATCAACAACGCCTCGTGGGGCCACAAACAGCTGTGGGACACGGCGAAGAACACGGGAAACTCCCTGATCTTCGAGTTCTCGACGCAGGGCGTCAGCTCCACGCAATGCTCCTTCGTCTTCACCTGCCGCTACCACTCGGCACAGGGCGGACTGCGCTACTGAACGGCGGAATATTCGCTCGACGGCGACAACTGGAAGAAGCTCACCGATTTCACGGTTCCCGACAACGGCAACTGGGGCAACATGCAGCTCGAGCAGCTTTCGGGCGACAAGAACGTGTGGATGCAGGTTCCCACCGAGATTCTGGGACAGAGCGTGGCATGGATCCGCCTGCGCCCCGTGCAGAACAAGATCGGCACGGCGACGACCTACGACACCGCGACCATCGCATCCAACGGGCAGGTAGCCAACGCATTCACCGTCTCCTACGCAGCCCTGCGTTACAACAAATAAACCAGCGAACGACATGAAAACATACGACACGATACAGATGCTGCGCCGGCTGGCTTTCGGGGCGACGCTGCTCACGGCCACGGCCCTGCTGCCCGCCTGCGACGACGATCCCGCCGCACTGGACGAGGAACTGACGACCGATCCGGGAACGAGCGTCCAGCCCGAAACCCTGCGTTTCATCAGTTACAATATTCTCGAGGGCATGAAGCTCGACAAAGCCCAGAACTTCGACAACTTCGTCGACTGGGTGAAGGAGAAGGACCCCGACTTCATGGCCCTCTGCGAGTGCAACGCATTCACCGAGGAGTCGCTCACGGCCCTTGCCGGCCGCTACGGGCACCCCTACGCCATACTCTGCAAGGAGAGCGGATTTCCGGTGGGGCTGACGTCGAAATACCCCATCGAACTGCGCAACCGCCTGCTCGAAGACGTTCCCCTCTGGCACGGAGCCATCCACACCCGCATCAAGGACATCAACGTCGTGGTGCTGCACCTCTATCCCTTCGGAACCTATCCCAACGGGCAGGGCGCAGCCGGGACGGGCAACACCTACCGCGACCGGGAGATCAACTGCATCCTCGACAGCACCATCCGCCGCTATCCGGTGGAACCGCTGTGGCTGATGGCGGGCGACTTCAACTCCTATTCGCCCAAGGATGCCGACGCGATGCCCGCGAACACCTATTTCGAGACGCATTCGATCGTACTCAAGAGCGGATACTGCGACGCCCTGCGCGACCGCCACAGCCAGTTCTTCCACACCGTTCCCACCCCCTACAACGGCGAATCGACGGCGGATCAACGGCGGATCGACTTCATCTACGCCTCGCAGGCCGTGATGCGTGAAATAACCGACTCGCGCATCATCTACGACGAATTTACCGCCACGCATTCGGACCACTACCCGGTGATGATCGAATTCCGCCACTACCCCTCCGGGAAGCAAGCATCAGGAGTTGCACTTAAATAAAAATTCGCATGAAACAATATATCATATTACTGATCCTGCTGGTTTCGGGAGTGCTGACGGCAGCGCCTGCCTTCGCGCAGAAAAGCGGAACCAAACATACCGTAACGGGCAAGGTTACGGACCAGAGCGGCGAGCCGCTGATCGGCGCGACCGTACTGGTGACGGGCACGACGAACGGCGCCAGCACCAACGCCACGGGCGATTATTCGATCCAGGTTCCCGAAGGCGCTTCGCTGACCTTCCAGTACATCGGCTATGAAGCCAAAACCGAAAAGGTCGGCGCGCGCACGAAGGTCGACGTGAAACTCGAACAGAGCAAGCAGACCATCGACGAAGTGGTCGTGATCGGCTACGGCACGGTGAAGAAAACCGACCTGACGGGTTCGGTGGCCAACGTCAAGATGAGCGACATCAAGGACGTGCCGGTGGTTTCGGTCGACCAGGCCCTCCAGGGCCGCATCGCCGGCGCCGACATCATGGCCACGACCGGAGAGCCGGGCGCCACGACCTCGATCCGTATCCGCGGCACACGCTCGATCTCGGCATCGAACGAACCGCTGATCATCGTCGACGGCGTCATCGACGGCATTCACGACCTGAACGACATCAACTCCGCGGACATCGAGTCGATCTCGGTGCTGAAGGACGCCTCGTCGACGGCCATCTACGGCGCGCGCGGCTCGAACGGCGTGATCGTGATCACGACCAAGAAGGGCCGCGGCATGGACGGACGACCCAACATCACCTTCAAGACCGACCTGGGATTTTCGCAGCTCCCGCGTCAGCTCGACATCATGGATGCCACGGAGTTCGCCCGCTACCGCAACGACTACGCCTATTTCTTCTCAAGCGCCGACGGCAACGATAAAATCGAACCCGACTCGCCGATGTCGAAATACCCCTTCCCCAACCCCGAGGCCAAAGGCGTCGGCACGAACTGGATCGACGCCATCACGCGCACGGCGCTCTATCAGAATTACGACCTTTCGATTTCGGGAGCCTCCGCGAAAAGCTCCTACTACGCCTCGGCCGGATTCAACGAAACGCAGGGCATCATCGACAACAGCGGGCTGAAACGTTACTCGGCGCGCCTGAAAGTCGATCACGAGTTCGCCAAATGGCTCAAGGCCGGACTGAACCTGAGCTACACCTACCGCGATCAGGACGAAAACCTGGCCACCATCGGCGGAACCAACTGGTGGAACGCCGCCGTGTTCCTCAGCCCGTTCCTCTCCCCCACATCCGATATGAACGACCTGTGGTACTCGGGACAGAAATTCAACAACCCGCGCATCATGCTCGATCACTGCCTCAAGAACGCCCGGCGCATTTCGCTCAACAACAGCGCATTCGTCGAAGTGCCCCCCGTCAAGGGGCTGAAGTTGCGCAGCCAGTTCACCTACTACTCCTACCAGCGCCACGGACGCTACTACGAGCCGGGATACCTGCCGGCCAAGAAGGAGAACGAAGGCGGTTACGCCAGCCGCGACGAGTACGACGACACGAGTTTCTCAAGCGAAAATACGGTCTACTACGAATTGCGCCCCAAGAGCGGCCACAATTTCGACGTGCTGGGCGGATACACCGCGCAGATCAAGTACGACAACAACCTGAGCATCACCGGGCGCGGCTACACGCTCGACGAACTCACCTGGAACAACATGGCCGCGGTTCCCGACAAGCAGAACTCCTCGATCAGCACCAACCACACGGACTGGACCAAGATGTCGGTGTTCGGACGTCTGAACTACAACTACAAGGAGCGTTACTACGTTACGTTCACGGCCCGTTACGACGGCGCCTCGAACTTCGCCGCCAACAAGAAATGGGGATTCTTCCCCTCGGCGGCCCTCCGCTGGAACATCGCCAACGAGAAGTTCCTGCAAAAAGCCAAGTGGATCGACGAACTGGCCCTGCGCGCCAGCCTCGGACGCACCGGTAACGACGCCATCTCGGCCTACCGTTCGCTGGCGGCCGTCGGCAACTCGACGAGCGGCTACCTGATGGGAGGCACGCAGCAGCTGGCGGTCTACCCGTCGCGTCTGGCATCACCCGACCTGACGTGGGAAACCTCCGACCAGTATACCCTCGGAGCCGACATCTCGCTGTTCGACGGACGGCTCAACGTCACGGCCGACGCCTATCTGATCAAGACCCGCGACCTGCTGCTGACCGTACAGGTAGCCTCGCAGACGGGTTACACCAACTACTTCGCCAACGCCGGACGCACCACCAACAAGGGGTGGGAACTCACCGTCGAAAGCCGCAACATCGTCCGTCCGAAATTCCAGTGGTCGACGACCCTCACCCTGTCGCGCAACAGGCAGATGGTGGACGACATCGCCTCGGAAGACTTCGTGACAGCCTACTCGTCGCCGTCGTCGTCGGGAACCACCTACATGATGTACGGCTACAAGAAGGGCTACACGCTCAACGCCCTCTGGGGATTCCGCTACGGCGGCGTATGGCACAACCAGGAAGAGGTCGAGCGCAACAAGATCACCAAGGCCTACGCCTCGGCCAGCGGCAACACCTTCAAGCCCGGATACGCCCGCTATCAGGACATCAACCACGACGGAGCGCTGAACAGCGACGACCTGGTCTACCTCGGATCGGCCGACCCGGACCTCTACGGCGGTATCCAGAACACGTTCAACATCCATAACTTCACATTCAGCTTCTTCTTCAACTACTCGATCGGCGGCAAGATCTACAACGTCGCCGAACTCTGGATGGGCAACGGTTCGCCCTATACCAACCAATACAAGTACATGCAGAACTCCTGGCATCCGGTCCGCAACCCGAATTCGAACCTGCCGATGGCCGGCAGCTACGACGCCCTGCCCAGCGACCGGCTGGTGCACGACGCAAGCTACCTGCGGCTGAAGAACATCTCCGCGAGCTACACGTTCGACATGCGCAAGGTCACCAAAAACCGCCTGCGCGACATCCGCGTAAGCGTCAGCGGCGAGAACCTCTACCTGTGGAAGAAATACAACGGATTCGACCCGGACGTTTCGACATCGAGTTCCAACTCGGCCCTGCGGCGTGTCGACATCGGCGCCTATCCCAAGCCCCGGACCATTATTTTCAGCCTCCAGATCAGATACTAACAGCCAAGACCATGAAATCATACAGTTTCCTGAAAAAATACCTGCTGGCAGCCACGGCAACCGCCGCCCTGCTGTTCAGCGCGTGCGACCTGGACGAACACCCCACGTCGTTCGTAGGACCCAAGGAGTACTACAAGACCCGGGCGCAATGCCTGGCGGGCCTGAACGCCTGCTACATACCGATCAACAGCATCTACGACTACTGTTTCCTGATCATGACCGAAGGCGTCACCGACCTGATGTACATCGCTTCGGGAACCAAGGACGCCCAGCTCGACATATCCCCCGCGAAGCCGCTCAACGGCCAGAAGATATGGACCCAGTGCTACAAGGGCGTCATGTACTGCAACTCGACCATCGCCGCCATCGAACGTTCGCCCCTGAACGACATCAAGGAGTCTTCGGAAGCCGACAAGCTGCCGCTGCTGGCCGAAGGCGTGGTCATCCGCTCGTTCTACTACTGGCTGCTGACCTGCATCTTCGGCGACGTGCCCTTCTACACCAAGGAGGTCGCCGACCAACAGGTGATGCAGGAGATCGCCCACATGGGCCGCATGTCGGCAAAGGAGACCCGCGACTACCTGATCGACGAATTGCAGCGTTACGTGCCCTCGATGGACCAGGTGCGTTCGTCGGAGGTCGCGGACAACCGCATGGGCGCCGCGATGGGCTGGATGATGATTGCCAAGCTCGCGCAGTGGAACCACCGCTGGGACGACGCCCTCGAGGCGCTCGGCGAACTGGAGAAAATCTACGGCGACCTGCAACAGTATCCGCTCGAAGACATCATGTTCCGCAACAAGAACACCCCGGAGTCGATCTTCGAGGTGCAGCGCACCTACACGCCCGGCGGACTGTCCGTCACGACCAACGTGGCAGCCATCACCACTCCGTACCACAACGGCAAGGGCATCTACGACGGCGTGGAGATTCCCGAAATGGGCACGGGCATGACCACCTGGACCTCCATGCGCCCCAACAGCTACTTCTGCGACGGTCTCCAGACCAAAAAAAGCAACGACAAGCGCAAAACGCTGAACATGGCGTGGGAATACGACGGCAAGCCCTTCTCGGGCGTGGGAACCCGTCCGTGGCTCGGCCCGAAATTCTGGTGTCCGGGGATGCAGAACACCGCCGACTTCTCCAACCAGAAGGTATTCCGCTATGCCGACGCCATCCTGATGATGGCGGAGTGCTACGCCGAGACGGAGGACTCCGACGAGGCCGTCCGCTACCTGAACATGGTCCGGGAACGCGCCGGAACCACCGCCTACGTCTTCAAGAACAAAGATGCGCTTCTGGAGGAGATCCAGAAGGAGCGCGGACGCGAACTGCTGGGCGAATTCCAGCGCAAGTTCGACCTGGTACGCTGGGGAATCTGGTATCGGATGACCTACGAATACACCAACTACCCGACGCTCAAGGACAACATGCTCCCCTGCCACGAATACTACCCGATCCCCGACAAGGAGGTCGTCTATTCGGGCGGCGCGCTCGACAACAAGGCCTATAACGAATACGGCATGTAAGGCCGACGGAACGAACAAAAAAACACAACGATGAAAAATAACCTTACAGACTGCATCTACAAAGCGTGGCGCACGGGCATCCTGCCCCTCGTCACGGCGCTGCTCCTGCTGACCGGATGCGAAATGGATTCGGACATGGACCTGCCGCTGAATGTGGATTCCAACAAATACACGCTGACTTCGGACGCCGGCTCCACCCAGGTGCGGATCTATTCCACTGGCGAATGGTCGGTCCGTCTGTCGGAAGACGTGGAATGGGCCTCCATCAACCGCCTGAACGGCTCGGGGAACACCCCCGTACTGTTCAAATACGGCGCCAACTACGGCGTGCCGCGCACCGTGGACATCATCTTCACCCGCGGCGGACTCGAACAGGCGGTACGCATGACGCAGGAGGGCGAAGACCCCATCCTGTCGTTGGAGGAGAGCCGCATCGAGATTTTCAGCAACCCCTGGGACCTCCGCATCGGGCTTGACAACAACCTCCGGGAGGATTACAAACAGATCCGGGACACCATCGTCTATTCGGTGATTCCCGACGAGGACGACGACGAAACGCCCGAGCCGGACGAGGAGTGGATCGAAAACCTGGCCGTCGGAACCGACGCCGTCACGTTCAGCACCCTGAAGAACAACTCGCCGCGCAAACGGCAGGCCGCGATCACGCTGACCTATATCGACGCCAAGGAGAAGAAACACGCCGTCACGCTGACCGTCACGCAGGCGACCGAAGAGGCCTGCATGACCTTCACGCCCGACCGCGCCAAGACCACGCGCAAGGCCACGACCATCAAGGCCGAGCTGAAGCACAACCTGGGCAGCCTGCTCGGCAAGGTGGTCTACACGCCGACCTACGAAGGCGCGTCGGCCGACTGGATCGAGAACATCACGCTCGAAGACAAAGTGCTGTCGTTCGACGTGAAGGCGAACGACTCGGAAGGCCCGCGCAGCGCGTCGATCGCCTTCTCGCTGCCGGGAACGGCCGGAGAGCTTACGCCCGCGGCGCCGTTCGTCGTCGAACAGACCTACGAAGCCGACTACCGCACGCTGATCAAGGGCGAGAGCGGACAGGTCGTGATCAACAATCCCGAAGCCAGCTTCGAGGGCATCGTGATCAGCGACAAGGACAATGCCAACGTGGAGACGACGCCCAACACGGAACGCAACGCCACCGACTACACGGTGAACGCCAAGACGGCCTACGTGCAGATGCTCGACGGCAGCTACGGATACCGCCTGCAATTCGACGCGACGGACGACAACACGCTGAAACGCTACTCGCAGGTGAAAATCTCGCTCAACGGCGTGACCCTCACCAAGGAGGCCGATCCCGAACGCTACACGCTCAGCGGACTGACGGCGGCCAACATCGTCAGCCAGACGCCCGGAACGGCCAGCGACCTCATCCGCAAGGAGAAGTCGATCGGCCAGCTCACCGACGAGGACATTTACACCTACGTCTCGCTCCGGGAGGTGGAATTCGCCCTGCCCGACGGCAGCTACACCAACGTCAACGAAGGCTATTTCGGAACGGCCAACCACACCAGCTGCGTACCCCGAACGCTCTGTGACAAGGACGGCGGCGCGATCTCGATGCTGGTCAACAACAAGACTCCCTGGCGGCGCGACGGCAGCGGCATGCCCAAAGGCAAGGGCACGTTGAGCGGCGTCATCGTCCACGACCTCCAGCCCCGCTACGGCTACACCAACGAGGGGTACATCGGCCGTTACTCGGTCCGCGTGCTCGAAAAGGAGGAGATCGACCTCGCCGCTTCGGAGTCGAGCTCCAACCGCCAGACGCTCGTGGAGTGGAACTGGAACAACGCCGAGGTCAGGACCAACGCCGACGGAACGATCGCCCCGGATAGGGGCAACGGCTCGCTCTGGTGCACCGACCCCGCAGCCAAATACCTCCTGGACAACGAGTACAACGGACTCACGACCAGCGCCGGGCTGAACGGCAAGAACGCCCTGAAATTCGAGAACACCTACTGGTGGGACTTCGCCGAAAACACGGGCTACGCCGTGGCGCTGAAGTTCTCGACCGAGGGCGCCGGCGCGAACCTCTCGCTCAACTTCACCAACTCGCAGGGCAACGCCGGCGGCACGAGCATCTACGGCCCCGTCTACTGGCAGGTGGAGTACTCGACCGACGGGGTGAACTTCACCGTGCTGCCCGAATCGGGCTTCTGCTGCCGGCCGTTCGTCTATTGGCAGGGAGCAGGCGGCAAAGACCTCTCCTACTGCGCCGTCCCGGGCTACGCCGACCGCGTGTTCATCCTGCCGGACGCCCTGCGCAACCGCCCGGAGGTCACGCTGCTGATCAAGGCCCGGAGCACGCAGTGCATCGCCTCGAACACCGCCACGGTGGACCAGGGAGACACGGGCACGATCACATCCGACATGGCGGCCAACAAGCGTTCGCCGATGCGTTTCGGAACCATAGCCGTAAAGAGTAACAAATAAACCGCTCAGGCGGGGAGGGCGCGTCCCTCCCCCGCCGATGCGCGAAACCAAATTCAGACCACGATGAAACAGATAAAATCATTGTACCGAAGGCTGCTGCTCCCGCTGCTGGGCGGGCTGGCGCTCACGGCCTGCGAAAAAGACAACGGCGAAGAGACCCGCATCTCCGAGTTCGGCCCCTACAAGAAAGAGATCATAGCCCCCTGGAAAGGCGGCACGGGGAGCATTCCGGTCCTCGCCAACCAACCCTACGACATCGAACTGATCAATCCCGACAACGGATGGCTCACACTCGACACCGAGGGCCGCGGAACGCATTTCACGGGCGACGACTATTTCAAATTCCAGGCCACGACCAACGACGGCTTCCCCCGCATGGAGGGCATCCGCCTCTGGACCCACAACCGCGCGGATACCGTATACATCAAACAGGAGGGCTTCATCACCCCGAAACTGGACTTCTCGACCCGCAGCATCATGGTGCTCGGCGACGGCGGACAGGCGACGGCGCAGCTCTCCACCAACCTCGAACTGGAGGACCTCCGGCAGTCGATCGTCTACACGAGCGCCGACGAGGGCGGATGGATTTCGGACCTCGACATCAGCAACGGGTTCCTGATTCTCCAGACCGACCCCAACGCCGACCCCGAAGCCCTGCGCAACGCCCGCATCACCCTCAGCTACCGCGACGGGTGGAACCGGACCATCTCCTCGACGGTCTACCTCACGCAGGCCAACGCCAAGAACGAGTTCGGGCACGAAATCTCGTTCAGCGAGGTGCGCGACCTGATGGGCATCGTCAACAAGGACGTCTACATCGAGGGACGCATCATCAGCGACATCGGCAACGGCAACAACGGCGAGAACATGATGACGGGACAGACCTCGATCGACTACACCGAGACCTACCGCACGGCCTACATCCAGAGCCTCGACGGTTCGCAGGGCTTCATGATCAAGACCGTGACCGAAGACGACAACATCTTCGAACGTTACAGCAAGGTCCGCATCCTGCTCAAGGGCGTCACGGTCGAAGCGGAGTCGAACCCCGAACGCTACATTCTCAAGAAAGTCACCTCGGCGATGGTCATGTCCTCGGTGTCAGGCTCGGCGGCCGACATTCCGCAGAAGGTGAAGCGCTACAACGAGCTGACCGACATGGACGTATACACCTGGGTAACGCTGGCCGACTGCGAGCTTCCCGTACGCAAAGGCAGCCTGACGCCGATCAACGAAGGCTATGCACGCAGCACCAATGCCAACCGCGAAACGAAATACCCGATGCTGGTGCGCGACAAGAACGGCGACAGTTTCTACATGCTGACCAACACCACCTGCAAATACCGCCGCGACGGCAGCATGCTGCCCTACGGTTCGGGGAACATCTCGGGCGTACTGGTTCACGAGACCCACGACCGCTTCGTCTGGATGGGATCGAAGGACATGGGCGACATCGGCCGCTACCAGATCCGCCACCTCACCCGCGAGGACATCGCGCTGGAGAAGGATTTCGAGAACAGCTTCTCGGCCCTCCTGACCGAATACCGCTACGGCAAGCTCGAAAGCCACATCTTCCGCCCCACGACCGGCAACAACGGCTACCTGACCTTCACCCATCCCGACGAGAAATCGGGCGACGCAGGCTGGGGCGTGAGCGACCCGAGCTACCTCGGCCCCATCGGCGGAATTGCTGCAATGAAGCGGTGGAAAAAGTTACTCGCGCTGCCGCCGATCGCT
>ERZ772889.3190-NODE-3190-length-11685-cov-4.162769_pt1 | contig 11685 bp, 9 predicted proteins | sample MGYA00512127_ERZ772889 | MGnify/ENA primary metagenome ERZ772889 (study PRJEB29015, sample SAMEA2737689) | human gut metagenome | biome: human gut; feature: human-associated habitat; material: faeces | place: China | collected 2012 ... | reverse complement strand
AAAATACAAGTTTTATATCCAAAATAAGAAAAATAATTTCTGAAATATACATATAAAAGCGAAAATAGAAAAATAAGCATATAATAGTATTTTTCGAGCTCTTTTGCATTCATCAGAACTGGAACCGGATAAAGCGGGTTTGCTTCTTTATCGGCATATCTGGAAAGCTCCGGAATATCTTCTTTTTGAATCTCGGAAAAAGTATCACCAATCTGGAAATATTTTTTCATGTCTTTGATGGCAGAGATAAATTTATCAGCAGCTACTTCATAATCATCGGATTCGTCAGCAATACCTGCATAAACAGCAAGTCGGTAAAGCTTTTTGCAAATGGTAGAACCATAATCTTCTAATACCATCGGAAGTATTGTCGCATTGGCAAGTCCGTGTGGAATATTATATTTGCCGCCAAGGGAGTGGGCTACGGCATGGACATAGCCGACATAGGATTTGGTAAAAGCACATCCGGCAAAGAAAGAGGCTTTCAACATTTCTTTTCTTGCTTCTATATTCTGACCGTCGTCATATGCTTTGTAGATATTGTCAAAAATTAATTTAGTTGCTTTTTTAGCATATTTTCTGGTATGTCTTGTAGTAGAACCGCCAATATAAGCTTCTACGGCGTGGGTTAAGGCATCCATACCGGTGGTGGCGGTAAGAGATGGCGGAAGACTTATGGTTACTTTCGGGTCTAATACAGCATATGCAGGAATTAAAGGAAAATCATTGATGGCATATTTGTGTCTTGTCTGGGCATCTGTGATAACAGCAGCGAGAGTGGTTTCGCTTCCGGTTCCTGCAGTTGTCGGAATCGCAACCAATAAAGGCAGTTTTTTATGCACTTTTAAGATACCTTTCATTTTGGATAAAGACTGCTTAGGTTTTGCGATTCTTGCACCGACGGCCTTGGCACAGTCGATACTGGAGCCACCACCAAAACCAATGATAGCATCACAGTGTTTTTCAAGATAAAGCTCTCTTGCTTCTTCTACATTTGTTGTAGTTGGATTAGCAACCGTCTTATCATAGATAAAATAATGGATGTTATGGTGGTCAAAATGCATAAGCATCCGGTCTAAAAGACCAAATTTGCGGATACCGGCATCTGTAATGATTAATATAGTATCAATGCCTTTTTCTTCAAAAAGCCCGGTCAGTTTGGAAGTGCTGTAAAAAACTTCCGGATGTCTGTAAGGCAAAAAAGGGATTGCAATTTTAAAACATTTCTGAAAAATTCTGCAATATGCAGCTTTACATTTATTCATGATCATCATTCCTTTCTAATTCATTACAATATTGTTCTAAGTTTGCGGAAATTGTTTTTAATGCAGAATAAAAAACAGCCCGGGTTTCATCGGAAAGATCTGAGCCGCCAAAAGATACCGCATTGTTGATTGCGGCATTTACTTTTTGGGCATAAGAAATCCCTTTGGGTGTAAGGATGACTTTGGCACGGTATTTCCGCTTGTCGGACGTATCTTCTGCGTTGACATATTCTACCAACCCCTGTTCTAGGAGGTCGGCAAGCGCCCTGGAAATACCAGCCTTGTTTTCTTTGGCGAGAACACAGATTTCAGCGGCAGTAAGACCTTCCGGAGAATTGTTTAGAAAATTCATGCATGTAACATGAGTGCCCTTAAGACCAATTTTGTTCATCTCATATTTCTTTATTTTTACAATGTTTTTGTAAATCGATGCAATATTGGTGGTAAAGGTTTCAAATCGTTCAATCATAGCTGCCTCCATAAAGCTACGGAAAAGTGTATTATTTTCCGTTATTCACATAAAAAAAGATGTTGCATACTCAACATATAAAAGCATAACAGTTAAAAGTTGAATAGTCAACATCTTTGCACGTATATAGAATAAAAAAGTATTGGAAGCGAACTAATTCAATATAGAAAGAATAAATCTCCGGTTTCAGTTGGAGTTTACAGAAACCACGCATCCGGATTGGTAGAAGAGATGCAGACAGCTCCGGCATATACGGGATACAACCTTAGGCATCAGTGCCGGCAGGATTTCGATGTAATCCGGTTTAACAGAGCGAAGCTGCTTTTCGATGCTGCTGTAAGCCATGGAATCGATGACAAAGAAACGCAGAATCGTGGAAAGTTCTAATTCCCTGGCTCGTTTAATAAGGGATGGTTTGGTAGTGATAATACCGTCAGCCCGGGTAAATTTCTGAATGAAATCCACGGCAATCTCTTTCCCGGAAAGACCGTTAATTAAATCAATGTGTACCATAGCGGTTTTTCCGGCAGATTTCACTTTGTCTACAATATCTGAAATATTGCAGATATCTCCAAACAGAATAAAAATAACCTGGCTGTCACAGGTCAGACATTTTTCTAATCCTGTCATATCTTTAATTGCCGCAATAATCGGTGAATTATTCATAGCGTCTCTACAGTTGGAAAGCATAATATAACCGCCTTTCTGAATCTTTGTAACTATTATACCTGTATTTGAAAAAAATGATAAAGAGAAATGAAAAGAAATATGTTATAATTTAAAGACAAATACATCGCAAAGAGAAAGAGGAAACAAATGGATTTTAATGCAGTTTATCATCAGGCGAGTGACAATTATTGTTATCCGTTGAATGAAGATGAGTTAATTATTAATATTAAGACGGGATATGATGTGCAATCGGTATCCATCATATCAGGAGACCCATTTGCTGCTGGTATCTTAGGTGGCGGAGAGCATTGGGATGGAACGGAAGAGGCAATCATTTATAAGAAGCGTCTGAAAAATCAGATTTGGTGGACAACAACCGTCCGACCGGAATATAAACGTCTGAAATATTATTTTAAGTTACAGACAGAAAATGAAAGCTGGTTCTATTTTGAGGATGGATTTGTCAGTGATGAGCAGATGCATCTGGAAGGCAGAAGCCGCCAGTGTTTTGTATTTCCGTGGATGAATCCGTGCGATGTGCCACGGACACCTGCCTGGGTAAATGATACCGTATGGTATCAGATTTTCCCGGACCGTTTCTGTAATGGAGACCATTCTATTGACCCGGAGGATGTAGTGCCGTGGCGTGAGCATGGCAGAGTAAAAAATGAGGAATGTTTTGGCGGAGATCTGGCTGGAATCACAAGTAAGCTGGATTACCTGCAGAATCTTGGAATCAATGGATTATACCTGACACCAATCAATGAGTCACCATCCAACCATAAGTATGATACGACGGATTATACAAAGATAGACCCACGGTTCGGAGATGAAGAGACATTGATTCATCTGGTGGAAGAAGCACATAAACGTGGCATCCGTGTAATGTTAGATGGCGTGTTTAATCATTGCGGATATTATTTTGCACCGTGGCAGGATGTCCTTGAAAAAGGACCGGAATCAGAATATTATGACTGGTTTATGATAAATGAATGGCCATTTGACCGGAAAGGAAAAGCTGCAAAGAAAAAACAGATTTATACCTTTGCCTTTTATGATGGAATGCCGAAAATCAATACCAATAATCCGGAGGTCAGAAAATATTTTGTCGATATCTGTGCAAACTGGGTGGAGCATTATGGTATTGACGGAATCCGTCTGGATGTGGCAAATGAGGTATCTCATCGATTCTGTAAGGAGCTGCATGCCAGAGTAAAGGAAATTAACCCGGACATTTATATTTTAGGAGAAATCTGGCACAATGCACTTCCATGGCTACGCGGGGATGAATTTGATGCCGTTATGAATTATCCACTGGGACAAAGTATTAAGGATTTCTGGATAGATAAAAGCCTGACCAATGAGGATTTTGAGTATACGATTAACCGCTGCTATACAAGCTATATGCAGCAGACCAATGATGTGCTTTTCAATCTTCTGGATTCTCATGATACAAAGCGGCTCCGCTCGGATGTGAAAAATCTGGATGAGTATTTTGCACAGATTGCAGTATTATTTGCAATGCCGGGCAGTCCTTGCATTTACTATGGAACAGAAATTGCAATGGAGGGAAGCTATGACCCGGATTGCAGACGTTGTATGCCTTGGAAGGACATTGAGGCTGGAAAATATGCTGAACGCAGTAAAATTATTGCAACATTGATTCATCTGCGCAGACAGGAACCTCTTTTAAAAAGCCGCAATTTCCATTTCCCAAATGATTATGCCAAGTACAAGCGTGTTATCCAGTTCCGGAAAGTGGATTTTCCGGATTGTTATGTGGAGGTAATCATCAACTGCTGTGAAGAAGATGTTGAAGTGGAACAGCAGGGAGAAATCCTGCTTGCCCGCCACTACATTGATTCCACACTTTTGTCAAATGGCGTGTTGATAAGAAGAATAAGAAGGTAGCTTAAAAAGGAAGAATATTTTGAAGAAAGAAGTAATTATAATGAAATGCATTATTTCTTTGCAATGCGGTCGGCCTCTGTAATCGGACGGAGAACACGGCATGGATTACCGGCGGCAACGACATTGGAAGGAATGTCCTTTGTGACGACGCTTCCGGCACCGATAATGGTATTTCCACCAATGGTGATACCTGGAAGAATGGTGACATCACCGCCCATCCAGACGTTATCGCCAATAGTAATCGGAAGCGCCTTTTCCAGCCCAAGATTGCGTTCTTCGGCGATGGTAGCATGAACGGCTGTATACATGCCGCAGTTTGGACCGATAAAACAGTGGCTGCCAAGAGTGATTGGAGCACAGTCCATCAGATAGGCATTGTGATTGATAAAGCAATCAGAGCCAATGTTACAGTTATAACCATAGTCGGTATAAAATGGAGAGAGAATGGTAACACGTTCACCCTTTTTTGGAAGCAGTTTTTTAAGAATATCTTCCCGCAGCGCCTTTTCCTTTGGTGCAGTATGGTTGAAAGTGAAATATAAATCTTCGGCTTTCTCACGTTCTTCTGATAATTCCTGGTCATAATTGGCATCATACCAAAGTCCCAGCTTCATTTTTTCTGATTCTGTCATAGGAAACCTCCTGATTCGTTACAAATAGGAATTGTATAAAATAAATTGAAAATCATATTACAAAAACCACACATCCGGATTCGTAGATGAGATGCAGACTGCTCCGGCATTCAGCATGGAAACTACATCTTCTTTATCGGAAATGAGTCCGCCGGTAATAACCGGAACTTTTGAAAGCCGGCATATGCGGGATACAACCTTAGGCATTAGTGCCGGCAGGATTTCAATGTAATCCGGTTTTACAGAACGAAGCTGCTTTTCAATGCTGTCATAAGCCATGGAATCAATGACGAAGAATCGCAGAATCGTGGAAAGCTCTAATTCCCTGGCTCGTTTGATAAGAACTGGTTTTGTGGTGATAATTCCGTCGGCGTGGGTGTATTTGCGGATGAAATCCACAGCAATCTCTTTTCCGGATAGGCCATTGATTAAATCGATATGTACCATAGCCGTTTTCCCGGCAGCTTTGACCTTATCTACAATATCTGCAATATTGCAGATGTCTCCAAACAGGATAAAAATAACTTGGCTGTCGCAGGTGAGACATTTTTCCAATCCTGCCATATCCTTGATGGCTGCAATAATCGGAGAATTATCCATAGCATCTTTACAATTTGAAAGCATAGTAAAACCGCCTTTCTACGCATCGTACTTTCGTATTTATAAATATTATACCGTCATTTCCGGAAATGATAAAGGAAAACTATAAAATCATAAAGAAAAACAAACAGATACGCCAGCATCTGACCCCTCAATCAGATACTGGCGCACCAAAACAGTTATTCCCCTGGAATAAATATTTATCAGAATGATGTGAATCATTTGATAACAATGAGATTATAATTTTGCAGGAACATTTTTTGTGGCAACAATATCCACGCCGGTGCCTGCAACGTCCTGAACCAGAATATCTCCGATAGAGACCGGTGCAGGAACAGTGATGCCCCGGAGAGCATTGATAATTGCAAAAATCTTTTCTTTTGGGATATCCTCTTTAGTTTTGCAGGACACCATCGGAATCGTGCCACCGGATACCCGGACGGTAGAAGTTACGATTCTGGTTGGATGGGTAACTTCCTTACGGGCATAAGCATCGCCGCGTTTGCAGGTGTTGCCGGTAACATCAAGAATTTCTGCATTTTCCATGGTTACGGTAATAGAGCAGCCTAAAGGGCAGCCGATACAGGTTAATTCACGTTTTTCCATCCTCTTACGCCTCCTCTATACAAATGGTAATCTGCTCTAAACCAGGGCAGTTGGTAAGCTGTTCTTTGGTAAGGACAATGGATTCCATCTCGCCCGGAGCCATAACCGGACGTTTCCGGAAGCTGATACGTTCTTTGCCGAAGTAAGTGGCAATTCCGCAGTTTTTATAAATTTGTCCCACGCGGAACCGGACAGTAACTTTGTCTGCCATAGCCTCCGGCCGGATGTATTTTGGAACGGTATAGCGGACGCCACCGGTTGGAATAATTTCGACAGATGGCTGGCTGCATTCGGAAACGGATGCATCGGAATGCTGGCTGCTGGTATTACATGCATCAGCAGTGTTGCCGGATAAAATATAATGTGCAGCATTCGCTCCGGCGATACCGGCTTCTTCAGAAACATAATCCACCAGGTCATGGACATGCAGGACATTTCCACAGGCAAAAACACCGGAAATACTGGTTTCTAAGCTGTCATTTACAACAGGACCGGAGGTGACCGGATTTAAAGTGACACCGGCACTGCGACTTAATTCATTTTCCGGAATCAGACCACAGGATAAGAGGAGCGTATCGCAGGAATAATATTCTTCTGTACCGGCAATTGGCCTTCCATCGGAGCCGACTTCTGCAATGGTAACACCGGTGACACGCTCTTTTCCTTCAATATCAATAACGGTATGGCTTAATTTCAACGGAATATCAAAGTCATTCAGACATTGAACAATATTACGCTTGAGACCACCGGAATAAGGCATCAGTTCTGCTACGACTTTTACTTTGGCGCCCTCTAAGGTCATGCGGCGTGCCATAATCAGACCGATATCACCGGAGCCTAAGATAACGACTTCTCTGCCAGGCATATAGCCTTCCATATTGACAAGACGCTGTGCCGTTCCGGCGGAGTAGATACCTGCCGGACGATAGCCCGGAATATTAAGGGCACCACGGCTCCGCTCCCTGCAGCCCATGGCAAGGATAATTGCTTTTGCCTGAATCTCGAACATGCCATCTTTCCGGTTCATGGCAGTTATTTTTTTCTTATGGGAGATATCCATTACCATAGTGTTTAATTTGTAAGAGATGCCAAGAGAGAGTACTTTTTCAATAAAGCGGGAAGCATATTCCGGCCCGGTCAGCTCTTCCTTAAAGGTATGAAGTCCAAAACCGTTGTGGATGCACTGGTTTAAAATGCCGCCAAGCTCTTTGTCACGTTCAATAATGAGAATATCATTTATTCCATTTTCTTTTGCGGATACAGCGGCTGCAAGTCCTGCAGGACCGCCGCCAACGATTACTAAATCATATGATTTCATGGCATTTCCTCCTGAATCTCTTTGTTATAACCATAGACAAACTGCGATGAGCCACCACATTTGCTGATGTCCGTCATTTCCATAGGAACTTCTCTGGAAAGAATTTCCATGGTACGCGGGGAACAAAAGCCTGCCTGACAGCGTCCCATGCCTGCTCTGGTACGACGCTTGATGGCATCTAAAGAGCGGGCACCCAGCGGGCGGTGAATAGCATCGAGAATTTCTCCTTCTGAAATCATTTCACAGCGGCAGATAATGTTTCCATAGGCAGGCTGCTTTTTAATCAGTTCATTTCTTTCATCTAAGGAAAGCTCTTCTGGTCGTAAAATTCCTTTGCGGGTGGCAATGAAATTTTCTTTTTCGGTTAAATGCATCTTATCCTGCACCAGTCTGGCCATCATGACGCCAATGGCTGGTGCAGAGGAAAGTCCTGGAGATTCGATACCAGCGGCATCAAAAAAGCCGGGAGCATCAGCTGCTTCGCCGATGATAAAGTCGCCATTATCTTCATGGGCACGTAGTCCTGCAAAAGAAGTAATGACCTGACGCATCGGAAGATTCTTAACGCTGTGGGAGGCTTTTTCGGAAAGAGAAGCAAGTCCTTCTCTGGTGGTATTGCTGCCTTCTTTGTTATCGGTATCCTCCGCGGTCGGACCAACGAGAAGATTGCCGTGAACCGTAGGAGTAACCAGGACACCTTTTCCCATTTTACCCGGTAGCTGGAAAATCGTATGGGATACATGAGTTCCGGCAGATTTATCAAGAAGCTGGTATTCACCTTTCCGGGCGGTAATGTGAAGTTTTTTGCTGCTTACCATATTGTGAAAAACATCTGCATATACACCGGCAGCGTTGATAACAGTTTTTGCGGTGATATCCTGCTTATCAGTGGAAATCAGGTATCCATCTTCTAGGCTGGTGATAGAAGTTACAGCAGTATTTAAAAAGAATTCAACGCCATTTGCAACGGCATTTTCCGCGAAGGCAATTGTCATATGAAACGGACAGACGATACCACCTGTGGGTGCGTAGAGAGCACTTGTGACATGGTCGTCTAAATTTGGCTCCATGGTGTGTAAGGCTTCGCGGTCAAGAATGCGTAAGTCTTTGACCCCGTTTTCTTTCCCCTGTTCCAAAAGACGTTCCAATTCGCTGGCATCCTGTTCATCGGTGCAGACCACCAGAGAACCGTTTCGTACAAAAGGAATGTCCAGATCCTTAGAGAGAGTATCCATCATGGCATTTCCTTCTACATTAAGCTTTGCTTTCAGTGTGCCCGGTTTTGCGTCAAATCCGGCGTGGATAATGGCACTGTTGGCTTTGGAGGTTCCGCAGCAGACATCCTCTTCCCGTTCAATGACACAGATGCCTGCCTGATAGCGGGATAACTCTCTGGCAATGGCACAGCCGGTGACTCCGGCACCAATAACTGCAATATCGTACATATAAAACTCCTTTCTGCTGGCAACAAAAAAAGCAAGATAAATAAAAGCGATGCTCTCGCTCTTCTTTACCTTGCTCTCGTCTCTTGGTAATTCAATCTTTATTTATGCATATTATAACATGAATTGGAATGGGTGACAATTCCTTTTTTACAGTAAAATGAAAAACATAATTTAGGCGAGTGACGAGAAAATGTCAGAAAATTTGAAAAACAGGTATCACAAAGTTTTGCCCTATGCTATACTAGAACTATGGGAAAAACAGAGCATCAGAAACTGAAAATATTATATATATTAGAACTGCTGTATGAACAGACGGATGAGAAGCATGCTGTCAGGATGAGGGATATTATAGCATATCTGAATCAGAAAGGTATTTCGGCAGAACGTAAAAGTATTTATCGGGATTTGGAGATGCTGCAGGACTTTGGCGTGGATATTTTAAGGGAACAGGAGTACCGAGGCGGATATTATATCGGAAGCCGTGATTTTGAACTGGCAGAATTGAAACTTTTGGTGGATGCGGTGCAGTCATCGAAGTTCATTACACAGAAGAAATCAAGAGAGCTGATACATAAGTTGGAGAAGCTGGTCAGCGTCTATGAGGCAAAACAGCTTCAGCGTCAGGTAGTGGTAACCAACCGGAATAAGACCATTAATGAGAATATTTATTATAACATTGATATGATTTACAACGGAATTTCCGGAGATGTAAAAATCCGTTTCCAGTATTTTTCGTGGAATATCGAAAAAGAAATGGAGCTTCGACGGGACGGAGCATTTTACGAGGTGAGTCCGCTGGTGCTTTCCTGGGATGATGAGAATTATTATCTTATAGCATATGATGAGGAAGATAAGATTATCAAGCATTTCCGCGTGGATAAGATGCTTAAGATTTCACTGACCAGAAAGAAACGGGAAGGTCTTAAGCAGTTTGAAACCTTTGATATTGCATCTTATTCAAAGAAAACTTTTGGTATGTTTGCCGGTGAGGAAGAAACGGTGACACTGCTTTGTGAAAATGATATGATTGGCGTGGTGATTGACCGGTTTGGGCAGGAAGTAAATGTCAGAAAAGCAGATGATATGCATTTTAGAGCAAGACTTCATGTGGCAGTCAGCGGACAGTTTTACGGCTGGCTTTGTGGTCTTGGAGAAAAGGTTGAGATTATTGAGCCGGCAGAGATGAGAGAAAACTATGTGACATATCTTCAGAGGATACAGAATAAATACAGTTAGCAGGTGATGGGAAGAATGGAGACAGAAGTTAAGTATTGTAAGATGTGCAGAAAGGCATTGCCACCTTTGTCAGACAGGGAATACTGTTATGCCTGTGAGGAACTGCTTCTTTTTGATAAAGTGAGGGAATTTGTACGAAACAATGATGTAAATGAATATCAGGTGGCAGAGTATTTTGATATTCCGGTACGGATGGTAAAGCAGTGGATTAAAGAGGGAAGAATTGAATATAAAGAAAAGGATAAAGCAGGTATTATGTCGAATTATTGTTCCCGGTGCGGACAGCCGGTTTCCTTTGGAACACTTTGTCCACAGTGCCTGCGTCTTTTAAATGGAGAAAAGGCGAGAATGATTGGTTTTTCAAAACCGGAAGAAGGGGAAGAGGGCGAGATGCGTTTCTTAGACGGAGAAAGAAAGTAAGCAGTACTGCTTTGATTTTGGGTTATATTTGTAAAACAGAAACAGCCTGTGATTTTCATGATGTATCATGAAAATCACAGGCTGTTTTTAAAATAAAGTCTATTTCTGCTTTCTGATTTCAGTTGCTGCTTTAATAAAGCCTTTGAATAAAGGATGTGGACGGTTTGGTCTGGATTTTAATTCTGGATGGGCCTGGGTTGCAACGAACCAAGGGTGTCCAGGAATTTCTACCATTTCTACGATACGTCCATCTGGAGAAAGACCACACAGCTTCATACCGTTTTCGGTAAGAATGTTACGGTAATCATTGTTCACTTCGTATCTGTGACGATGTCTTTCGTGGATGGTTTCTTCTCCGTAAACCTGATAAGCAAGGGAATCAGTATCCAGAACACATGGGTAAGAACCGAGACGTAAGGTTCCACCGATGTCTTCAATGCCATCCTGATCCGGCATCAGAGCAATGACAGGATGTGTGGTATTCGGATCCAATTCGATGCTGTGCGCGTCATTGAGTCTGCAGACGTGTCTTGCATATTCAATGATAGCAACCTGCATACCAAGACAGAGACCAAGGTATGGAATTTTATGTTCTCTTGCATATTTTGCAGCAGTAATCATTCCTTCTACACCACGGTCACCGAAACCACCCGGTACAATAATTCCGTCAGAATTACCAAGAATTTCTTCTGCATTTTCATCATTTAATAATTCGGAATCTACCCAGTTTAAATTAACGGTTGCACGCTCGGCAATTCCACCATGTTTTAATGCTTCTACAACAGAGATATAAGCATCATGAAGCTGGATATATTTACCGACTAATGCAACAGTTACCTTCTTGGTAGGATTCTTCCAGGCTTTGCACATTGCTCTCCATTCATCAAGATCTGGTTCTGGACAGTCAAGGTGTAAACATTCACATGCTACCTGTGCAAGATGTTCTTCTTCCATTGCAAGAGGCGCATCATAAAGAATCTCAACATCTAAGTTCTGAAGTACATGAGACTTAGGTACATTACAGAAAAGTGCTATCTTGTCCTTGATACCTGCCTCAAGAGGATGCTCTGTACGGCATACAAGAATATCCGGACGGATTCCCATTCCCTGGAGT
>ERZ772889.3189-NODE-3189-length-11688-cov-28.071779_pt1 | contig 11688 bp, 11 predicted proteins | sample MGYA00512127_ERZ772889 | MGnify/ENA primary metagenome ERZ772889 (study PRJEB29015, sample SAMEA2737689) | human gut metagenome | biome: human gut; feature: human-associated habitat; material: faeces | place: China | collected 2012 ... | reverse complement strand
GGAGGCCCGGCCGTGAAGCGCCCGCCCCGCACCGTAGTCCTGGCGGCAGCGCTGATCTCCGGCGTGGCCGTGGCGGCGCTGATCCTCTGCACCACGCTGTTTCTGCGCAGCTACCGCAGTGCTGTTGTGGAGGGCGCGCGCACGAACAGTGCCCAGGTCGTCAGCCAGGTTGCAGGCGCGGTGGATAACTACGTCAACACGATGGACAGCGCCGTCGGCATCGTGCTGGAACAGCTTGACAGTGAACCTGCGATGCGGGACGCATTTCTGAATGCCTTTCTGACAGCCCGGCCCGAGGTCGCGGCCATCACAACTTACGACGAAAACGGCAGTCTGTTGGACTGCTGGGCCCAGGCGGGCCGCACGCCGAAATCTGACATACTGCGCAACCTCTCCTTTGACCTGACCACGGCCCGGCGCCTGGGGCATGGCTACATCAGCACGCCGCATGTAGAGTCGATCTTTGACAGCTACTACCCGTGGGTCGTCTCGGTCATCCGCGCTGTGCCGGGGGACGGCGGCAGCAGCCGTTGGCTTGCGGTAGATTTGAGCTTCAAGGAGCTGGCCGCAACGATCAACAACGTCAGCATCGGTCAGCACGGCTACTGTTACCTGATGGATGAGCGCGGCAACATGGTCTACCACCCGCAGCAGCAGCTTTTGTATGCCGGGTTAAAGAAGGAGGAGGCCGGGCGTCTGGCCTGCCTCGGCGACGGCACCTACGTGGAGGACACGGTCATCTACAGCGTACAGCGTGTGCCGGGCAGCACATGGCGCGTCGTCGGCGTCAGCTACATTGACGAAACCGTCAATGAGAGCTTCCGGCAGATGGTGCGCATCACGGTTATCACGGCGGGGCTTGTTTTTCTGGCCGCGCTGGCGGCGGGCTGGGTGCTGTCCCGCCTGCTGTCCCGCCCGTTGCAGCAGCTCGAAACAGCCATGGAGCAGTTTGAGCAGGACGCCGACCACTTCGCCTTTCAGGCCGTGCGCGGCACGCGGGAGGTGCAGAACCTCTCGGACTCCTTCGGCCACATGGTAGGCCGCATCCAGCAGCTTATGACCACCGTCCGCGAGGAGGAAATTGTCCTGCGCAAGACAGAGCTCAAGGCGCTGCAGGCGCAGATCAATCCGCATTTTCTCTACAATACGCTGGATTCCATCGCCTGGATGTGTGAGCGCGGCAAAAACGCCGATGCTGTCCAGATGGTCCATGCACTGGCGCGGCTGTTCCGCATCAGCATCAGCCGCGGGCATGAGCTGATCCCGATCGAAAAGGAGCTGCAGCACGCCGAGGCGTATCTGCAAATTCAAAAATACCGCTACAAAAACCAGTTTACCTATCACTTTACGGTGGACGAGAGCTGCCTGCACTGCCTGTGCAACAAGATCACACTGCAGCCCATCATTGAGAACGCCATTGTTCACGGGCTGGATCTGATGGTCGATTCCGGCCACATTGAAATCACCGTAAAGCCCGACGGGGATGATATTCTGCTCATCGTCGCGGACGACGGCATCGGCATGGAGCCGGAGCAGGTCGCGGCCCTCTTGCAGAATGAGCCGAGTGACCGCACCGGCATCGGCGTCAAGAATGTCAATGACCGTCTGCGCATCTACTTTGGCGCGGACTACGGTATCTCCATTGAAAGCGCCCCCTACGAGGGCACTACGGTGACGATCCGCACCCCGCGCGTGCCGGAGGACAGGGAGGGCGACTATGACAAAAACCATTAAACGTCTGCTGCCCGCGGCCCTGGCCGTGCTGCTGGCAGGCTGTGCCATGCAGCCCGTGGACAGCACAACGACCCGCTACAGGGTCGCGCTCGTAGCCAAAAACAATCGGAATTCCGAGTTCTGGGACGCCGTCTTTACCGGGGCAGAGGCCGCCGCCACGGAATATAACCTGCAATTGACCATAACGGCCCCCGACGATGAGGAGGACTATGCGGCGCAGAACCAACTGATTGCCGATGCCGTTGAGGACGGCGCACAGGCCATCGTTTTCTCCGCCATTGATTATGAGGCCAACGCCGCCGCCATTGATGCCGCCGCCGCGGCGGGCGTGACGGTCATCAGCGTGGATTCCGCGGTGAACTCTGACAACGTTGCGGCCTACATCGGCGCGGACAACTACGGCGCAGGCCGGATGGCGGCCCAGAGCGCACTGGACGGCACAGCAGGGACGCTCTGCGTCGGGCTTATCAACTATGAGGTCAACGGTGCCAACGGGCGGGACCGGGAGCAGGGGGCACGCGATGCTTTTGCGGAAAGCGGACGCGCCAGGATCACTGCCGCCGTGTCAACACACCCCAACGCCGCCAGTGCCCGCGCGGACACGCTGGCCATGCTGCGCACCCACCCGGAGATCAACGTGCTGATCGCCCTCAACGAGACGACTGCCGTCGGCGCGGCGCAGGCTGTCCAGCAGATGCAGCGCGCCGACGACCTCTGGCTCGCGGCGTTCGACTCGAACATCGAGACGATTGACGCCCTGCAGACCGGTACGGTGGACGCGCTGATCGTGCAGAACACCTACGGTATGGGCTATTTCGGCGTCGAAAGCGCCTACAAGCTGCTGGCCGGGCAGGGGAGCAGCGTCGAAAAATCGAACATCACCGCCACCCGCACCATCACCCGGGAAAATATGTTTGCCATGGATAAGCAAAAGGTCCTGTTCCCGTTTGGGTGACCCTCGAAGCCCGGCCCCTACGAGCCTACCGCCAAAGCCCTTCTCCCACTTCGGAGAAGGGGCTTTTTTATTTTTCCGTCACCCGCAAAAATCTTACAAAATGAAAACAACAAACACCCTTTTGTTACTTTTACTGCGCATTATGCACAAAAACAAACGCTTTCGACTGGCGAAACTGCCTGAAACGGTGAAAATTTCCACCCGTAGTCGGTGAAATTTCACCTTGTTTTTTCACCCGTCCCCGAGTATTATAATAACTGTCAACAGGGTTCGCTCCTCTACAAGCGACCCGCCCGAAAATCTACTGCATATCTAAAAAAGAAGGAGAAACTCATTATGAAAAAGTTTGCTGCTCTGGCCCTTGCAGGTTGCATGGCCGTCTCTCTCGCCGCCTGCGGCGGTTCCGCCTCCACTTCCACCGCTGCTTCGGAGTCCACGGCTCCCGCAGAGTCCACCTCTGCTGCAGAGTCTGCTGCTGAGTCCGCAGCCGAGAGCGTTACCGAGGCCACTCAGGGCGGTAAGGTCGGCGTCTGCATCTACAAGTTCGACGATGCCTTCATGACCACCTACCGTAATGCGCTGCAGGAGATCCTCGAGGGCAAGGGCTACGAGGTCACCATCGTCGACGGCAACAACGACCAGGCTAAGCAGAACGAGCAGATCAACACCTTCATCACCCAGGGCGTTGACGCACTGATCATCAACCCCGTTATGACCTCCGCTGCCGACCAGATCATCTCCACCGTCAAGGGTGCCGATGTTCCCACCGTCCTGATTAACCGTGAGCCCACCGCCGATCAGATGTCCGCTTATGACAAGCTGGTCTACGTCGGCTGCGACGCTGCTCAGTCCGGCACCTTCCAGGGCGAGCTGATCCTCGACACCGAGAACAAGGGCGACATCAACGGCGACGGCAAGGTTTCCTACATCATGATCCAGGGCGACCCCGAGAATATCGATGCTCAGCTGCGTACCGAGTACTCCGTCAAGGCTCTGACCGATGCCGGCGTTGAGGTTGAGCAGCTTGACCTGCAGCGCGGTGACTGGGATCGTAACAAGGGCCAGGAAATCTGCCAGAACGACCTTGCCAAGTACGGCGATCAGATTGAAGTTGTTTTCTGCAACAACGATGATATGGCTATCGGTGCTCTGCAGGCTATTCAGGCTGCCGGCCGCACCGTCAACAAGGACATCTACCTCGTCGGTGTTGACGCTCTGGACGCTGCCAAGAACGAAGTTGCCAACGGCAACATGACCGGTACCGTTCTGAACGACGCCAAGGGCCAGGCTACGCAGGCTGTTGCTTCCATGGAGGAGCTGCTGGGCGGCAAGACCTTCGAGGCCGACCACCAGAGCGTCTACGTTGACTACGTCAAGGTCACTCCTGACAACGTCAAGGACTTCCAGTAATTTAAAAAAAGCCACAGCTTAAACCAGAACAACCGGGGTGCGTGTGCGCAGGCGCACGCACCCTTTTTTCGTGAAAAGGTTACAAAAGATTAAAGGGGGCCAGCGAATTGTCAGAGTACCGCTTGGAGATGTGTGATGTCGTCAAGACGTTCCCCGGCGTCAAGGCACTGAATCACGCACAGCTGAAATTGAAACCCGGCACCGTCCATGCGCTGATGGGAGAGAACGGCGCGGGCAAGTCCACCTTGATGAAGTGCATGTTTGGTATCTACCACATGGACGAAGGCAAGGTCATTTATGAGGGACAGGAGGTCCAGATCAAGGGACCTCTGGATGCACTGAACCGTGGCATTGCGATGGTGCACCAGGAACTGCAGCCCATCCCGGAACGCTCCATAGGCGAGAATATCTACGTTGGGCGCTATCCCACCAAGAAATACGGACCCGTCACCGTCATCGACCATGACAAAATGTATGAGGATGCGGCCAAGGTCCTGAAGGAAGTCCATCTGAATTATGATCCGCACGCAAAGCTCGGAACCTTGAGCGTTTCCCAGATGCAGCTGGTTGAGATCGCCAAGGCGGTCTCCGCAGACTGCAAGGTGCTGATCCTCGACGAGCCGACCTCCTCGCTGACGGCAGCTGAGGTCGAGGCACTGTTCACCATCGTGAACGAGCTGCGCGCCAAGGGCGTCTCCATCGTCTACATCAGCCACAAGATGGATGAAATTCTTCGCATCAGCGACGAAGTCACGATCATGCGCGACGGCCAGTACATCGGCACCTGGGAGGCCAAGGAACTGACCACCGATATGATCATCACCAAGATGGTCGGACGTGAGCTGTCGAACCTCTACCCGCCGCGCTCGAATACGCCCGGTGAGGTCGTGTTTGAGGTCAAGGACTTCACCTCCATCAACCCCAAGAGCTTCCGTCACGTCAACTTCAACGTCCGCAAAGGCGAGATTCTCGGCGTTGCGGGTCTGGTCGGTGCCCAGCGCACCGAGCTGATGGAGGGTCTGTTCGGTCTGCGCTGCCACACGTCGGGCACCATCACCTATAAGGGCAAGGAACTGACAATCAACCAGCCGCAGGACGCCATCAAAAACGGCATCGCCATGCTGACCGAGGACCGCCGCGCCACCGGTATTCTGGGTGTGCTTTCCATTGCGGATAACGTCTCCATTGCATCGCTGAACAAGTATCTGATCGGCGGCATCATGCTGGACGACAACAAAATCGAAAAGCTCGTGCAGGATAATGTCGCCAAGCTGTCCATCAAGACGCCGTCCTCCAAAACGCAGATTCAATCGCTGTCCGGCGGTAACCAGCAGAAGGTGCTGATTGCCCGCTGGCTGGCCAACGACCCCGATGTTTTCATCATGGACGAGCCGACCCGCGGCATCGACGTCGGTGCAAAGTATGAGATTTACTGCATCATCGCCGAGATGGCCAAACAGGGCAAGAGCATCATCATGATCTCCTCCGAAATGAGCGAGCTGATCGGCATGTCTGACCGCATCATGGTCATGTGCGATGGCCGCTGCACCGGCTTTATCGACGGTGATAAGGCGAACCAGGAGAACATCATGACGCTGGCTACCCAGTTTGAATAAGGAGGAATCCGAAAATGGAGAAAAAATTCGACTTAAAAAAATTCCTGTCCAATAACGCGATCATTATTCTGATCATTTTGCTGGCCCTCTTCGTCGGCTGCACGACCCAGAACTTCTTTACCGAGACAAACGGCAAAAACCTGCTGCTGAACGTCGCCCCGCGTTTCATCATCGCCTGCGGCGTTTCGGGATGCCTGATTACCAAGGGCACTGACCTGTCCGCCGGCCGCCAGGTCGGCCTGGCCGCCTGCTTTTCCGCCATGCTGCTGCAGAGCGTTGACTACTCTGCCCGCATGCTGCCCTGGCTGCCCGATATTCCGTGGCCCGTGGCCCTGCTGATCGTCATGGCGATCATGGCCTGCTTCGGCGCCATCAACGGCTGCATTATCGCATTCCTGAAGGTTCCTCCTTTCATCGCTACGCTGGGCATGCAGACCATCGTTTACGGCCTGTGCTCCGTCATCACCAACAACCAGCCCATGGGCGGTTACAAGCAGAGCTACCTGACCGTTGCCAGCGGCACGCTGGGCCCCATCCCGTTCCTGGCCATCTTTGCGCTGATCGTCGGCATCTTCTTCTGGTTCCTGTACAATAAGACCCGTCACGGCAAGTACATGTACGCCATCGGCGGCAACGAGAACGCCGCTCAGGTTGCCGGTGTCAACGTCACCGCGTCCCTGATCCGCATCTACATCCTGGCCTCCTGCATGTATGCTCTCGGCGGCTTCCTCGTCGGCGCAAAGGCCGGCGGCGCTTCCACCAACACCGGCAACGGCTATGAGCTGGAAGCTATCGCAGCCTGCACCATCGGCGGCGTTTCCACCAACGGCGGCGTCGGCAAGGTCTCCGGCGTTCTGGTCGGCGTTCTGGTCTTTGAAGTCCTGAAGATTTGCCTGCAGTTCCTCGGCGTCGACCCCGCTTACACCTACATTGCACAGGGCCTTGTCATCGTCATCGCCGTTGCCCTTGACCTGCGCAAGTACCTGGCCAAGAAGTAATATGGAAGAAGAAAAAACCACCTCTGAAACGCAAAAGTCTGATTCCCGCCCGGATCACAGCCAACTGAACGCCTTTGAGAATTTCTATGAGAAGTTCCGCAAAGTGCCGCTGAAATACATTGATGTCTTTATCGGCGTCTGTGTTGCCGCACTGGTCATCGTTGTGCTGGTCGGGATACTGAAAAGCAAGGGAATATTGTAAAAAGCGTGCCTCCCACAGAAATGCTCTGTGGGAGGCACGTCTTTTATTTTACCGCTCAGGGGCCGGGCATACCCGGCCCGCGGCCTTGCGGAAGGCAGCCGCCCTGCATCGCAGACACTCCGGGAAAACCGTAGGGGAGGGATTCATCCCTCCCCTACAAACCGGCCCGGAAGCAGGCATCACTTTTTAACGATTTTTTTCTTCTTCCGCACGCTGTACCCAAAGCTGCCCAGCTTTCTTCCCAGCGCCAGATAATCTCCGTGGCTGTAGACGATCAGCTTCGCCTTGTTCAGGCACAGCTTGCCACTCTCGTCCAGCAGCCGCTCGTCCACATCCACGGCGACGCACTCGGCCAGAAACAAATCATGCGAACCCAGCGGAATTACCTGCGTGACCTTGCACTCCAGATTCACGGGACTTTCCTCCACCAACACCGTGCCGACCTTGGCCGCAGGGACAGCGGTCAGGTGCATGGCAGCGAACTTGTCCACGTCGCGCCCGCTCTTGACACCGCACCAGTCGATGGCGCGGACAAGGCTCTCGGTGGGCAGGTTCACGACGAACTCGCCGCTTTCCTGAATTAGATGGTGGCTGTACCGCTCGGGCCGCACGCTGATGGACAGCATCGGCGGCTGGGTGCAGATCGTGCCGGTCCAGCCCACCGTGATAAGGTTCGGCTTCTCCGGAGCCCCACAGCTGACCAGTACGGGCGGCTCCGGGTTCAGCAGGGTAGACCCCTTCCATACCTGTCGGCTCATTGCGCATCCTCCTTGATCTCACCAAAGTTCGGCGTTGCATCGCTGATAATATACCGCGGGCGGTGCTTGGATTCCAGATAAATTTTACCGATGTACTCCCCGATAACGCCCAGACAGATCAGCTGCACGCCCGACACAAAGCAGATGATGCTTGTCATCGACGCCCAACCGGACACGGTCAGGCCGAGCGCGGCCTCGATGACGGCCCACAGCACGCCGATAAAGCTGACGAGCGCCACAAACACGCCGAAGCCTGTGATGAATCGGATGGGTTTGATGGACAGGCTCGTGATGCCGTCAAACGCCAGCGCCAGCATTTTGGACAGGGGATAGTGGCTCTCGCCCGCCATGCGCTCATGCCGCTCGTAGGTCACGCAGGTGGACTTGAAGCCGACCAGCGGCACCATGCCGCGCAGGAACAGGTTGACCTCCCTGAACCGGGCAAACTCCTCCAGCACGCGGGCGCTCATCAGGCGGTAGTCCGCGTGGTTAAAGACGACCTCCGCGCCCATGGCGTTGAGGATTTTATAGAAGCTCTCCGCGGTAAAGCGTTTAAAAAACGTGTCGGTCTCGCGCTTGCTGCGCACGCCGTACACGACGTCGCAGCCGTCGCGGTAGGCGTCCACCATGGCGTCCATCGCGTTGATGTCGTCCTGCCCGTCGCAGTCGATGGAAATCGTAATGTCGCAGCGGCTTTTGGCCTCCATCAGGCCCGCCAGCACAGCATTCTGGTGGCCGCGGTTGCGGCTCTGGCAGATGCCTGCATAGTGCGGGTCACGCGCAGCCAGGTCACAGATAATTTCCCACGTCCGGTCCTTCGAGCCGTCGTTCACAAACAGCACGCGGCTGTCCGGGCTGATCTTGCCCGCGGCGGTCAGGTCGGTGAGCTTCTGTAAAAACATCGGTGCTGTGATGGGCAGCACCTCCTGCTCATTGTAGCAGGGGATGACGATGTACAAAATCGGGTCGGTACGGTTGTTCATACAAATAACCTCAATATGTTAAAATTACGGGCAGGCGGCGTGCAGCCGCTCGGGGTCGGGCAGCTTAAAGCTGCCGCGGAACAGCTCGATCAGCCCCTCCTCCTGCATCCGGCTCAGCTCGCGGGAGAGCGCGCTGCGGTCACAGTTCAAAAACGCGGCCAGCTCAGTGCGGGTCATGGCGGTGGAAAACGTATCCGCGCCGCACCGCTCGCGCTGTTCCAGCAGCCACATGCAGATGCGCCCGCGCAGGCTCTTGCAGCAAATCAGCTCCAAACGGCGGTCCAGCGCAAAATATTTGTCGCTGATGGTCTCCAGCCAGTTTTGCAGCAGCTTCAGGTGTGCGCTGTGCAGCGCGGCGCAGGGGCGCAGCAGTGCCTCGCAGGGAAGATACAGTGCCAGACAGGCCTCGGCGGCGGAGACATTGACGGGGCTGCGGCTGCGCCCGCCCGCCAGCACGTCGGCAAAGACGCCGCCCGGCCCCATACGGGCCATGACGACGGTAGAGCCGTCGGCCAGCGGCTTGCTTGCCGTGATAGCACCTTCCAGAACAAGGCCGACTTCGTGGGTCTCGTAGCCCGCCATCAGCAGCAGCTCGCCTTTGGCGTAGCGGCGCACCCGCGGCGCAAAGCAGGCCATCAGCGTGTCCAGCTCGGCGTCCGTCATGCCGCGCAAAAGGCTTGTGTGGCGCATCGTTTCGTAGTAGGGTGTGTAGTCCATACAGCTCCTTGCAAACGGTTGAAAAGGGTATCTGTTGCACGGGCAACAGACAATTCACATTTATTATAGTATAGTAGGGCCGCAAAAGCAACAAGGAGGATAAGATTTTTATGAAACTGAAACGTATTTTCGCCGCTGTAACGGCGTTTGCTTTGTGCGCCTCTCTGGCAGGCTGCGGCGCGGCCACGACTGTGAGCGAGTCAGCCGCAGAATCTGCCGCTGAATCCGCCGTCGAGGCAACCCCCGCCGTCACCGAGGCCCCTGCTACTGAAGAAACCGCCGACGCATCCGAGGCCGCCCTGCGCATCGCAGGCCTGAAGGGTCCCACGACGATGGGCCTCGTCAACCTGATGAGCGACGAGGTCGCCTCCAACTACAACTTCACGATGTACGGCGCTGCCGATGAAATCGTGCCGCTGCTGGTCAAGGGAGACTTGGACGCCGCCGCTGTGCCCGCCAACCTCGCCGCCACGCTCTACAACAAGACGAACGGTGCAGTGGAAGTTGCCTGCATCAACACGCTGGGCGTGCTCTACATCGTCGAGAACGGAGAGACCGTCAGCTCTGTCGGGGATCTGAAGGGCCAGACCATCGTCACCACCGGCAAGGGCGCTACCCCCGAGTACGTTCTGCGCTACGTCCTGACCGAGAACGGCGTTGACCCCGACAGCGACGTTACCATCGAGTATTGCAGCGAGGCCACCGAGGCCCTGAGCAAGGTCCAGGCGGGCGAAGCCACCATCGCCATGCTGCCTCAGCCCTTCGTCACCAGCGCCATGTCCCAGGTAGAGGGTCTGCGCGTTGCGCTTGACATGAACGAGGAATGGCAGAAGGTCGCCGGCTCCAAGCTGGTCACCGGCGTTCTGGTTGTCCGCAAGGATGCCGTTGAGAACGACCCTGAGGCTTTTGCCGCCTTCATGGATGGCTATGCCGCCAGCGTCGAGGCCGCAAACTCTGACCTCGAGGGCACCGCAGCCCTCTGTGAGCAGTACGGCGTTGTCGCCAAGGCTGCGCTGGCCCAGAAGGCCCTGCCGCAGTGCAACATTGTTTTTGAGACCGGCGACGAGATGAAGACCGACCTCGAGACCTACTTCAAGGTTCTGTACGCCGCCGACCCCGCCAGCGTGGGCGGCACCCTGCCTGCCGACGACTTCTACTATGCAGGCTAAATCCCCCCGCAGAGGCGGATGCTCGCATCAACCCGCCGCTGCTGCTGCGGGCGGATGCAAGCATCCGCCCCAGCAAACGCCGCTGTGGCAAAAGGCTGCCGCCATCCTTGTGTGGATTCTGATTTGGCAGCTTGCCGCCATGGGGCTGGGACACGGCGGGCTGTTTCTGGCTACGCCCCTGCAGACACTGGGGGCGCTGGCACAGCTGGCACCCACAGCTGCATTCTGGCAGCGCATCGTGTTCAGTGCGCTGCGCATAATGGCGGGCTTCCTGCTGGCAGCAGCAGGGGGCCTGCTTCTTGGCGCAGCGGGCGCACGTTGGCACTGGGTACGGGTGTTCATGGACCCTGCCATGCAGCTGATCCGCGCCATGCCCGTCGCCAGCTTTGTCATTCTGGCGCTGCTCTGGGTGCGCAGTGCGAACCTGTCGGTCATCGTCAGCTTTACCCATGTGCTGCCCGTCGTCTATGCGGGCGTGCTGGGCGGCATTGCCGACACAGACCCGAAGCTGCTGGAAATGGCGAAGGTCTACCGCTTGCCGCTCACCGCACGGCTGCGGTACATCTGGCTGCCCGGCATCTTCCCGTCTTTCTGCGAGAGCTGCATCGCCGCCATGGGCATGTGCTGGAAGAGCGGCGTCTCCGCCGAGGTCATCGGTCTGCCGGACCACAGCGTGGGCGACGCGCTCTACCGCGCGAAGATCACCCTGTCCACGCCGGATGTGTTTGCGTGGACGCTCGTCATCGTGCTGCTGTCGGCGGCGCTGTCCGCGGCAGCGGCGGCCCTGCTGCGCGCGGCCAAGACACGTCTTTGCGGGGAGGTGCGCGTGTGAGCATTGTGATAACCGACCTCTGCAAAAGCTTCGGCAGTACGCCGGTTTTGCAGCACTTTACCTGGACGGTGGACCGCCCCATGGTGCTGATGGGCCGCTCCGGCTGCGGCAAGACCACGCTGCTGCGCATCCTGCTGGGACTGGAGTCCGCGGACTCCGGCACAGTGACCGGCGTCGAAACGCCCGCCGCCGTCTTTCAGGAGGATCGCCTCTGCCCGCAGCTGACTGCCGCCGCCAACCTGACGCTGACCGGCCACGTGTAAATAAGAAAGTTCATGGTGTTTATGATAAACTTGGTTCTGCTAATATAGAAC
>ERZ772889.3184-NODE-3184-length-11713-cov-3.714702_pt1 | contig 11713 bp, 10 predicted proteins | sample MGYA00512127_ERZ772889 | MGnify/ENA primary metagenome ERZ772889 (study PRJEB29015, sample SAMEA2737689) | human gut metagenome | biome: human gut; feature: human-associated habitat; material: faeces | place: China | collected 2012 ... | reverse complement strand
CATATTTTATAAAATAAAAAAATAATAATTTTTTCAACAATTTCTCACCATTTTATGATAGTCTGGATATAGTTGGGATTCCAACAGAAAATTTGCAAAAAACACAAAAGATTGAGATGACGAAATGAACCGAAGAAAGAAGAAAAACACCAGAGCCAACCTGTACAGGGGTGGCGATGGAAAAAGCTATTATGAGGCGAATAAGAGGCGCAGAATGAGCCGTTATATAAAGGTGGGAAGTACGATCCTGATCACACTGCTTCTTGCACTTTCTATTATGAAGATCAGTGGAAGAGGAATCTTTGCACAGAGAGCATACAGTGAGCTTTCTGATGAAGTGATCAGTGCCCAAAAGCCGGATATTGATGTAGAACTGTTAACTGTGAATGAATATTCAAGACCGGGACTTTCAACCAATGAGATTACCGGAATAGTCATTCATTACACTGCCAATCCTGGTTCGACAGCGATGGAGAACAGAGACTATTTTGAGGGACTGAAGGACAGTCACATTACGCAGGCAAGCAGTAATTTTGTAGTAGGACTGGACGGGGAAATCGTACAGTGCGTACCAACCTGGGAGGTTGCTTATGCGTCCAATACACGGAATTTTGATACGGTGTCCATTGAGTGCTGTCATCCGGATGAGACCGGAAAGTTCAACGAGGCAACTTATAAGAGCATGGTACAACTTACAGCATGGCTGTGTGAAAAGTTTTCGCTGACAGAAGAAGATGTGATCCGACATTATGATATTACAGGGAAAATCTGTCCGAAATACTTTGTCGAAAATGAAGATGCCTGGAAGCAGTTTAAAAGTGATGTAAAAGCGGTTCTGGATAACGCAAAATAAAAAATATCTATTGATTCACTTCCAAAGTGTCTGCTATAATGTTTTAATATAACGGGCAATTGAAGGCACCCGGAAAGCAGTAGAGTGAGAAACGAGGAATTGATAGATGAACGATTTGGAATTATACCGTGAAGAGCTTGCAAACTGTGATGCGAAGATCACAGAGGCATTAAAAGAAAGATATGCGATCATTGAAAAGATCATGGCATACAAAGAAGAGTATGGTATGCCGATTCTGCAGCCGGAACAGGAAGAAAAGCAGAAGAAGAGACTGATGTTCAGCCTTCACAATGATAAGCACAGAGACGAGATTTATGATGTATTTGAGCGAATCCAGCGCAACAGTAAGAAGATCCAGGCTAGAAAGCTTTTTGATTACAACATTGTCCTGATCGGGTTTATGGGAGCTGGAAAAAGTACGATCTCTGATTATCTTAGTACCATGTTTGCCATGGAAGTTGTAGAGATGGATCAGGAAATTGTGAAAGAGGAAGGAATGAGTATTCCGGACATTTTTGCAACTTATGGCGAAGAATATTTCCGTGATCTGGAGACGAATCTTCTGATCGAGATGCAGTCGCATAAGAATGCAGTAATCTCATGCGGTGGTGGTGCGGCCTTAAGAGAGAAAAATGTAGCAGAGATGAAAAAGAACGGAAGAGTTGTTCTTCTTACTGCTACACCGGAGACGATTTTTGAACGTGTAAAAGACAGCAATGACAGACCGGTATTAAATGGCAGAAAGAATGTCAAAGGCATTTCAGAACTTATGGAGCAGCGCCGTGAGAAATATGAAGCGGCAGCAGATATAGTAATCAATACGGATGATAAGACCGTTCTTCAGATCTGTGAAGAGCTGGTACAGCGTCTACAGGAGTCAGAAGAATAATATGTTTGATAGATTTTTTCCGGATCAGTATGTAGCATCTACTTATGTGATCGATTTTGAAAAATTATATGAAGAGGGTGTACGCGGACTGATCTTTGATATTGATAATACGCTGGTTCCGCACGGAGCACCGGCGGACGAGAGAGCAAAGGCATTATTTGCCAGACTGAAAGCAATCGGATTCCGATGCTGTCTGATCTCGAATAACCAGAAGCCAAGGGTAGAGATGTTCAATAAAGATATCCAGGTGGACTATGTTTATAATGCGCACAAGCCATCAACCAGGAATTATCTCAGGGCGATGGAGATTATGGGAACAGACAGAAGGAGTTCTGTGTTTATCGGAGACCAGCTTTTTACAGATGTATGGGGAGCAAAACGTGCCGGAATCCCGAATATTCTGGTAAAACCGATACATCCAAAGGAAGAAATCCAGATTGTTTTGAAGCGTTATCTGGAAAAAATTGTGTTACATTTCTACAAGAAGAGTCAGAGACACGAAAAAAAGGTTGAAAAATAATATCATGTATTATAGAATAATATGAGATGAAATTACGTAAGCGTGTATACGCGATTTAAGGAGGATAAGGTAATGGCTAAAGTTTCAGCAGGAGACATCCGTAATGGTGTAACAATCGAAGTTGATGGAAAAGTATGTCAGGTTATTGATTTCATGCACGTAAAACCTGGTAAAGGTGCAGCTTTTGTGCGTGTTAAGATGAAAAATATTATCGACGGTGGTGTGGTAGAGACAACATTCCGTCCTACAGAGACATTTGAACAGGCTCACATTGAAAGAAAGAAAATGCAGTATCTGTACAACGATGGTGAGTTCTATAACTACATGGACAACGAGACATTTGAGCAGATTATGATCAGCGCAGATGATGCAGCAGATTCTATGAAGTTTGTAAAAGAAAACGAAGAAGTATCTATCAGCTTCTATCAGGGAAATGCATTTGCGATTGAGCCGCCACTCAGTGTTGAACTGGTTGTAACAGAGACAGAGCCAGGTGTAAAAGGTAACACAGCTACAGGTGCTACAAAGCCGGCTATCGTTGAGACAGGTGCGAAAGTTAACGTTCCGCTTTTCGTTGATCAGGGCGAGACAATCAAGATTGATACCCGTACAGGAGCATATCTTTCAAGAGCATAAGAATTCTAAATTAAATAATTATAAAAAGCCTTGCATTTTGTGCAGGGCTTTTTTATAATCTAATTACCATAATATTTCAGAAACAATTCAAGAGATGTTCTGTTATCTCAGGCGGTAATATCACCGCAGATTTTCAAGATGATTTTTGTATATTGCTGGATAGGAAGGAGCTTTTATGACATATTTTCAGTTTATCCATGCAGTAGAGACAAAAGTAAAGAAAGAGGTGGAAGAAGAAAAAACAGTAAGCATTCATACCAATGTGAAGAATAATGGTGTGAGGAGAAGCGGTATTATGATTTCGGAAAAAGGAATCAATATTTCACCGACGATTTATCTGGAGGAGTATTTTCATCAGTTCCGGATGGGGTATCCGTTGGAACAGATTGCAAAAGATATTGTCGGATTATATGAGAAAATCCGGTTTCAGAATTCATGGGAGGACGGTGAAAAGGTAAAAGACTATGAATTTGTCAAAGATAAGATCATATACCGTCTGATAGGAAGAGAGGAGAATCAGGAGCTTTTAAAAGAAATTCCATATAAAAGTTATCTTGATCTTGCAATTATTTATTATGTACTGTTAGAGGTAGATGAATATGGCATGGCATCCATGATGGTCAGAGCAGAACATATGGATATGTGGAAAGTAACGGAAGAAGATCTGTATTACCGGGCCTCTAAGAATACCCAGGAGTTACTGCCGTATAAATTTGCACCGATGCGCACGGTGATCGAAGAATTGCTGGGACTTGGGATGGAAGAGGGACCGACAGAAAAAATGTATATCCTGAGCAATGAAATGCGTAGCTATGGGGCTGCGGCACTGATCTATCCGGATTGTCTGAGAAAGATTGCCGGTGTAGTGGGAGAAAATTTCTTTGTGATCCCAAGCAGTGTGCATGAGACCATTATTGTGGCTGAAAGCGAAGCGCCGGGCAGAGAAGAACTGGGAAGCATGATCGAGGAGATCAATGAGACACAGGTAGAGGCGGAAGAAGTACTTTCGGACAGGGCATATTATTATGACCGGGAGAGTGGAAAACTTGCGCTGTAAGATTTAAAAAGGGAAATTAAAGAAAAATATTAAAAAAGTAGAGGAAATGATCGAAAAGTGGGATGCATTTCCTTTACTTTATCTCAAAGATGTGTTAATATTACTAAGGCAATTTCATATAGTAATTGTATACGCACCCGTAGCTCAGGGGATAGAGCACCGCCCTCCGGAGGCGGGAGCGGCGGTTCGAATCCGCCCGGGTGTGTACTTTTTTTGCTATTTTTGATGGAAATTTATAGGAATTATAGAAAATATAGGAGATATGAAGTGAAGAAAATCATTGATTATATTGCAGAAGAACTTTCAGAAGCATTCGAAAAGGCAGGTTATGACAGAACGTATGGAAAAGTAACACTGTCAAACCGTCCGGATCTCTGCGAATACCAGTGTAACGGAGCGATGGCAGGAGCAAAAGCTTACAAAAAAGCACCGTTCATGATCGCAGAGGATGTTGTTGCCCTGTTAGAAGACAGTGCATGTATGGAAGAAGTAGAGGTTGTAAAACCTGGATTTATCAATATCAGACTGAAAAAGTCATTTGTTGCAGATTATCTGAATCAGATGGAAGAGACGGATAATCTCGGAATCGAGAAGACAGAACATCCGGAGATGATCGTGCTGGATTATGGCGGACCAAATGTGGCAAAGCCGTTGCATGTAGGACATCTCCGTTCGGCGATCATCGGAGAAAGCGTAAAGCGCATCTCAAGAAAGATGGGGCATGAAGTTCTTGGCGATATCCATCTTGGAGACTGGGGATATCAGATGGGGCTGATCATCACTGAATTGAAAGAAAGAAAGCCGGAATTGCCATATTTTGATGAAGCGTTTGAAGGTGAATATCCAAAAGAGGCTCCATTTACAATCAGCGAACTGGAAGAAATCTATCCGACAGCAAGCGGTAAGGCAAAAGAAGATGAGACATACAGGGAGAATGCATTGCATGCGACGTATCTGTTACAGAACGGGCATAAAGGATATCGTGCGATCTGGAATCATATCATTCGTGTATCGGTATCTGATCTTAAGAAAAATTATGCGAATCTGAATGTAAGTTTTGATCTCTGGAAAGGGGAGTCTGATGCTCAGGCATACATCCCGGATATGATCGAGAGATTGAAGAAAGAAGGATTTGCACATGAAGACCAGGGAGCACTGGTGATTGATGTGCAGGAAGAGACAGATACCAAAGAGATTCCTCCTTGCATGATCCAGAAATCAGACGGAGCATCTCTTTATGGAACAACAGACCTTGCCACACTGGTACAACGTGTACAGGATTATCATCCGGACAAGGTTGCCTATGTGGTGGATAAGCGTCAGGAACTGCATTTTACACAGGTGTTCCGTGCTGCAAAGAAGACAGGAATCGTCCCTGCGGAAACAGAACTGAAATTCTTAGGTTTCGGTACCATGAATGGAAAAGATGGCAAGCCGTTCAAGACAAGAGAAGGCGGGGTAATGCGTCTGGAGACACTGATCTCAGAGATTACAGAGAAGATGTATGAGAAAATCTCTGAAAATCATTCTATCGAGGGAGAAGAAGCAAAACAGACAGCAAAACTCATCGGAATGGCAGCAATTAAATACGGAGATCTGTCAAACCAGGCATCAAAAGATTATGTATTTGACGTAGACAGATTTACTTCCTTTGAAGGAAATACCGGTCCGTACATTCTGTATACAATTGTACGTATCAAATCGATCCTGAATAAATACCAGTCACAGGGAAATAGCCTGGATGGACTGAAAGTACAGGAAGCATATGCGGATTGTGAAAAAGCTCTGATGCTGGAAGCTGCAAAATATAATGATGTGATGGCGAATGCATTCCAGGATCTTGCACCGCATAAGATCTGTGCATACATTTATGATCTTGCCAATGCATTCAATCGTTTTTATCATGAGACAAAGATTCTGGCAGAAGAAGATGCCGGAAAACAAAAGAGTTATATTGCGCTTCTGAAAGTGACGAAGGATGTACTGGAAGCTTGTATCGACGTACTTGGATTTGAAGCACCGGAGAGGATGTAGGAAAAATGACAGAGAAATTATTTTATGAGGACAGTCACAGAACCGAATTTACAGCAAAAGTAATTTCCTGTGAAGAAGCGAAGGATGGTTTCTGTGTGGTGCTGGATCAGACAGCATTCTTCCCGGAAGGCGGCGGTCAGTATGCCGACACGGGCATTCTCGGCAATACAGAAGTTACCGATGTGCACGAAAAAAATGATGTGATCTTTCATTCTGTGACAGCACCATTGGAAGTGGGAAGTATAGTATCCGGTAAGATCAACTGGAAAGAACGCTTTGAGAAGATGCAGCAGCATACAGGAGAACATATAGTGTCTGGTATTGTGCATGAAAGATTTGGCTATAATAATGTCGGTTTCCATTTGGGAGCCGACTATTGTACCATGGATTTTGACGGACCGATCAGTAAAGCGCAGCTGAAAGAAATCGAGACAGAAGCCAATGAAGCAGTATACCGGAATCTGGAAGTTGAGGTTCTGTATCCATCCAAAGAGGAATTGAAAGATATGGATTACCGCAGTAAGATCGAGATTGAAGGTCAGGTTCGTATCGTGAAGATTCCGGGATATGATGTATGTGCATGCTGTGCTCCGCACGTGAAGACAACCGGTGAGATCGGAGCTGTCAAACTGGTAAGCATGGTAAGTTATAAAGGCGGTGAACGCATTACGATGCTTTGCGGAAGACGTGCCATGAGAGACTATGAGAAAAAGGATGCCATGACAAAAGAAATTTCAACCATGTTGTGTGCGAAAGAATATGAAGTGGCAGAAGCGGTCGGCAGACTGAAGAGTGAGCAGACACGTATGAAGAGTCAGATTGCAGAACTGCAGCAGAAACTTCTGAAGTTTTGTGTGGCAGAGATACCGGTGGATGAGAAGATTGTGACTGTATTTGACGGATCTTTATCGGGAAATCTTCCGAGAGAGATGATGAACCAACTGCTGGATAAAGGGGCAGTCATCTGTGCGGTATTTGCAGGAACGGACGAGGAGGGGTATCGCTATGTGATCGGAAGCAGAAGTGAAGATGTCCGTTCAATCAGTAAAACGTTAAACAGTACATTAGAAGGACGCGGCGGCGGAAAGCCGGAGATGGTCCAGGGTTCTGTGAAAGGAACAGAAGACGCCGTGAAAGAAATAATTGCACGGTATCAGTAGCCGGATGACAAGTCCTGTAGCCGGAAGAAGCTTTAAGCTTCTTCGCGGTGACTCCGGATGATCAGGCGGACCGTACGGTACAGGAAAGGCTTGTACGCTTCGATAGATACAGGCTCTTCAAAGAGAATAGAATTATATCCGGTAGAACCAGCCAGTTCGAGGATCGTGAACAGCATGATGTCAATATCTTTATAATTATAGGTGTCGGCTGCTACCAGTTCAAGATATCTTTCATAAAAGATCTTGTCGGCTTCTTCATCTGACCAGAAAGCAGACTTTAAGGCACCCATTACAAGATTTTTAGAAATGAAATTCAGCAATGGCTTGTTGTTGACCAGAATATTAATGATGTCATCGATAATAAAGACAAGCTGATCTTCCAGACCGGTGATGCCGGAATTTTCCAGTGCAACGGCAGCATGATCAAACAGTTCTTTTGTTTTATGTGCGATCAGCTTGTTTTTAATATCATATTTGTCTTTAAAATATAAATAGAACGTTCCTTTCGCTACACCGGCCTTTTCAACAATGTCGGAAATGGCGGTTGAATTAATTCCTTTTGTGGTAAATAATTCATATGCGGTGCGAAAGAGCGCCTCTTTTTTTTTCTTTTTGTTTTCTTCGACTCTTCCCATGAGTAATCAGACTTCCTTCTTAAAATTCACAGATCTACAGATCTACAGTTCTTGGTTCGTTATATAAAATTCATTTGAACAAGATATTGAAATAATATATTCAATAATATAAGTATAACAAAATAAAGATAAGAAGTCAAAATTAAATTGACTAATGGTCATATTTTCTGCGTTGCCTTTTTTACAGATAGCAGATATAATAGAAATGTTAAATATGCAAGGATTTATAAGGAGGAAGAGATGGAGGCATATACAAGTTTTGCCGAGGTCTATGATACATTCATGGATAATGTGCCATATGAGGAATGGGCAGATTATCTGGAAGACAGATTAAAAGAATATGGAATAAGAGACGGGCTGGTTCTGGAACTGGGATGCGGAACCGGAAGCATGACGGAACTACTGGCAGAAAAAGGATATGATATGATCGGGGTGGATAATTCCGAAGACATGCTGGAAATCGCAATGGAGAAGCGTATCGAGAGCGGACATGATATCCTCTATCTGTTACAAAATATGCAGGAGTTCGAATTATATGGAACAGTGAGAGCTATTGTCAGTGTATGTGACTGTGTAAATTATGTGACAGATAAAAATGAATTGCAGGAAGTATTCTGCTTGGTCAATAATTATCTGGACCCGCAGGGAATCTTGATCTTTGATTTTAATACAGAATATAAGTACAGAGAAATTCTGGGTAATCAGGTAATCGCAGAAGACAGGGATGAGTGTAGCTTTATCTGGGAAAATTATTATAACCATACATCGATGATCAATGAATACGAATTGACATTATTTGTCCGCGAGGATGAAGAGGAAGCACTGTACAGAAAGTATCAGGAGAGTCATTTCCAGAAAGCATATACACTCAGAGAAATCAGAGGACTAATTGAAAAAGCGGGTCTGAAATTCGTTGCAGCTTATGATGCGTATACAAAGAAAGCACCGATGCACACGAGTGAACGGATCACTGTGATCGCAAGAGAGCATGGTAAATAATAGAGATGAGAAGTAACTCATCGGAATAAAAATAGAAAAACAGAAGAAGGAAAGGAATATATATGAACGACTATATCGTAAGAGCAACCGCAGCAGACGGCCAGGTAAGAGCGTTTGCTGCAACAACAAAAGAACTTGTGGAAGCGGCCAGAGAACATCATAATACCAGCCCGGTGGCAACCGCAGCACTGGGAAGACTTCTTACTGCAGGAGCTATGATGGGAAGTATGATGAAGAATGATACAGATATGCTGACACTTCAGGTAAGAGGAGACGGACCGCTTGGCGGAATTACAGTTACTGCGGACAGCAAGGGAGATGTAAAAGGTTATGTAAATCATCCGGATGTCATGCTGCCGCCAAAGAATGGAAAGCTGGATGTAGGCGGTGCTGTTGGAATCGGGCTTCTCCAGGTTATCAAAGATATGGGACTCAAAGAGCCATACTCCGGACAGACCATTCTGGTATCCAGTGAAATTGCGGAAGATCTGACGTACTATTTTGCCAATTCAGAGCAGGTGCCATCTTCGGTAGGACTTGGGGTGCTGATGGATAAAGATAATACAGTGGCATGTGCAGGAGGCTTCATTATCCAGATGATGCCATTTGCAAAGGAAGAGACGATCAGTCAGATTGAGGAAAATCTGAAGAATATCACATCTGTAACGGATCATCTGAAAAAAGGTGAAACACCAGAGCAGATCCTGAAAATCCTGCTTGGAAATCTTGGACTTGAAATTACAAGTACAATGCCGACAAAATTCTATTGTAATTGCTCAAAAGAAAGAGTAGAAAAGGCTGTGATCAGTGTCGGAAAGAAAGAAATCCAGGATATGATAGATGATGGTCAGGATATAGAAGTAAAATGTCATTTCTGTAATACGGCATATAAATACAGCGTAGAAGAGTTGAAAGATATCTTAAAACGCTGTAAACGATAAGGAGAAAAGTCATGAGAGACGGGTTTGTAAAAGTGGCAGCAGTAACTCCGGATATCCGTGTGGCGGATGTTGCCTATAATACACAAAATATCTGTAAGATGATTGATGAGACTGTTGCAAAAGGAGCAAAAGTTATCGTATTTCCGGAATTATGTGTAACGGGATATACCTGCAGTGATCTTTTTACGCAGGACATTTTGTTAAAGGAATCGAAAGAAGCACTGTTTAAAATAGCCGAATATACAAAAGAGAAGGATGCGATTATATTTATCGGGGTTCCGCTTGCCATAGATGGAGAACTTTATAATGTCGCAGCAGCTTTGAATCATGGTGAGATCCTCGGCCTTACGACGAAGACATTTCTCCCGAACTATGGGGAGTTTTATGAAATGCGGCAGTTCCGTCCGGGACCGGATAAGGCGAGATGGATCACATTGGATGGAAAGCAGATCCCGTTCGGACCACAGCTTTTATTCGTGGCAGATCAGATGGAAGAATTGGTAATCTCCGCAGAAATCTGTGAGGATGTATGGTCGCCGGTTCCGCCAAGTACACTTGCAGCAAGAGAAGGAGCAACTGTGATCGTGAATTGTTCTGCAAGCGATGAGACGATCGGTAAAGCATCTTATCGTGAAAGCCTGATCGAGGGACAGTCAGCGAGACTAATCTGCGGATACATTTATGCCAATGCCGGAGAGGGAGAGTCTACGACAGATCTGGTATTCGGAGGACATAATATTATTGCGGAGAACGGAACAACACTTGTGTCGAGTGATCGCTTCGCAAATGAAGTGATTTATACAGAATTGGATGTGAAGCGCCTGTTAAGCGAGCGACGTAAGAATACAACATTCCAGACAGAAAAAGAAAGAATGCTGATCCGTATTCCATTTTCAATCCATGTGGAAGAGACGGAACTTACCAGAAAATTTTCTTCCAGACCGTTTGTTCCAAGTGTGATGGCAGAGAGAAATTTACGTTGTGAAGAGATTCTGACAATTCAGGCAATGGGACTGAAGAAACGTCTTGCACATGCACATGCAAAGAGTGCGGTTGTCGGAATCTCCGGCGGACTGGATTCTACACTTGCGCTTCTTGTGTCCGCAAAGGCATTTGATGCACTTGGAATGGACCGCAGTGGAATTACAGCGGTAACAATGCCATGTTTTGGAACAACGGACAGAACTTATCAGAATGCATGTAAGATGTCACTGAAACTGGGAGCAACACTGCGTGAGATTCCGGTGGGGGCAGCAGTAGAGCAGCATTTTAAAGATATCGGACATGATCCGGAAGATCACAGTGTAACCTATGAAAATTCCCAGGCAAGAGAAAGAACACAGGTACTGATGGATGTTGCCAATCAGACCGGTGGAATTGTAATTGGTACAGGAGATATGTCTGAACTTGCTCTTGGATGGGCGACTTATAACGGAGACCATATGTCTATGTATGGAGTCAATGCGTCGGTTCCAAAGACACTGGTACGCCATCTGGTCCATTATTATGCGGATACCTGTAAAGACCAGGAATTAAAAGATGTCTTGTATGATGTACTGGACACACCGGTGAGTCCGGAACTTCTTCCGCCAAAAGACGGTGAGATTGCCCAAAAGACAGAGGATCTGGTCGGGCCGTATGAGCTGCATGACTTCTTCTTGTATTATCTGCTTAGATTCAGTTATGAACCGGGTAAGATATACCGTATTGCGAGATATGCATTTGACGGTGAATATGATGATGCAACCATTTACAAATGGTTATATACGTTCTGCAGACGATTCTTCATCCAGCAGTTTAAACGCTCCTGTCTGCCGGACGGACCAAAGGTAGGAACTGTGGCACTGTCTCCAAGAGGCGACTGGAGAATGCCGAGTGATGCATGCGCGGAAGTATGGCTGAGAGATCTGGAGAAGGCGAAGCCGGTAGGGATGTAATTGGGATTTAATTTATTAACTGGGGAAGCGGCCTCTCAGTCCTTGAAGGAAA
>ERZ772889.3181-NODE-3181-length-11717-cov-5.518522_pt1 | contig 11717 bp, 10 predicted proteins | sample MGYA00512127_ERZ772889 | MGnify/ENA primary metagenome ERZ772889 (study PRJEB29015, sample SAMEA2737689) | human gut metagenome | biome: human gut; feature: human-associated habitat; material: faeces | place: China | collected 2012 ... | reverse complement strand
TCGCGGCCTTGCTCTGCGAGACGGCCGCGGCGGCCCCGGCGTCGAGGTGCAGGGCGCCCTTGGCGAAGCCTTCGCTGCTGGCGATCCATTTCTTGACGCCCGAGGCTGCCCTCGGAGCCGGTTCGAAGCGGGTGCAGGGCACCTCTTCGCCGGTCAGCACCAGGTCGGTGAGGATGCCGTCGCGGCGGCCGTTGGCGATGATGACCTCGATGCCTTCGGCCGCCGCACGCGATGAGACGCGGCTTTTGGTGGCCATGCCGCCGCGGCCCCGCGACGAGCGTACGGGGTCGATGTATTGCGAAAGGTCTTCCGACGGTTTCACGCGGCGGATGACCTGCGACGCGGGGTCGGCGGGCGAGCCGTCATAGATGCCGTCGATGTTGCTCAGGATGATGAGCGCCTCGGCGTTCATCATGGCCGCGACGAGCCCCGAAAGCTCGTCGTTGTCGGTGAACATCAGCTCGGTGACCGAGATGGTGTCGTTCTCGTTGACGATAGGCAGTACGCCGTTGGCGAGCATCGTTTCCATGCAGTTGCGCTGGTTAAGGTATTGCCGCCGTGTGGAGAGGCTCTCCTTGGTGGTGAGCACCTGCCCGCAGACGATGCCGTATTCGTTGAAGAGGTCGTAGTAGCGGTTGAGCAGCTTGACCTGCCCCACGGCGGAGAAAAGCTGCCGCGCGGAGACCGAATCGAGTTTCCCGGTGCGTCGCTCCAGGATACTGCGCCCCGAGGCCACGGCCCCCGACGAAACGAGGATGACCTCGGTGCCCGCGCGGTGGAGCCGGGCCACCTGGTCGACCAGGGCCGAGATGCGGGTGGTGTCGGGACGGCCGTCGTCGCGGGTCAGCACGTTGCTGCCCACCTTGATGACGATGCGCCGGTATTTGTTCTGTGCGTCCATAATCGTTTTATTCGCCGGGTATGGCCCCGACTCAGGGTTCGAATTTGTAGCCCACGCCCTTGATGGTGACGATGCGTTCGTCGCCGATCTTCTGGCGCAGTTTGCGGATGTGCACGTCGATGGTGCGGTCGCCCACGACCACCTCGGTGCCCCATATCTTCGCATATATCTCCTCGCGCGAGAAGAGCTTCCCGGGCGAGGAATAGAGCAGGTCGAGCAGCGCGAATTCCTTGCGCGGGAGGGCGACCTCGTGCCCGTCGCGCAGCACGGCGTACCGCTCGCGGTCGACGGTGATGCCCGCTGCGGCCGGTTCCGCCGGCGCGGCTTCGGCGTCGATCCGTTTGAGGATGGCCTGCACGCGGCTGACCAGCAGTTTCATCTTGATCGGCTTGGTGAGGTAGTCGTCCGCTCCGACGCCGAAGCCCGTAAGCTGCTGCTCCTCCTCGCCCAGCGCCGAGAGGAATACCACCATCGTGTCGCGCAGCCGCGGGTCTTCGCGGATGGCGCGGCAGGTCTGCGCTCCGTCCATGACGGGCATCATCATGTCCAGCAGGATCAGGTGCGGACGGCACTCGGCGGCGGCTTTCAGCGCCTCGGCGCCGTTCTGCGCCGTGAATACTTCGTAGCCCTCTTTCAGGAGGTTGTACCTCACGAATTCGAGGATGTCGATTTCATCGTCGACAAGCAGGATGCGGTGGCTCATGGTTCCGGTTGACAGGTTTTGCATCGCACGCGGCACCGGTGCGGTTGCGTGCCGCGCATATCTTGGGCGAAGTTAGCAAATTTCCGGCTAAATCGTTCGGCAGCCCGGGAAAAATGGTTATATTTGCGAGATTTATATACTTCCGTATATATGGAAATCAAAAACGTGTACTGAGATGGCTACTGAAAATCCGAATCTTCCTGCTCCCGAGGAGCGAGTCAGCGATGCTGCTGAAGATGTGCAGACCGTAACTTCCGAAGTGACTTCCGAAGTCCCTGAAACCGAGGCCTCCGCAGCAGCGGAGGCGGAACCCGTCGTGGAAACACCCGCGGCAGAAGAACCCGAGACGGAAAAATCCGTTGCGGGAACGCCCGCGGCAGAGGTGCCCGTGGCTGAAGCGCCTGCGGCGGAGGAGCCGCAGCCCGTATCCGACGACGTATCCACGATCTATGCATGGGGCAGCGGCATATCCAGCATCACCGGAACGCCGTCCAGCTGGGCCGCGGAGCTTGTCTCGCACGCGGACGTCTACGGCATCACCATGCTGGCCAGCGGCAGCTACCAGTCCGCCATCACCCGCATGACCCTTGCCCGCCTCGCGGCGAACACCGCGCGAACGCTCGGACTGGTCGAGGACGTATCCGATCCGGTCGCCGTTGTGCAGCAGCTCGGCGTAATGCAGCCGAACGCCGACGGCAGCTTTGACACGACCTCCAGGGTCACGCGCCAGATGGCCGCGACGGTGCTGCTGCGTCTTCTGCGGCAGTCGAACGTGGTCTTTGAGGCTGATATGTCGATGCTCGACCGCTATCCCGACAGCGCCTCCATTTCCGACTGGGCCAGAGAGGCCGTCGCGATGATGACGCAGTATGATCTGATGAACGGCACAACGAAGGGCTTTGAGCCGAAAAAGGACATGACGCTCGAGCAGTGCCTCGTCCTGCTCACGCGCATCTGCGAGTTCTGAACGGATAACGAACAAAATGATATGCGCAGCGCCTGCCCCGCATGGGCAAGGCGCTGCGCATCAGTCTGTCAAAGAGCTGCTGTATTCCTAAAAGCCATAAAAACAGCTGCCTGCGGCGCTTCGGGCCTGCAGGCAGCTGTTTTTTTACATTGTTACATGGGCAAGCGTCTTTACATATTCGACCGACTGCATGATCTGTGCGTAAAGCTGCTCGTCCGACGGCTCCAGGAAGCGGAAGGACAGATCCCGCACGCTGACGCAGAAGCTCATAGGCATTTCCAGCGCGCAGCCAAGCGTTCCGCCCTGCCGTTCCAGCGCGGCAAGCATGGCCGGATATGGGAACACGCCCTGCCCGATCGGCTCGTTCCAGATATAGCCGTCGTGGATGCTGCCGTCCTTCATGTGCAGATACGCGACCGGCACGGAGGCGTTCTGCAGATCCTCGTCCAGCCGGATCTCGCCCCGGCAGAAGCGGTAGGTATTTCCCGGATCATAGGTATATTGGACGTTCGGCAGATCCAGCTCCGCGAACACGCCGCCGCATTCGCTTGCCGGGCCGACGATATCGCCGTAGGATTCCAGCCCCAGCCGCAGGCCATAGCGGTCAGCGGCCTCGGCCGCCCGCTTGACGTGCTCCTCAAACACGGCGTACCGTGCCTTCGGGCCGCAGCGCGTATTGACGAGCTGCGCGCCGATCTGCCCGGCAAATTCGATCTTTTTCAGCAGACGCGCGAACTGCGCCTCGTCCGTCATGTCGCAGTGCGCCGACAGCGCGGTGCATTGCAGATCGCGCTTCTGCAGCTCCCGCTCGATCTGCATAACGTATTCCGGTGAAACGCGCTCTGCGACGATCTGCTCGCTGATGCCGTCGATGGCGGACAGCTCGATCGTACGGAACCCGCAGCGGCGGGCCATGTCCATGGCGCGGATCGGGTCCGTGCCCGGAACGTTATTGGCGCAGAATGTAAATGGTGCAAGTGTCAGCATATGGATCTCTCCTGTTCAAAGCGCAGCATGACCTTGGCCTCGCGGCCGCTGGATTTTTCGCGGAATGCCTCGATCCCCTTGGAAAACGACAGCTCGCGGGAAATGACCTCCTCCAGCTTCAGCTGGCCGGCCATGGCGATGGCCGCCGGGAACTGTCCGCTCGGCACGCAGACGGCGGAGAGCGTCGCGTCCTTCCAGTAGAGCGTGAACAGATTCAGCTCCAGATTATAGTCCATCCCGTAAAGCCCGAAAAACACGACGGAGCCGCCGCGCGCGACAAGATTCATGGTGATCGCCGCCGATTTCCGGTCGCCGCTGGCCTCGATGACCGCGTCGTAGCCGATTCCGCCGCTCAGCGTCAGCGCCTCGGTCACGACGCTCTGTGTATTCGGGTCGATCACAACGTCCGCGCCGAAGCGAAGCGCCGCCTCCCGCTTTTCCGCGACCGGCTCGACCACAACGATCTGTCCGACCGGGTGCTGCCGCACGAGCTTGAGAATGATCTGTCCCATGGCCCCGCAGCCGAGCAGAATGACCCGCTTGCCGTAGCCGAGCCGCGCCTTGCCTACGGCGTGCATGGCCATCATCAGCGGCTCGATCAGGCTTCCAGCCCGCAGGCTCACCTGCTCCGGCAGGCGGAAGACCTGCTGCTGGCGGATATTCAGATATTCCGTCATCAGATCGGCATAGCCGGAGCTGGGGTTCGTACAGTATTCCGGTCTGTTGCTGCGGCAGGCGTCACACAGGCCGCAGGACTCATACGGGTTGATCGTCACGCGGTCACCCGGGTGAAGGCTGCGGACATTTTCTCCTACCGCTGTCACGACGCCGGAGCCCTCGTGCCCCAGATAGCCGTTCAGCGGATACGCCGCGGTTCCGCGCAGCATCATCATATCATAGCCGCAGATCGACGCGAACGCCATTCTGACCTGCACCTCGCCCGGCCCCGGCGTGGGCGGCATGGGAAGCTCCTTGAAATACAGCTTCCGGTTCGGCTGCATCCGAAGCGACCGGATCATAATTCCGCCTCCTTCTGCATGGCTGCGCGGTACTCCTGCGGCGTCATGCCCGTTCGTTTTTTGAATACCTGACTGAAATATTTAGAGTTTTCAAAGCCGACGTTTCCGGCGATATCGATGATGCGGTCTTTCGTCTGCAGCAGCTGCTTGGCGCGGCGGATGCGCTGCTCGCTCACATAGGCGTTGAAGGCCTGCCCTGTCTCCTTTTTGAACACGCGGCTGAGATAGGCCGGGTTCATATGGACATACTCCGCCGCGACCGTCAGCGTCAGCGGCTCAGCAAGGTTCTGCGCAACGAAGCGGCAGACCTCGTCGATGGCGCTGTTGGACGTCGTGCGCAGATTGCGGATGCTGGAAAACAGCGCGGTCATCTGTTCGCGGCAGATGGTGAACATGGCCTCGACTGTTGCAGGCCGCTGCGCGCCCAGCAGCGGGGTCGGTGCAGGATCGACGCCGAAGCTGCTGCTGAGGGAATACATCTGAACCGTCAGCTGCGTCATGACAAACGAGCAGACCTCATCCGACATACTGTGGCTGACCATGTCCTGCAGCTCCCGCAGGATCGCAAGCGCCTCCAGCTGCCGCGCATCCTGCATACTCAGCGAAAGCGCCGAAAGCTTTTCGTGCAGCAGCTGCTGCGTGACCGGCACGCGGTAGGAAAACGCCATCTTCGGCTGTAGGCAGAGCGGCGAGAAGAAGAAGCGCAGCTTGCGCAGCTCCAGCAGCTGGCGGCACTGGCTATGCCACTGCGGCAGAGGCAGAGGCACATCGGAGATATCAAATGTCATCTGCCCGAGCGCATGCTGTGCAGCAAGCGCGTTGATCTGTCCCGCCCAAAAGTTCCAGTCCGGCTCCGCATCCTGCCCACCGGCGAGCAGGATGCACAGGTTCTGGTCGCGGTAAATGCAGATATCCGTGTTTCCGAGCGGGCGGAGCAGCTCGGTCAGCTCCGCAAAAAACGATTCCAGCGCGGCATAGTCGGAGGAAAGGCCTGGCCCCGGCTGCCCGTCCGGCTGGGAGCCGAGCAGGATCCAGCAGTCCTGGCTGCCCACGTGCAGCCGCCCGAACTGCTGCTGCGCAGACCCCGTGCCGACCGGCACAAGGCCCATCAGCAGCTCCATGACCTCCAGACTGTGCTGGACATATTCGTTTTCCGGGGGCCGGACTGCGCCCGTTTCGTGCTTTTGCAGGCGTCCGGCCTCCTCGACCGCGTGCAGGAGCATCGCATCCGAGGACATGGCGTCCGGCAGCAGCTGCTGCACCTTGACCGCAGCCGCGCCCTCAATGACCGCCTCCGACCCGTCGGACAGCAGGACGAAGCGCGGGCAGATCCCGCGCGGGAGCAGATAATTGATAAGATCCTCCGGGTTCCAGAAGGTCATATGCACCGGCATGATCACAACGTCCGGGTGCAGCGACTCGATCAGCGACATTCCGAGCACACTGTTGTCCGCCGTTCCGCACAGTTGAATGTGCCCGGCCTGCCCCAGAAGGATGCGGCGCAGATGCTGCGTCTGCGAATACAGGGATGAAATAATCAGGACCTGAATCATGACAGCCTCCCGTTGCTTTTTTACTGATGTCAGATATTTTATCACAGCACGCACGCAATGCCAAGCTTTTTGTTGGATTTGCTCCGTTTCTGTCTGAATCTCGCCCCAAATATGTATATTATTTTTACTTCCGACAATCCAATTCAAAAATTCAAACCATCAAGGTATAATTCTCGCACTTCCACCATGCATTTTTCACAATGTCGTATGCAAAATTGTGAATATGCACAAAAACCACCGGCATATTTTGACGCGCTTTTGTATTTTTGGGTGGGAAAAGGTTGAAATATAAAGCGCAAAGCCCCGGTTGATTCGGTATCATGGAAACAGCAAGATCCCATATACACTTGATCGACGAAAGGGAGGAAACACAACTATGCGCAGCATTCGCTATTTTGGAAACGGTACGCTGAAAATGGTCGAAGCACCGGAACCGGAGATCAAGCGCGCGGATGAGGTCAAGATCCGGGTAGCCTACTGCGGCGTCTGCGGCTCTGATCTGCATTTCAAGCGTGCAGAACTGGACTTTCTGTTTGAAGGCGACGAGGGTACCCCCATCGGACATGAGGCGACCGGCGTCATCACCGAACTCGGCCCTGCAGCGACCTGCAAGGGGCTTAAGGTTGGCGACCGCGTCGTCTACTATTACAATGAGCACTGCGGAAGCTGCTACTACTGCCGCAACGGGCAGGAGCAGTTCTGCGAGAACATGACCGGCACAAGCGCCGCTTTCTCGGACTATATCGTCGTGCGCGAGCAGTCCGTACACAAGCTGGCCGACACGTGCAGCCTGAAAAAGGGCGCGCTGATCGAGCCGATCTCCGTCTGCCTGCACGGCATCGATCTCATCGGCATCAAGCCCGGCCAGTCGGTCGCCATTTCCGGCGGCGGCACGATGGGCATGATCATGACGCAGTTGGCGCTGCACTCCGGCGGCACGAACATCACCGTCATTGAGCCGATCGCCATGAAGCGTGAGATGGCAAAGAAACTGGGCGCCGTACACACCATTGACCCAGTCAATCAAGACCGCAAGGAAGCGGCGATGAAGATCACAGACGGACGCGGCTTTGATGTCGTGATTGAAGCCTCCGGCAGCTGGCGTGCCTGCGACGGCATTGAGGAACTCGTCGGCAAGGGCGGCACGCTGGAATTCTTCGCCGCACTTTACCGGCACGATTATGATTACAAGCTGAACCTGCTCAACGCTTTCTTCAAGGAAATCCGCATTATCGGCGGCGTTTTCCAATCTCCGTATGCGTTCCCGCGCAGCATTGCACTGGTCAACACGCTCGACCTGGACCCGATTCTTGAAATGGATTGTGTCTTTACGCCTGAAAACTTTGAAGACGCGTTTGAGGCCCAGATGAACGGCCGGACGATCAAGTCCCTCGTTCAGTTCACACCTGATGTCGAATAAACAGCGCACATTCCCCAAATCAAGGAAAGCATCTCTGCTTTCCAGAAAGAGAAAGGAAATTACGCATGGAAAACGATAGCAAACAATATTATGTGAAACTTCCGTTATGGAAGAAATGCACATTCGGTATGATCGACTCGGCAAACAACTTCAGCTGGTCCTATATCAGCTCTTTTCTGTCGATCTACCTGACCGACACCTTCTTGATTCCCGCCGCGACCGTTTCACTGATGTTCCTGCTGTGCCGCTTCTGGGACGCGATCAACGACCCGATCGTCGGCTATCTGGCTGACCGCACCCGCTCCCGCTGGGGCCGCTACCGTCCGTGGATCATGTTCGCCTCGGCTCCGCTGTTCATCACAACAGCCCTGCTGTTCTGGCCGCATCCGGAATGGGCCGTCGGCGTCAAGACGGCATATGTCGTCATTTTGTACGCACTCGTCGTTCTGTTCTACACAATGGTCAACCTGACCTACGGCTCCTTGAACTCCGTCGTCACGCAGGATCCTGCCGAACGCGGCTCTCTTGCCTCCTGGCGTCTGCTGTTCGCCTACATCGGCTCCACGCTCATGGTGCAGCTCGTCACCCGCTGCGAGCCGGTTCTGTCCGCAAAGTACCCCAACATGGGCTATTTTATTCTGGCTGTGATCTTCGCCGTGTTCTGCATCCCGATGCAGATCCTCTGCGCAAAGTCCCAGAAGGAAGTTGTTCCGCCGCAGCCGTCGCCCAAAAAGATCGGCATCTTCAAGTCTCTGGCCATCTCCTTCAAGAACCGCGAGTTCATGATCGTCTGCATCCTGTTCCTGGCGCAGGGCTTCGCTCTGTACGGCGCAGGCACGATCAACATCTACTGGTTCAAGTACGTCCTCGGCGACGTCAACCCGATGGCAACCTTCTCGCTCATCACGCTCATCCCCTCCATGCTCGGCTGCTTCACCTCCCAGTTCTGGTGCAACAAGCTCAAGCATAAGGGTAAGGCCATCGCCATCACCTACGCTGTGCAGGTCGTGATGTACGTCGCGCAGTATTTCCTGTTCCGCAACACCATCAACGTCACGCTTCTGTACGTACTCGGCATCGTTCTGCAGTATTTCGCAGGCGCGAATATGTCCATCATCTACGGCATGGTTCCCGACACCGTCGAGGTCACCGAGTACCAGACCAAGGGCATCCGCATGGACGGCTTCCTCAACACCGTCTCCTCGTTCTGGAACAAGGTCGGCATCACCATCGGCACGTCCGGCGCTCCGCTGATCCTTGCGCTGACCGGCTATGTCGCCAACGCTCCGACGCAGACGCCCGCCGTTATCGAGGGCCTGCAGCTCATGAAATGGATCATGCCCGCCGCTTTCAACCTGATCTGCCTCATCTGCCTGTTCTGGTACAAGCTCGGCTATAAGGAATTCGACGAGCTTGTCGCGAAGATCGCAGCCGAACGCCCGCAGTGGGAGCAGACGACCGCTGAAAAGTAAGTCCACACCGCAAGGAAAGGAAGGTGCGCCATGTACCAGTCCATATCCCAGCGCTTCCGGCGCAAAAACAGCAACGATCTGATCGTGACGTTTCTGCCCGTCGTCGTTGTTCTGACGCTCCACAGCTATCTCCGCAACGCCGATCTGAACCCCACTCTTTTCCGCGTTTTACAGATCACAGCCATCGTGCTTCTGGCCGCGCTGCTGGCTGCTGTGAATCACTTTTACTTCCGTTCGTTCTGCTACACGCTGATCGACGGCAGCGAATCCCGCCCGCGCGAAGCGCTGCGCTTCCCGGACGACTCACTGACGTTCGAACGGGTGCAGAACAGGAAATCACGGATCTATGAGCGCGTCCGCAGGCAGGAAATGCTGTGCCTGCTGGAACCCGGAGAGGCCTACGACGAGAAGCGATTCGGCCCGGTTTCACGCACTTTCCTGATGACCGCACGCAGCGCAAAAAGCGCCGCCCGCCTGTATTACAAGCAGGACGGCACCGTCTACTGCGCAAAATTCCATCCCGACGCGGAGCAGACCGCTCTGCTCCGCCGCTGGGCCGGAGAAAACGCAATCCACAGCTAAAAAGGAGGAAGTTATTCACATGGCAGAGAAAGCCTTAGTCCATCGCATGGAGCAGGCTGCCCTGACGACGAAGATCCGGCTTCTGGATCTGGCACATCAAACGCTCATCCATATCGGCGGCGACCTGTCTGTCTGCGATATGATGACCGCCATCTGGCAGTATGCAATGCACTATGACGTCAAGGATCCGCACTGGGAGGGCCGCGACCGCTTCGTCCTGTCCAAGGGCCACGCAGCAGCCGTCACCTCGTTCAGTCAGGCCGCCATCGGCTGCTATGACGTCGGAGATATCTACAAGGAATACGCCACCAACTTTGGCCGCTTCGGCATGCATTCGTGCAACCTCGCAAACCCGTATGTCGACGTGTCTACCGGTTCGCTCGGCCACGGCTTCCCTGTCGCCAGCGGCATGGCCACCGCGCTGAAGCGCAAAGGCTCAAGCAGCCGCGTCTACACCGTCGTCGGCGACGGCGAGTGCGGCGAAGGCTCGATCTGGGAGGCGGCAATGTACGCCCACCAGTATAAGCTCGGCAATCTGGTCGTCTTCGTCGACCGCAACGGCATGTCCTTCGACGGCCCGACCGAGGAATACATGGCACTGGAACCGTTCGCAGACAAATGGCGCGCGTTCGGCTGGAACACCGTCACCATCGACGGCCATGACATGAACGCCATCCTCGACGCCATCGACGCGCTGCCCGCGCCTGATTCCGACGTTCCGACCGTTATCATCGGCAAGACCGTCAAGGGCCACGGCGTCAGCTTCATGGAGAACAACGTCTCCTGGCACGCAGGCTGCGTCAACGAAGCCGACTGGATCAAGGCAAAGGCCGAGATCACCGAAGCATATGAAAGAAAGTGGGGTGCGGAAGCATGAGTGAAGCGCAGGACAAGCTGCTCCAGGGCGAAATGAACATGACCCTGAACATGACCATGATGACCAGCGCACGCGACGCTGTCGGCAAGTGCCTGGCCACGCTCGGCGGCGAGTATGACAATATGCTCGTTCTGACCGCCGACGTCGATACCTCCTCCCGCATTCAGGCGTTCAAGGAAAAATATCCTGACCGCTGCTACAACGTCGGCATTGCCGAGCAGAACCTGATGAGCGTCTCCGCCGGTCTTGCCCACGAGGGCTTCCGCCCGCTGGCCTTCGCGTTTGCACCGTTCGCGTCCATGCGCTGCTATGAGCAGGTGCGCACCGATATCTGCTATTCCAAGCTGCCGGTCGTCATCATCGGCAACGGCGCAGGCTATTCCAACGGCGCTTCCGGCTGCACGCACTGCGCGCTGGAGGACTCCGCGCTCATGGTCGCCTGCAACAACATGACCGTTCTCGAGCCGGGCGACCCGTTCCAGATCGCAAAGCTGCTGGAGGCGGCGATGGAGCTGAACGCCCCTGTCTACATCCGCCTTGGCCGCGAGGCCACAAGCTCCCTGTATCCCGAGGATACGAAATATGAGATCGGCAAGGCGCTCATCCCGCGCGAGGGCGACGACGGTGCGTTCATCTGCACCGGCATCATGGTCCACTTTGCCATGGAAGCCGCCAAGCGCATCCACGATGAGCTGGGCAAGGAGATCCGCGTCGTCGATATGTTCACGATCAAGCCGCTCGACAAGCAGGCCGTCATTGACGCCGCAAAGACCGGCCGCGTCGTCGCGGCGCAGGACCACAACCTGCTCGGCGGTCTCGGCCAGCTGGTCGGCTCGTGCATCGCAGAGGCAGGCATCGCCTGCAAGCTGGTCAGCCGCGGCTGCCCGGACTACTTCGTCCCGATCGCGAACCCCGAATTCCTTTACGCCCGCAACGGCATGGACGCCGACGGCCTGTACGAGGCAATGAAGGCCATGTTCTAAGCACGTTCCTACCCTTTCCTGTACAGACGCCGGGAGAGATCTCCCGGCGTCTGTCAAATAAATAAAAGGCATACGGACTCTGCCTCCCTCAACATCAGTCCGTATGCCTTTTCTGATATGCTGCTTTTACGGAAATCTTCAGCGAATTCGTAACTTCTGCGGCAAATTCGTGCTGCTCTGCAAATTTTGAACGCAAAGCTAGGGTGTATCTGAAAACTCATGATGTGACCGGCAGCGAGGGATTTTTGCGTTG
>ERZ772889.3178-NODE-3178-length-11724-cov-4.302597_pt1 | contig 11724 bp, 8 predicted proteins | sample MGYA00512127_ERZ772889 | MGnify/ENA primary metagenome ERZ772889 (study PRJEB29015, sample SAMEA2737689) | human gut metagenome | biome: human gut; feature: human-associated habitat; material: faeces | place: China | collected 2012 ... | reverse complement strand
TAGGCAACTACTACACTCGTCAGGAAATGGGTCCGAAGTTTAATCCGTTCTTCATCCCGAAGATGATCTCGGATATCGCTGCCGGACAGATTTCTATCATGTATGGCTTCCATGGTCCTAACTACGCGACTTGTTCGGCATGTGCTACTTCTACCAATGCCATTGCAGATGCATTTAACCTGATTCGTCTGGGCAAAGCAAATGTGATTGTATCCGGTGGTTCGGAAGCGGCTATCTTCCCCGCAGGTGTAGGTGGTTTCAATGCTATGCATGCTCTGTCAACCCGCAACGACGAGCCCGAAAAGGCTTCACGTCCGTTCAGTGCAAGCCGTGACGGCTTCATCATGGGCGAAGGTGGCGGTTGCTTGATTCTGGAAGAACTGGAACATGCGAAAGCCCGTGGTGCTAAAATCTATGCAGAAGTTGCCGGTGTAGGCATGTCTGCTGATGCACATCACCTGACAGCTTCTCATCCGGAAGGTCTTGGAGCCAAACTTGTGATGATGAATGCATTGGAAGATGCGGAAATGGACCCGAAAGAAGTGGATTATATCAATGTACACGGTACATCTACTCCGGTTGGTGACATTTCAGAAGCAAAAGCGATTAAAGAAGTATTCGGTGATCATGCGTTCGAGTTGAACATCAGTTCAACAAAATCAATGACAGGTCACTTGCTGGGTGCTGCCGGTGCGGTAGAATCAATTGCAAGTATCCTTGCCATCAAGAACGGCATTGTTCCCCCGACTATCAACCATGAAGAAGGTGACGACGACGAAAATATCGACTATAACCTTAATTTCACGTTCAATAAAGCACAGAAACGCGAAGTTAATGTTGCCTTGTCCAACACATTCGGATTCGGCGGTCATAATGCGTGCGTTATCTTCAAAAAATACGCTGAGTAAAATCGTGTTACGAAACCAAATAGATAAGATAAGGCTCTTGTTCCACAGGGATAGAGAGTCTTATCTTTGTTTTTACCGGATACTCGGTTTCTACCCGCGTAACATCCAGCTCTATGAGCAGGCTCTCTTACATAAATCCTCATCTGTCCGTTCGGACAAGGGGCGTCCGTTAAACAATGAGCGTCTGGAATTTTTAGGTGATGCCATTCTCGACGCTATCGTAGGCGATATCGTCTACAAACGTTTTGAAGGGAAGCGGGAAGGTTTCCTGACAAACACACGTTCCAAGATTGTACAACGGGAGACTTTAAACAAACTTGCCGTAGAGATCGGACTGGACAAACTTATTAAATATTCAACCCGTTCTTCTTCCCACAACAGCTATATGTACGGGAATGCTTTCGAGGCATTTATCGGAGCGATCTACCTGGACCAGGGATATGAACGCTGCAAACAGTTTATGGAGCAGCGAATCATTAATCGTTATATCGATCTGGATAAAATCTCCCGTAAAGAAGTAAACTTCAAATCAAAACTGATCGAATGGAGCCAAAAGAGCAAACTGGAGGTTTCTTTTGAACTGATTGAGCAATTCCTTGATCAGGACAGCAATCCTGTTTTCCAGACAGAAGTACGCATTGAAGGACTTCCTGCCGGAACCGGAACCGGATATTCCAAGAAAGAATCCCAACAGAATGCCGCCCAGATGGCTATAAAGAAAGTAAAGGACCCGACTTTCATGGCAACCGTCAACGAAACCAAAATGCAGCAATCAGCAATGGCAGCCGAACCTGAACCCGAAATGGATGCAGACTCTGATATCGAATTACTGAATGACAATATATTGGAAGAAAATGAGTTCGACAATGAGATTACGGCAGAACCGATCGTGAAATCTATCCAAAGCAAATCCCCATGCGACGTCCCTGAATCACCAGATCGTGATCTTCACTAACCAACTTTAGTTTCCCAGCCACTTCTTCCAAAGGGATAGAAGCGATAGTATCTCCTTTTAGTGCAACCATACGCCCGAATTCCCCGTTGGCAATCAGTTCCGTCGCGTGTCCGCCCATTCGGGTAGAGAGATTACGGTCATAAGGAGTAGGCGAACCACCACGTTGAATATACCCTAATACGGTTTCACGGGTTTCAATACCCGTCTCATACTCTATTTCCTGTGCAATGTATTCCGCAGCACGTTTACGGCCGTCCGTCCGAATGCCTTCAGCTACTACTACAATAGAGTATGGTTTCCCCTTTTTCAATCTTTCCAGAATAGTGTTTCCTATGTTTTTAATGCTATAAGGTATTTCAGGCACAAGAATAACATCTCCCCCTCCTGCCATACCGGAATACAAAGCAATCCAACCCGCTTTATGTCCCATGACTTCAATCACCATCACCCTTTTATGAGAACTTGCGGTAGAATGCAACCGGTCGATAGCATCTGTAGCAATACTTACAGCCGAGTCGAAACCAAAAGAGATATCCGTCCCCCAGATATCGTTGTCAATGGTTTTAGGAACCGAAACGATATTTACACCCATGGCAGCAAATTTGGCAGCCGTCTTTTGCGTTCCGTTTCCGCCGATACAGACAACACAATCCAATCCCATTTCCCGAATATTCTGAAAGATCAGTGCAGGTTTATCGACATCCGAAATAACACCTCCTTTTTTAAAAGGCTTCTCGCGGGAAGTCCCCAACATCGTTCCACCAAGATTCAGCAAACCCGATAAAGATTTATCTGTAAAGGATTCTACATCTTTTGTGAGCAACCCCTGAAAGCCGCTATGAATACCTACCACTTCCATACCGTAGTAGTTAATGGCAGTTTTGCACACGCCACGAATAGTGGCATTTATACCGGGGCAATCTCCCCCTGATGTTAAAATTCCGATTCTCATTGTCGCATTTTTTAGTCTAAAACTCGGAGATTATATGAAAGCCGTCAATTTTTAACGATTATTTCCGTCGTAAAGATAGAAAAAAAAGATAAATAAGTTACTTTTGCACGACTAAACATTATTATGTTAAAGCAGAAATGAATATTACAAAAATTATTAGTAAGACTTTTGATTCCCGTTTAAAACAGATAGACCTATATGCTACTCAGGCTAGTGAGATACAGCATAGTGTACTAAACCGCTTAGTACATCAGGCTGCTCAGACAGAATGGGGGAAAAAGTACGACTATTCCTCGATCCGCAGCTATGAAGACTTCAGAAAACGTGTTCCAATCCAGACTTATGAGGAAATCAAGCCGTATGTAGAACGTTTGCGGGCAGGAGAACAGAATCTGCTTTGGCCGTCGGAAATACGTTGGTTCGCCAAATCTTCCGGAACGACAAATGATAAAAGTAAATTCCTCCCTGTCAGTAAGGAAGCACTGCAAGACATTCATTACAGAGGAGGAAAAGACGCTGCCGCACTTTACTTCCGCATCAACCCGGACAGCTATTTCTTTTCAGGAAAAGGATTGATCCTAGGGGGGAGCCATAGTCCGAATCTCAATTCTAATCATAGCCTGGTAGGAGATTTATCTGCTATTTTGATTCAAAATGTCAATCCGCTTATCAATTTTGTCCGTGTGCCCAGCAAGAAAATCGCACTAATGAGCGAATGGGAAACCAAGATAGAGGCGATAGCCAACAGTACTATTCCGGTCAACGTCACAAGTTTATCCGGCGTACCGTCGTGGATGTTGGTGCTTATCAAACGGATCCTTGAAAAAACAGGCAAACAGACGTTGGAAGAAGTATGGCCGAATCTGGAAGTTTTCTTCCACGGAGGAGTTGCATTTACTCCTTACCGTGAGCAATACAAGCAAGTGATTCATTCACCGAAGATGCATTATGTAGAGACCTACAATGCTTCCGAGGGTTATTTCGGCACACAGAACGATCTTTCAGATCCTGCAATGTTGCTGATGATCGACTACGGAATCTTCTACGAATTTGTTCCGTTGGAAGAAGTTGACAAAGAGAATCCACGTGCCTATTGCCTTGAGGAAGTGGAGCTTAACAAGAATTACGCAATGGTCATTTCGACCTCTTGCGGTTTGTGGAGGTATATGATTGGGGATACAGTGAAATTTACCGGCAAGAACCCTTATAAATTTGTCATTACCGGACGAACCAAACATTTCATCAATGCTTTTGGCGAGGAACTAATCGTAGATAATGCGGAAAAAGGACTGGCAAAGGCTTGTTCGGAAACAGGGGCGCAAGTGAGTGAATATTCTGCCGCACCGGTGTTTATGGACGAACATGCCAAATGCCGCCACCAATGGTTAATAGAGTTCGCTAAAATGCCGGATTCCGTTGAGAAGTTCGCAGCAATACTGGATGCAACATTAAAGGAAGTAAACTCCGACTATGAGGCGAAACGTTGGAAAGATATTGCATTGCAACCCTTGGAAGTAATCGTTGCCCGACCGGGACTATTCCATGACTGGCTGGCACAGAGAGGGAAGTTGGGAGGACAGCACAAAGTCCCCAGACTCAGCAATACACGTGAATACATAGAGACAATGCTGGCGTTGAATTCCAGCCCTCAAATATAGAGAAACTTATCATATAGTTATTACAGGTTTTCTTTTTTGCAAAGATTACTTGCCTGAGACCCGGGTGTCGTGTAGACGGAATCCGGGTCTCAGCATGGATGAGACTTGGGTTCGCACAAGTTATTCTGGCTGTCGGATAGTTATCGGGCTTTTACTATAATCCCTCCCCCCAGCAGCAAATCATCTTTATAGAATGCGGCAGCTTGTCCCGGAGCAATAGCAGTCAACGGTTCATGAAGCTGTATATGCAATAAGTGTTCCGGAGTAACAGTTACCGTACCGTGATTCTCCTGTTTGCGGTACCGTATCTTCACGATTATATCAGAACAACCGAGTACACGGTTTTCGTTTATCAAGTTCCAATTCTCCAGCCACATTTCTGTTTTCTCTAGAGATTGAAGAGGGGCAAGTACTATCTCATTCTTTTCCGGAAATATATCTTTCACAAAAACAGGACGATTCAGATGTATCCCTAGCCCGCGTCTCTGTCCGATGGTATAAAAAGGATATCCTTCATGCCAAGCAATAAAATGCCCCGTTTCATCGACAAACCGCCCTCGTCTGACTATTTCTGACCATTTCTGACCATGTGCGGTAAAAAGCTGATCATTTTTATCCAACCAGTTTTTTAAAAAACTCCGATAATCCATTGGACAGAAACAAACCCCTAAGCTGTCCTTTTTAGTAGCAACTTTCCGGAAGCCACGTTCAGCAGCCAATGCACGGGCTTCCACTTTCGTGATATCTCCCATTGGCAATAACATTCTACGGAGAATATCTTGTTTCAATCCCCATAAAAAGAACGTCTGATCCTTGTCCGAATCAGCCGCAGATGTGATATAATAGGTATCTTCCAACTTAACTTTCCGAACGTAATGCCCTGTGGCAATATAGAATATGCCCATTTCGTCGGCAAGTTCCGCTAACAACGGCCATTTCAAATAATTATTGCATAAGGTACAGGGAACCGGCGTACGCCCCGCCATATATTCCTGCACGAAATACTCAATGATCTGCTTATTGAATACTTCGCGGGCATCGTACGTTATATGACGGATTCCCAAATGCTCCGCCAAACTACGGGCATCTTCCAGATATTCGGTCGAGCCATTTAATTCATAAAAACGAAAAGTCACCCCGATCACCTCATATCCGGCCTCCAGCAGTCTCATAGCGGCAACGGAACTATCCGTACCGCCACTCATTCCTAACAATACTCGTTTGTTTTCTTCTATCATGCTGCAAAATTAAGGATTTTCCCGTATCTTTGTCAGTTAAAGCCCAAAGAGAATGAGAGAGATAACAACTAACGGACAAGTCATCATCGTTTATACAGAGCATCCTGTGTTTGGTATACTACTGATCCCTTACATAGCAGAGCGACTGGAAGATGGCACGTTGCAGTTGATTGAACAGGCTTTTCACGCTTCTCCCGAAGCTATTGAACAAATGAATGAAGCAGAAAGACAAGCCATCGACATCGCTTCTCACTATACAGAGAAATATTTAATGGGAGCCTATTCCCGCGAAAAGACAGTATCACGCTTCCTGCATAAGTTATCTCAAGATCCTGAGAAAGTAAAGAATAACATTCGGCCATTTATTGAAGGCAAACTACTCGAGATGCTTACTCTCATACGGGAAAACGGGTTATCTTTTTATCAGAAACAGCCCGGAAGCAAAGTGTTGTACGCCCACCATGCTTATCACGTACATCCACATGACGCCGAAGTCCGCTTTACATTTCATGTCGACAGCAGTACTTTCCGCTATCAACTGCAATGTTATTATGAGAAGCAACCATTTTCATTGGACGACCAAAAACCCGTTATCGCATTAACTGCCTCACCGGCTACTCTATTGTTAGGGATGAATTTATACTTCTTTCCATACATAGATAGTGTCCGGCTCTTACCCTTTACCAAGAAAAAGGCAATTAGTGCAAGCGCCGCGCAACTCGAAAAGTATATCGACAATATTGTCATTCCGATTGCACGCTATCACGAAATCATAACCGAAGGGTGGGATATCCCTGAAGAAAGATGTGCCTGCGAAGCATTACTGTCACTTGAAGACATCACCCATAGCGAACAGTTGTTGCAGCTTGGTTTTCGTTATAGAGACCAGCTATTTACATCAGACAACGGAGCAGCAATGAAGAAAATCATTTATCGGAAAGACTCCGGTGAGGTATCCTTCTTCCGGCGGGATATTGTCGCCGAAAAAAAAGCGATTCAGCTTTTAGAAAGCTCCGGTCTGCAACGTATCGGTGATATCCATTTCAGGTTATCAGCCAGTTCTTCTGAGAAAACACTTGTTGAATGGATCAATAAGCATCGGGAGATGTTACAATCGGACTTTCAACTGACCGGCCATATGGGAAACACTCCTTACTGCCTGGACGAGATACATATCGAGCAGAGTTGTGACGATGAAGTAGTAGACTGGTTTGAGTTACATATCACCGTTGTTGTCGGCAACCTGCGCATTCCTTTCTCACGCTTCCGCAAGCATATCCTCGAAGAAAAGAGAGAATATCTGCTGCCGGACGGACGCATGATCCTTTTACCCGAGGAATGGTTCAGTAAGTATGCGAACTTGTTGGAAATGGGAGTTCAGACAGAGCAGGGAATACGATTGAAGCATACATTTATAGGCGCCGCGCAAGCTGCCTTGGGAGGAACAGGACTTAAAAAGTTCTCTGGCAAAAATCAGATTAAGAATGTTTCCGTCCCTAAAGCACTAAAAGCAACATTACGTCCTTACCAGCAGAAAGGATTCTCATGGATGATGCATCTGCATAAACTAGGATTCGGCGGATGTCTGGCAGACGATATGGGACTGGGGAAAACTCTCCAGACACTTACGTTGTTACAACATATATATAAATCGCCCGCCTCAAGGAAAGCAGCCACTCTCATCGTCGTTCCTACGTCGCTGTTGCACAACTGGCGACGGGAAGCGAAACGCTTTACAACGCTTTCAATGATTGAATATAACAGTAGCATCGTCGTGCCCCCCAATCATCCCGGGAAGTTCTTCGGACGTTTCCAGTTGATATTCACAACGTATGGCATGATGCGCAACAACATCGACCTGCTTTCTTCTTACAAATTCGAATATATCGTACTCGATGAGAGCCAAAATATTAAGAACAGCGAATCGCTCACCTTCCGTTCTGCACTCCAACTGGAAAGCAAGTATCGGCTTGTACTTACGGGCACACCTATCGAAAATTCACTGAAAGATCTGTGGGCACAATTCCGTTTCATCCAACCGGACTTACTGGGAACTGAGAGCGCTTTTCAAAAACAATTCATGATTCCGATCCGCCAAGGCAATACCCGTGTAGAAGCACAGTTACAACAACTGATATCCCCATTTATTCTTCGCAGAAGCAAAAGTGAAGTGGCTCCGGAACTTCCCCCGCTTACCGAAGAAACGATCTATTGTGACATGCCCGAAGAACAAAATACTCTTTACGAACAAGAAAAAAATAGTTTGCGGAATATCCTGCTCCAACATCCTCAAAGTATGGATAAACTTCATTCTTTCAGTATCTTGAACGGCATCCTGCGGCTACGCCAACTTGCCTGTCATCCGCAACTCATCTATCCGGACTTTAACGGTGCATCCGGCAAAGCGATACAAATAATAGAAATATTCGACACACTACGGAGTGAAGGACATAAAGTACTGATTTTCTCATCCTTCGTCAAACATCTGGAAGTCCTCGCCGAAGCGTTTCGCGAACGGGGCTGGAAATATGCACTACTGACAGGAGCAACCAACAACCGGCCGTCCGAAATTGCCCATTTCACCGAGCAGAAAGACGTACAAGCCTTCCTTATCTCTCTGAAAGCCGGAGGCGTAGGACTTAATCTGACGCAAGCCGACTATGTGTTTATTATCGATCCGTGGTGGAATCCCGCCGCCGAATCGCAGGCTATTGCCCGTGCCCACCGCATCGGACAGGACAAGCAGGTTATCGCCTATCGCTTCATTACCCAGAACAGTATTGAAGAAAAGATTCTCTATCTGCAAGATGAAAAACGAAAGTTAGCAGAAACATTTGTTACCGACAGCGAAACATTGCCTGCATTGAGCAATGAACAGTGGGTGGATTTGCTAAAATAAAAACTGCATCTTTATATGGACTGTCTTGCAAGAATACTTTTTTACTTTATCTTTGCACGCAAAATGACACTGCATGAAATACAAGCTTATCGTGCTCGACCTTGACGGCACACTCACCAACTCTAAAAAAGTAATTACTCCCCGCAACCGGGAAATATTGATACGTGTACAAGAACAGGGCGTCCGTCTGGTTCTTGCTTCCGGTCGTCCGACTTATGGCATTGTGCCGTTGGCAAATGAATTGCGCATGAATGAGTTCGGCGGATTTATCTTATCCTACAACGGAGGGGAAATCATCAATTGGGAAACACAGGAAATGATCTATGAGAATGTATTGCCGAACGATGTCGTCCCCGTACTCTATGAGTGCGCCCGCAGCCACCAGTTAAGCATACTGACTTACGACGGAGCAGAAATCGTAACCGAAAACTCTCAGGACCCGTATGTTCAAAAAGAGGCTTTCCTGAATAAAATGGCAGTCCGGGAAACAAACGACTTCCTGACAGACATCACGCTTCCGGTAGCTAAATGCTTGATTGTGGGAGATGCCGACAAGCTCATCCCCTTAGAAGCCGAACTTTGTCTTCGGTTGCAAGGACGTATCAACGTATTTCGTTCAGAACCTTACTTTCTCGAACTAGTCCCGCAAGGAATCGACAAAGCCCTGTCTCTTGCCGTATTATTAAAAGAAATAGGAGTAGAACGCAAAGAAATGATAGCAATAGGCGACGGCTACAATGACTTGTCCATGATAAAGTTTGCAGGACTAGGCATTGCCATGGGCAACGCACAGGAACCGGTGAAGAAAGCGGCGGACTATATCACTCTGAGCAATGAAGAAGACGGAGTGGCGGAAGCACTGGAACACTTTTACTATAAATTTACGTAGCATCATATGCTCACAATTCCTTTTTCAACCGTACCTTCATAACCTTTGACTGTATGTCTTATACTCTGTTTCAGCAGTATGCAGAGTAGCTATCGTATATCAATCTTACCATTATATAGCTCGTTGCACTAAAGTGAACAGTTCTTTCTACTAAAGTGATGAGATCTTTCCACTCCAGTACACAGGCCTCATCACTCTTGTGGAAAGAAGCGGATGTTTATTACATAACGCAGTGATGTCAGCAAGAGGATCTGCGAATATCGACTACTTAAGTTATCAGAACAGGGCCAGCAACATATAACCAAAGGTCATCCTACTTTACGTTTATCAATATGGTTCATATAAATAAGCAAATGGTTTCATTTCCAACTATCATGAGAACAATATTAAAAAAATCCGTTCTAGGATGGGGATGCAAATTATAGATGTATGCTGTCTATATACTCATGATACGTACAGCAAGAAAAGCTGTACCAATAAGCGAACACACTCTTTACAACTATATAAGAAAGCTGCGTGAAGTATTGTCCAAAGACAAAGAGATCTCAATCACAACACAGAACAATGGCTATGAGTTACATATTTCAACTTGAATTATCGTAATATATCAAAGATTTATTCTAATTTTGTGGTTTTAAATCGAATAAATAGCAAACGTTATGGAACATCAACTGACCATTTACAACACGTTAGATAGAAAAAAAGAGTTATTCGTACCGCTCCACGCACCTCATGTAGGTATGTATGTGTGCGGACCGACTGTTTACGGTGATGCGCATCTGGGACATGCACGCCCGGCCATTACTTTCGACGTACTCTTCCGTTATCTCACTCATCTAGGATATAAAGTACGTTATGTACGCAATATCACTGACGTAGGTCATTTGGAACATGATGCCGACGAAGGAGAAGACAAAATTGCCAAGAAAGCCCGTCTGGAAGAACTGGAACCAATGGAAGTCGTTCAGTACTATCTGAACCGCTACCATAAAGCAATGGAAGCCCTCAACGTGCTCTCTCCAAGTATCGAACCTCATGCTTCGGGCCATATCATCGAACAAATCCAACTGGTACAGAAGATTCTGGACGCCGGATATGCTTACGAAAGTGAAGGCTCCGTCTATTTCGATGTAGCCAAATATAACAAGGATCATCACTACGGAAAACTTTCCGGACGCAATCTGGATGATGTACTGAACACCACCCGCGACCTTGACGGACAAAGTGAAAAGCGTAATCCCGCCGATTTCGCCCTCTGGAAAAAGGCACAGCCGGAACATATCATGCGCTGGCCATCTCCTTGGAGCGACGGTTTCCCCGGCTGGCATGCCGAATGTACCGCTATGGGACGCAAATATCTGGGTGAGCACTTCGACATTCACGGCGGAGGAATGGACCTGATTTTCCCGCATCATGAGTGTGAAATAGCACAATCAGTAGCCTCACAAGGCGACGATATGGTTCACTACTGGATGCATAACAACATGATTACCATTAACGGAACGAAAATGGGTAAATCACTCGGCAACTTCATCACATTGGATGAGTTCTTCAATGGCACACATAAGTTGCTGACCCAAGCCTATACTCCAATGACAATCCGCTTCTTCATCCTGCAAGCCCACTACCGCAGTACGGTCGATTTCAGCAATGAAGCACTGATTGCTTCCGAAAAGGGATTGCAACGTCTGATAGAAGCTATCGATGGATTGGGAAAGGTTACCCCTGCATCCGCAACTTCAGAAGATATCAATGTAAAAGAGCTGCGTGCCAAATGCTACGAAGCCATGAATGACGACCTGAATACTCCAATTGTCATCGCACAGCTTTTCGAAGGTGCCCGCATCATTAATAACGTCATTGCCGGCAATGCAACGATCTCCGCTGAAGACTTGAAAGAGCTGAAAGAAACTTTCCACTTGTTCTGCTTTGACATTATGGGATTGAAAGAAGAAAAAGGTTCTTCCGACAGTCGTGAAAATGCCTATGGTAAAGTGGTGGATATGTTGCTGGAACAGCGTATGAAAGCAAAAGCCAACAAAGACTGGGCTACTTCCGACGAAATCCGTAACACATTAACAGCCCTCGGATTCGAAATCAAAGATACAAAAGACGGTTTTGAGTGGAGATTGAATAAATAAATATTAAACATCAGGGAGATAAATCCCTTCTACAGATAAAAAAGACCGGTTCGTAATGAGCCGGTCTTTCTGTTTCATAAAAAC
>ERZ772889.3176-NODE-3176-length-11727-cov-3.550977_pt1 | contig 11727 bp, 13 predicted proteins | sample MGYA00512127_ERZ772889 | MGnify/ENA primary metagenome ERZ772889 (study PRJEB29015, sample SAMEA2737689) | human gut metagenome | biome: human gut; feature: human-associated habitat; material: faeces | place: China | collected 2012 ... | reverse complement strand
GGCCAGCTCTGCGACGGACTGGGAGGAAGCCTTCGGGGTGTTCTTGACAGTGATGCCGTTGGCCTCTGCATACTTGACATCGATGTTGTCAACGCCGACACCGCCGCGGATGATGAGCTTCAGCTTGCCGCCCTTGGCCTCGTCGATGTGGTTCGCGCGGACCTTGGTCTTGGAGCGAACGACGACTGCGTCAAACTCACGCAGGGCCGCGCCCAGCTCTTCGGGAGCATAGAACTGCTCGACGACCTCGTGGCCTGCCTCACGCAGCTGCGCCATTGCGGTCTTGTCCATTCCATCAGTTACGAGAATACGCATGATAAAATCTCCTTATATTTGTTCTGTGAAACAAGGCGCGACAGGATATGCCGCGCCTTGTAGGTTTTCTTATTTGCCGTAGTTGGCTTCGAAGTTCTTGAGGAACTCGACGAGCGCTTCCACGCCCTCCTTGGGCATGGCGTTGTAGATGGAAGCGCGCAGGCCGCCGACGGACTTGTGGCCCTTGAGGTTGTCGTAACCGGCTGCCTTGGTGGCGGCGACGACTTCCTTGTCGAGGTCAGCAGACCCGGTCACAAACGGGATGTTCATGAGGGAGCGGAACTCCGGCTCGACGGTGCCCTTGAACATCTTGGAGGAATCCAGGAAGTCATAGAAGACCTTTGCCTTGTCGAGATTGCGCTTGTGCATCTCTTCGAGGCCGCCGATGCTCTTCAGATACTTGAAGACCTTGCCGCAGCAGTAGATGGCCCAGCAGTTCGGGGTGTTGTACATGGAACCTGCGCCTGCGTGCGTGCTGTACTGCAGGTAGATGGGCAGATCCTTCAGATCGTCGCGGATCAGATCCTCACGAACGATGACGACAACCATGCCGGCGGGGCCGACGTTCTTCTGTACGCCCGCGTAGATCATGCCGTAATCGGACACGTTGCAGGGCTTGGAGAGGAACATGGAGGACTGGTCGGAAACAAGCACATGACCCTTGGTGTTGGGCAGCTTGTTCCACGTCACGCCATGGATTGTCTCATTTTCGCAGATGTAGACGTAGTCGGTATCCTCGGGGATATCCAGATCGGAGCAGTCGGGAACGTAGGTATAGTTCTTGTCCTTGCTGGAAGCAGCGACGATGACCTCGCCGACCTTCTTGGCTTCCGCGATGGCCTTCTTGGACCATGCGCCGGTCTCGATGTAGACGGCCTTGCCGTTCTTCATGAGGTTCATGGGGATCATGGAGAACTGGAGCGTTGCGCCGCCCTGAATGAACAGGACCTTGTAGTTGTCGGGGATGCCCATCAGGTCGCGCAGGTCAGCCTCGGCTTCGTCGATGATCTGCTGGAAAACCTTGGAGCGGTGGCTCATTTCCATGACGCACATGCCGCTGCCGCGGTAGTTCATCATCTCGTCGCGGATCTCCTCCAGCACGGGCTCCGGCATCATTGCGGGGCCTGCGGAGAAATTGAATGTACGACCATATTTCATGACTCTTTGCCTCCTGAACGTTGTGTTGTTGTTGAATGGAGTTGTTTCCTGATTCCAAGTATATACCTTCCGCACCAAAGAATCAACCCATTTCTCAAAAAATTTTATCGAAACTCACAAATTTTTAGCAAGCTGTATAAAAAGCCGGACGTTTCCCCTAAAAAACGGGAAAACGCCCGGAAAACGACAAGATTCAGAACCCCTTATATTTCTTTCTCGTAGCCAGACCGCCGCGGATGTGGCGCTCGGCCCTGTTCTGGTCGAGAATCTCCCGCACAGAAAGATACAGCGCGCGGTTCGCCATCGGCAGCCGCTCGGAAAGATCCTTATGCACGGTCGATTTGGAAAGTCCGAAGTGCTTTGCCGCCTGCCGGATGGTGGCGCGGTTCTCGATGATGTACACAGCCAGCTCTCTGGCTCTGGTGAGTAAGTCCTCTGTCATACGGGCACCTCCAGGCTGTGTATGCTATTGGAGTATATGCCCGCTGACACGGGAGTATGAGCCCGGCAGATATAGGTGCTTTTCCGCCGCGCCCGGTCAAATGCCGCCTGCACGATGATGCGGAAATCCTTGCGCTCCGCGCCCATCCAGTCCTCTTCATCCGGCTCTTGCGGGTCAGAAAATCTTTGGTTTCTTCTTTTTCGGTTGAGCGTGCTTGTTTTTGCTTTTGGGGCACTTGCAATTCCCCGGCAGTCATGGTAAAATAAAGAATAATTTTGGCTATATTTCGAACATTTTGATGAGAAAAGTACGCGCTGTTCGTGCGTTCGGCATTGGGATACAGTGGAGAAAAGGATAGGAGAGGGCATGGATAAACGTCTTTTGCTGGCCAGTCCGCATATGTCAGACGAGGGCTATGAACTGGAATATATCCACGACGCATTCCGGAAAAACTGGATCGCGCCGCTGGGCGAGAACGTGAGCGAATTCGAAAAAACCATGGGCGCATACATGGGCCGGGGCTATCCCGTCGCGCTGTCCGCCGGGACGGCGGCGCTGCATCTGGCGATGATCCTCGCGGGGGTAAAGCCCGGCGATACGGTGTTCTGCCAGAGCCTGACCTTCTCCGCATCGGCCAACCCCGTCGCCTACTGCGGCGCGAAGCCGGTGTTCATCGACTCCGAGCGCGAGACGTGGAACATGGACCCTGTCGCACTGCGCCGCGCGTTCGAGCTGCACGGCACGCCGAAAGCGGTCATCGCGGTGCACCTGTACGGCAACCCCGCCAAGCTGGACGAGATCACTGCCATCTGCCGTGAGCACGGCGTTCCCCTGATCGAGGACGCCGCCGAGGCGCTGGGTTCTACATACAACGGCCAAAAATGCGGCACGTTCGGTGAATTCGGCGGGCTGTCGTTCAACGGCAACAAGATCATTACCACTTCCGGCGGCGGTATGCTGCTGTGCCGGACGGAGGCGGATGCCAGGCACGCCCTGAAGCTGGCGACGCAGGCGCGCGAGAACGCGCCGTGGTACCAGCATGAGGAAATTGGATACAACTACCGCATGAGCAACATTTCCGCCGGAATTGGCCGCGGCCAGATGAAGGTCCTGCCCCTGCGCGTGCGGCAGAAGCAGGCAATTTTCAATCGCTATTGTGAAAATTTGAAGAGTCTGCCGCTTATTATGCAGCCGAAGCTGGACTGCGCCGAGCCGAACCGCTGGCTGTCCGTCGCGCTGCTGAACAAGGACTGCGGCGTAACGCCCGCTGAACTTTTGGCAAGGCTGAACGAGGCAAATATCGAGGGCCGCCACCTCTGGAAGCCGATGAATTTGCAGCCGGTCTTTGCTGACTGTCCCTTCGTCAGCGTCGCAGAGGAACCGGTGTGCAGCGACCTGTTTGCCCGCGGCGTGTGCCTGCCGAGCGATACAAAGATGACCATGGACGACGTGGACCGCGTCTGCGCAGCTATCCGGGGGAGCTTCTGATGCGGCACAGAGCGGGATTTTACGAGAAATACGGTAAGCGATTTCTTGATTTTTTTCTTTCTGGAATGGCGCTGATCATCCTGTCCCCCGTGCTTCTCGTGACGGCGATTTTGGTGCGCGTGAAGCTGGGCAGCCCCGTGATCTTCTGTCAGGAGCGTCCGGGAAAGGACGAGCAGATCTTCAAGCTCCATAAGTTCCGCAGCATGAGCGATGCGCGGGATGAAACTGGCGAGCTGCTGCCGGATCAGGAGCGCCTGGGTAAATTTGGCCGCATTCTACGCGCGACAAGCCTGGATGAGCTTCCTGAGCTATGGGATATTTTTTGCGGAAAGATGAGCATCGTGGGGCCAAGACCGCTGCTAGTGAAGTATCTTCCATATTACACAGAAACAGAACGTCATCGTCATGATGTGCGTCCTGGCCTTACTGGACTCGCTCAGATTAACGGCAGAAATTATGTTTCGTGGGAAGAGAAATTTTCTTATGATTTACAATATGTTTCTGCAGTTTCCCTTCTCGGTGATATTAAGATTTTGCTATGCACAGTAGTTGTCGCGCTGTCTCATAGCGGAATTAAGTTAAATGCACAAGAAGATTTTGATGTGTATAGGAGCAGAGAGCATGGTGCCAACATACAGGTTGATGGAACTTGCATCAAATGAAGTTTTCGTCATGCGTGACGATTTGATACCATATTCATTTGGTGGAAATAAGGTTAGAAAAGCAAAGCTATTCTTTGAAGAAATAGACAACGGAAACTATGACACCGTTGTAACTTATGGGAGTGGTAGTTCAAATCATTGTAGGGTTATCGCCAATATGGCTGCCGCCAAAGGAAAGCATTGTCATATTATCTCAACAGAAGATAACAATAATTCAGCCAACAGAAAAATGGTGGCATTATTCAATGCTGATATAACAGTGTGCAAGACAGAGGATGTATCGCACACGATAGAAGCGGTTATGGATAGTTATGCTGCTAAAGGGAAACGAGCCTATTTCATTCAAGGCGGTGGACACGGAAATATTGGGACAAAAGCCTATGATCTGGCGTTCGACGAAATCAAGGCTTTTGAACATAGTCAGAACGTTTCTTTCGATTATATATTCCATGCATCTGGAACTGGAACAACTCAAGCAGGGTTGATATGTGGTAAGAAACGTTATCATAGTTCTTCAAAGATTGTTGGCATTAGTATTGCCCGGCAAAATCCACGAGGTGGGCAAATTATTTCTGATAGTGTAAAGGAATATTGTGGAATAGATGCTGGCGATGATTTGTGTTTCATAGACGACTACATTTGCGGCGGGTATGGCCATCATTCTAAAGATATCGATATGACAATAGAAAGAGTTCTTACTCGATACGGTGTCCCACTTGATCCTACATATACAGGAAAAGCGTTTTGGGGAATGGAGCAATATATAAAATCGCATCAAATTAAGAACAAAACAGTACTATTCATCCACACTGGCGGTACGCCAATTTTCTGCGATTGGATAAAGGAACGTATATGAACATTCTAATTCTTAGCTGCGGAACGAGAAATAAGGTCGTTCAATATTTTAAAGATGCGGTCTGTCCTTCTGGCAAAGTTTTTGCGACCGATTGCAGCCCGTATGCACCTGCGCTTTATGATGCAGACTCGTTTTATATTGTTCCCCGCATGACCGCGCCCGGCTATATCGATGAGATATTGACAATTTGCAAAAACGAACACATCGACGGTGTCTTGTCTCTGATCGACCCGGAACTGTCACTTTTGGCACGGCACAAAGATGATTTTGAAGCGACCGGGACGATAGTGATCGGTTCTTCCTATGCGCTGTGCGAGATGGCGCTGGACAAATGGGCCATGTACAACTGGCTGACGGCGCATGGCTATCGCTGTGCGAAAACCTATATGAGGTTTGAGGACTTTGAACAGGCGCTTGCGAATGAGGAAGTAACTTTTCCGGTTTTTGTGAAGCCCCGCTTTGGCAGCGCCAGCCTGCATATTTCCAAAGCGGATGATTTGGAGACAGCAGCGTTTCTCTTCAAGCATCAGCCGGACATGATCGTTCAGGAGTTCCTGAATGGGCAGGAGAATGGCGCTGATGTCTACATCGATATGCTTTCCGGGCAAACCGCGGCTATCTTTACAAAGAACAAGCTGGTAATGCGTGCGGGCGAGACAGACAAAGCCGTATCCTTCAAGGATGAAAAGCTGTTCGAGTTGATTTCCCGGTTCGCAGAAGAAAGCGGCTACCGTGCGCAGATCGACATGGACATTTTTAAAATCGGCGATGCGTACTACATCTCCGAGATCAATCCGCGGTTCGGCGGCGGCTATCCGCACGCCTATGAATGCGGCGTAAAAACGCCCCAAATGATTGTAAACAACCTGAATGGGGAAAGGAACAAGCCCGCCATCGGAGCATATGAAAACGATGTTGTTATGATGAAATACAACGAGCTGAAACTGTTGCAACCATGAAAAAAATCTGCTTGATCACAACAATCTCCGGCACGCTGCGCTCCTTTGTTGTAGGGACTGCCGAGTTCCTTCACAGGGAGGCTGGTTATGATATTACCTTCATCTGTGACAATGACGATGCGTTTGCCGCCTCATTGCCGCCGTATATGCATTATATCCCCATTCCCATGAAGCGCGGGGTCAGCCTTGGCGGGATCGGCGCAATGATGAAGATGGTGAAGGTTTTCCGCAGGGAACGGTTCGACATGGTGCAGTATTCCACGCCGAATGCGTCCTTGTATGCTGCGCTGGCGGCAAAGCTTGCCGGAGTCCCTGTGCGGCTTTATTGTCAGTGGGGAATGGCCTACGTGGGCTTCCACGGGATCAAACGCGTCATTTTTAAGCGGATTGAAAAGCTGGTCTGTACGCTTTCAACATGGGTCGAGCCGGACAGCTTCGGGAATCTGAAGTTCAGCCATGCCGAGGGACTGTACCCGGAAAATAAAGGCTCTGTGATTTGGAACGGCAGTGCCAGCGGCGTCAATCTGAACAAATTTGACAATTCGCAGAAGCCGGTCTGGCGCGCTGAGATCCGGGAAAAATATGCGATCCCGGACGATGCGGTTGTTTTTGGCTTTGTCGGCCGTATTACGCGCGACAAGGGCATCAACGAGCTGCTGGCGGCGTTCAAAGCATTCCTGCAAAAAAACAGCGGCGCATACCTTTTGATCGTTGGCAATCCGGAGCTTTCTGCCGCCGTTGATATGTCCCTGTATCAGTGGGCGCAGGAACAGGCGCATACGATATTCTGTGGAAGAACCAGCACGGTAGAAAAGTATCTGGCAGCGATGGATGCGTATATCCTGCCCAGCTATCGCGAGGGCTTCGGTATGGTCGTGGTGGAGGCGGAGGCGATGGGCGTGCCTGTGATCGTGACGGATATTCCCGGCCCCACGGATGCGATGATCCCCGATGAAACGGGCCTGGTCGTAAAAAAAGCGGACGTGGATTCGCTGGTTTCCGCCATGGAGGCGCTTGCCGCTTCTCCGGAAACGCGGCAGCGCTTCGGCTTGGCCGCTCATAAGCTTGCAGCGGAAAAATTTGAGCAGCAACGGCTGTTTCAGGCGATTTTGCAGGATCGCAAGCGCCTGCTGGGTGAGGAGTAAGCTATGGCAAACGTCAGCGTCATTATGGGTATTTATAACTGCGCGGATACACTGCCTAAAGCGATCGATTCCCTGCTTGCGCAGACCTTTACGGACTGGAACCTCGTCATGTGCGACGACGGGTCACGCGACGCGACGTATGAGGTCGCGGAGCGGTACCGGCGTACATATCCCGAGAGAATCACGCTTCTGAAAAATGAGCAGAACATGGGACTGAATTACACGCTGAACCGGTGCCTTTCTATCGCGGATGGAGCCTATATCGCGCGGCAGGACGGCGACGATGTGTCCATGCCGACCAGATTCGAAAAGGAAGCGGCCATTCTCGACGCGTCGCCTGATATCGCCATTGTCAGCACGGCAATGACTTATTTTGACGAGAACGGCGTATGGGGACAGAGCCACCCTGTTCTGTTTCCGGAAAACAGAGATTTTATCGCGGGAACGCCCTTCTGCCACGCGCCGTGCATGGTCAGGAGGGAGGCATATCAGGCGGTAAACGGCTATACGGACGACCCGCGCTATCTGCGCGTGGAGGACTACGACCTCTGGATCAAACTGTACGCCGCCGGTTTCCGCGGCCAGAATATCCCGGAGCCGCTCTATGCCATGCGGGACGACCGCAATGCATTTGCCCCCCGGAAATTCAAATATCGCATCAATGAATTTCGCGTCCGCATAAAAGCGGCACGGCTGCTGCATCTGCCGCTGAACGCATATCTTTACGCGCTGCGCCCCCTTGCGGTAGGGCTGCTGCCGGGGCCGGTCTATCAGGCGCTGCACAAGAGAAGATTGGAGAAACGCCCATGATCCCAAAGATCATCCATTACTGCTGGTTTGGCCGCGGCGAGAAGCCGGAGCTGGCGAAGCGTTGCATTGCCAGCTGGCGTAAATTCTGCCCGGAGTTTGAGATCCGCGAGTGGAATGAGGATAACTGCGACTATCTTGCCGTGCCCTTCATGGCGGAGGCCTATGCCGCGAAAAAATACGCCTTCGTGACCGACGTCATGCGCCTGCTGGTGCTGGAGCAGTACGGCGGCGTGTACTTCGATACCGACGTGGAGGTCGTGCGGGATATTTCGCCATTGCTGAATGATGAGGGCTTCATCGGCTTTGAGAATGACCAGTTTGTCAACAGCGGACAGGTCATGGCGGCTGTGCCGCACCAGAGTGTTGTGCAGGCGATGATCGCGGCATACAGGCCGCTGCATTTCACCAACGCAGACGGGAGCCTGAACACCGTGACCTGCCCGCACCTGAATACCGCCGTGCTGGAGCGCTTCGGCCTTGTCCGAAACGGACAGGAACAGCTTATTAAGGGCATCCGCGTCTACCCCGCCGACCGGTTCAACCCGCTCGACAGCGCGACCGGCAGGCTGAAAAAAACAGAAAACACCTGGTCCATCCACTGGTACTCCATGAGCTGGCTGCCGAAGGGTATGCAGCTCCGCTGCAAACTTACAAAGGCCTGCCGGAGACTGTTCGGGAAGAACTGCCTTGATTGGCTGAAGCGGAAATGAGCGGGAGCTATGCCGACAATTACAGTATTTACACCTACATACAATCGAAAAGATACGCTGCAGCGGCTTTACCGCAGCCTTTGCGCACAGACTGTATTCGACTTTGAATGGCTCATTGTTGACGACGGTTCCACGGACGGCACGGAGGCTGCGGCAGGCAGCTTTTCGTCTGCCCGGTTTCCGGTCCGCTATATCAAAAAGGAAAACGGTGGGAAACACACGGCGTATAATCTCGCCTTGCAGCAGGCCACGGGCACGTATTTCCTCTGCGTGGATTCGGACGACCTTCTCGTGCCGGATGCAATGGAAGCGCTGCGAGAAGCTGCGTCTCCTGAATGCGGCATATGCGCATATAAGTCTGCGGCAGACGGAAAAAGCCTGAGCACGGAGTTTCCGCCTGAAATAAAAGAAACGACCTTTTTCGGGCTTTATTCGGAGCTTCATTGCCGCGGGGAGTACACCTTTCTGTATCCCCTGCAGATTGCCCGAAAAGCGCCGTTCCCTGTCTTTCCGGGCGAAGCATTTGTTACGGAGAGCGTCGTGTATGATCGGCTGGACAAGCTGTGCAGGCTTCGCCTGCTGCCAAAAACCATCACCGTTTGCGAATATCAGCCGGACGGACTGTCATCCAGAGCGACCGAGCTGATGAAGCGCAATCCGGCGGGATATTGTCTTTACTTTATGCAGCGCATTGATTTGGTCAACAGCGTTCCAGAGCGGCTGCTCATGGCCGGAAAGTACCAATGCTTTGGTATGCTGGCGCGCAAGAAGCGCACGGCATATCGCGGAACGCACAGACTGCTGGCAGCGGCCTGTTATCCGATCGGTCTGCTGTTTCGGGCGTATTACAAATTATGCAGGGGAATCTGATCCCCAATCGCGGGAGATACTATGAATTCAGTCATTTTCACCGCCGGAGTCGTGCTGGTGTGGCTCTCTTCCCTGTTTAACGGAACCGGGCTTGGAAACGCGTATCATACAGACAGAATCACCACTGCCGCACTGATTGGCCTCACGGTGATCCTTCTTCTGCGCCGCCGTCAGCGAACGGTGCCGAAGGACGTCTTTATTGCCTTTGGCGGAACGGTATGCATTTTCGCCATGTCGGGGATCCTTCACGGAACGGGCCTTGGCGGGCTCCAGTATCTGTGCTGCTTTTTGCTGATTTATATCTTCAGCCAGATCAAGGTTCAGGAGCGCGCCATGCGGTTATCCGGCCTTGCGGTGTTGGCGTTGGGAATGGCGATCCTCGTGATCTATGACTTTGGGACGCAGCTGTCCGGCTGGAATGAAAACAGCATCGCCATGATCGGTCTTTTCAGCTATGTCCTGTTTATGACCGCTTTCTATAACCTGCGGTCCGGCTGGTCAAAGTTTCTGATCCTTCTGGCAGGCGGGCTTGTGCTCTGGCTGATATCCAAAACGGAATCCAGATCCTGCATGGTCGTGCTGGCGGTCACCATGCTGCTGGCGCTGATCATGAAGCCGTACCCATGGGCGCTGCGGTCGCACGGCTGGGTGATCTTCCTTCTGCTGATCCCCCTTTTTGTGGCACTTGTCACAGTCGTGATCTCCCTTTGCGGCGCTGTCTACGATATGGAGGTATGGAGTCTGAAAACCTTCGATAAGCCTATTTTTAACGGGCGGGACCAGCTATGGCTGAATGGCTTCCGCAGTCTCCTCCGTCAGCCGCTGCTGGGCTCCGGCAACATCAGCACGAACAACTGGCACAATACCGCCGTTGCCTGTCTGACCAGCTTTGGCATTTTAGGCTATGGCTTCTGGCTCAATTGCCTGTATCTGCCGCTGAAACGGGCGACTCCGTACCTGTCCGATCCGATCGTAACAGGCTGCGTGACAGCGTTTTTGCTGATGAATGCGCAGCAGGCGTTTGAATTGGGGATGTTTTCGCTGAAGCCCAATTTGCTGATCTATCTTCCGCTCGGCTTATTGCTGGGAAGGATCCGATATCTGAAGGAGAACCAGACATGATGACGCCAGATGTGTCCATTCTTATTCCGGTCTACAATGAAGAGGTGTATCTCCCCCGCTGCCTCGATTCCATCGTGGGACAGACGCTGCAGAGCTGGGAGCTTCTTCTGGTAGACGATGGGTCAACAGACCGCAGCGGCTCCATTTGCGACAGCTATGCGGCCAGGGACAGCCGCATCCGCGTCATTCATCAGGAAAACGCAGGCATCAGCGCGGCCCGCAACGCGGGGCTTGCTGCGGCGGCCGGAAAATACATCGGCTTCGTAGATTCCGATGACTGGATCGCGCCTGAAATGTTCCAGCGCCTGCTTACTATTGCAGGAGAAACGGACTGCCCGCTCGTGATGTGCGACGCAAGGACTGTGTACGCGGACGACCGGTCTGAACCGGACACGATCACACAGCTCAAAAGCAGCTGTGTTTTAAACAGCGGGGATATGTCTCCGGAGCTGCTTCTGGAACTGGCAGGCTCTGTCTGGCGCTGCTTGTACCATGCGGAGCTGCTTCGCCGGCACGCCATCGAATTCCCGCGTGGAATCAAGTTTTCGGAGGACCGCACATTCAACCTTCTGAGCATCGGCTATGCCGGCCACATGGCCTATGAGAAGACGGCATACTACTGGCGCTTTGTCAACACCAGAAGTACCGTTCATCGCTTTCATCCGGATTATTTTGAAGCCTGTCTGAACGCTGCGGAAGCGATCAAAGGCGCTGTCGTTTGCACAGGTCGCGCCGGGCTGACGCTCAAGATGATGCGCCATCAGCTCCGCGCCGCTCCCATCGGCCTTTATGCTCTCGGGCAGCCCCATCAACGGATGTATCGGCAGATACGGTACCTGGCACGGGCGGCCAAACGCCGTGTATACGCAAGTCTGCCAAGGTTCATCCGCAAATTCCCAAAGATCGCTTTCCAGCGTCGTTCCAGTGCAGATGCGGCGCGCGGTCGGAGAATTGTGCGGTGAACGTCCGGGACCAAAGCGGTCAACGTCATCCTGCGTGCCCTCGTAGTGACAACTCATCACCCGGGCAAGCGTTTCGATATCTATCGGCTTATGCGGATACACGCAGAACGGCGTGCCTTCCCTTTCAATATCCCAATCTCGACCGAGCACAATGCGCTGCCCATGCTTCTGGCGCAGCAAATTACCCGCCTGCCTCCAGGTCTTTTCACCCTGATACGCCTCGGCAAA
>ERZ772889.3172-NODE-3172-length-11758-cov-10.487653_pt1 | contig 11758 bp, 6 predicted proteins | sample MGYA00512127_ERZ772889 | MGnify/ENA primary metagenome ERZ772889 (study PRJEB29015, sample SAMEA2737689) | human gut metagenome | biome: human gut; feature: human-associated habitat; material: faeces | place: China | collected 2012 ... | reverse complement strand
ACCAGGGTATCTAATCCTGTTTGCTCCCCACGCTTTCGAGCCTCAGCGTCAGTAAAGGCCCAGTAAGCCGCCTTCGCCACCGATGTTCCTCCTGATCTCTACGCATTTCACCGCTACACCAGGAATTCCGCTTACCTCTACCTCACTCAAGAACAACAGTTTCAAATGCAGTCTATGGGTTGAGCCCATAGTTTTCACATCTGACTTGCCATCCCGCCTACGCTCCCTTTACACCCAGTAATTCCGGACAACGCTCGCTCCCTACGTATTACCGCGGCTGCTGGCACGTAGTTAGCCGGAGCTTTCTAAAAGAGTACCGTCATTATCGTCCTCTTCAACAGGAGTTTACAATCCGAAAACCTTCTTCCTCCACGCGGCATCGCTGCATCAGGGTTTCCCCCATTGTGCAATATTCCCCACTGCTGCCTCCCGTAGGAGTCTGGGCCGTGTCTCAGTCCCAATGTGGCCGATCAACCTCTCAGTCCGGCTACTGATCGTCGCCTTGGTAAGCCGTTACCTTACCAACTAGCTAATCAGACGCGAGTCCATCTCTAAGCGATAAATCTTTGATCATAGAAACATGCGAATCCATGATGTTATGCGGTATTACCATCCGTTTCCAGAAGCTATCCCACTCTCAGAGGCAGGTTACTCACGTGTTACTCACCCGTCCGCCACTAAGAACATTAAGCAAGCTCAATGTTCTCCGTTCGACTTGCATGTGTTAAGCGTGCCGCCAGCGTTCGTCCTGAGCCAGGATCAAACTCTTTATTTAAGTTGTATATACAGACGCTTCGCGTCTTTATATCGATCCTAGCAATTACGATTCGCTCGCAATTACCTTTGTGATTTTTCTGTCTTTTCTGACTTCTTAAAGTTCCAATCTCTTGGAATCTCAAGGGCTTTTTGCTTGTAGTGCATTGTTCAATTTTCAAGATACTTTCGAAGCAGCTTTCGTGCTGCAACTTTTATATTATATCACATTCAGAAGTTTTTGTCAAGTAAACATTTTGTGAACTGAAGCTCAACCCGTTTTCTTTCCGTCCCTTCTCGCCGTGACCAGCTTTTCTATTTTATCACATTCTGTCGATTTTGTCAAGTAAACATTTTATGAACTGAAGTTCATTCCACATTTTCTTTCTCTTTCCCTCAACAGCCTGTCCAAAACAGTCAGCCTATTCATTCTACCACACTTCAAGCATTTTGTCAAGTGAACTTTCCTTGAACAACTCCAACCGCTAACTGTCGATCTCCCGATCCGTTTCACTGTTTCCGCTATTCACAAGTTTCCTCAACTTTCGCTCTCGTGCGACAGCTTTATTATTATATCACACTTCTTCTACTGTGTCAAGTAGAGAATTGTAAACATATATTTCTCTGAATTGTGCAGTATGCATACCTTCTCCTCAAATGCATACAAAAAGCCCGACTGTTTCCAATCGGGCTTTCGCATGATTCTATTCAAATTTTCTGTTATGCACTCTGACTGCTGCTGTCCATGTCGATCTTGAACGCATCGTACTTCTTGATCGCACTGTCGTTCTTCTCAACCTTCTGCTCACCAGTCCAGCCGTCCAGCATATCCTCAAACGCATCACTATATGCCTGAGAGATCACAGTATTCTGCTGTGTTTCTGTCCACAGGTCGTCCTCTGTCATACGCTCCTTGATGTCACGGCACATTACGATATAGTAAGCCGTGTCATCTTCTACCACAGTTGCCACGCCATAGTTCTTCTGTCCGTCGCCGAATACATAGTCGTATACATTCTTGCACGGATTATAGGTCACATCTTCTTCCTTGGTGTTCTCTTTTGTAGTCACCTTTGCAATGATCTGTTCATTTGCATAGGGAGCAGTCGTGGTGGTAGTCACTTCAGAGCCGTTTTCATCGGTTTCCACAGCTGCTTCTGTCGTGGTAGTTTCTTCCGAAGCAGATTCTTCTGCCGCAGTGGTTTCCGCAGCTTCTTCTGCACCGGCAGTTTCTGTAGCAGCACTTTCCTCTGCGGCTGCGGTAGTTTCTGTGGTAGTTTCAGCAGCGACAGTAGTTGCTTCTGTTGTTGCAGCGATCTCGTTGCCGTCCGCATCAGTTGCAGAAGTGGCTGTTGCTGCGGCAGCTTCCTCGGAAATGGAAGTCACATAAGCGTTATAGTCGCTCTGCACGTTGTCCATTTCGTCCTCCATTGCGTCCTCATCGCCCTTGAGTGCGTTGATCTCGCCCAGATAGTCCTCGACCTTTGCCTTCATTTCCTTCTTGCCGGCATCATCCAGAGCCTCGCCCTTTCCGTCTGTCAGATCAAACTTGATGTAGCGGACACGGGCATTGTTTTCCTCATAGTACTGCTTCAGATCGTCCTCAGTAGTGCCTTCTTCGCCGTCAACGCCGTAATAATAGAGGAATACTTCGTTGGTCATATATGTATTTTCCAGAACGCTCTTGACAGAATTCTTGGAAATGCCGTTTTTCTCGTAGGTCTCGCCATTGGTATCCCAGAAAGAATCAATGGTGCTCTCCACGTCTTTGGACTCTTCTTCTGTCAGGGACAGATCCAGTTCGTCGAACTTCTTTTCAATTGCCACATACCGCTGGCAATATTCCAGTGCCTTGTTCTTGATCCATTCTTCCGAGCTGACACCGTCCATTTTCTGTTCTTTTACGACATTGTCGTCCTTTACGTCCAGTTTCGAATTCTGGGACTGCAGGGTCTGTGTCAGTTCCATGTACGATGCATAGGAATAGTAGATATAGATACCTGCATTGATCTGCTCGCCGTCGATTGTCATTGCATACGCAGAACCGCTGCCGACAGTGCAGCCTGCACCAGCAACAGTCATTGCGGCAGCCGCCAGAGCAGCGGCAGCCTTTTTCCATTTGAACATAGTTTTGATACCTCCGAATAAAATAAACGGTCCCGAAATGCCGGTTCAAACCGCATTCCAAGCCAGCAGCAGGACAAAGGAAACGCCGCCGAAAGCCGGAGCATTCCCCGAACTGTCTTGCCCGATACTTTTTTATTATACTATATTTTTTCGCATAAGTCCATACTTTCACGAAATTTTTTTCAGATTCTCAGAAAACTTTGATTTTCAATTGATTTCGACGGACATTTGTGGTATAGTAGGTATGTACAAAAGGGACACATAGGCAATACCGCACAAAGATTGTGCGACAGATGCGTCGTCAAATTTTTCGTCAGATGAAACAAAAAGCGGAGTGAATACTGGATGTATTCACGAGCATTTTTGTGAAATATGATGGGAAATTTGCAAGCAGATGGCGTGCAAAGTTGCCAGACGCTCTTTGTGCGGGATTGCCCATACTGAAAAGCGTTTCCCGATCCTTAGAAAGGAGTTTTTTCTATGAAAGCACTCATCACCGGAGCAACCTCCGGCATCGGAAAAGCCATTGCACAGGAAATGAGCCGCCGCGGCATCTCGCTGATCCTGACCGGACGCAACGAAGAAGCCCTGCTCCGCATGCAGGAAACCCTGCCGGTGCACACCGAGATCATTGCACTGGATCTTGCGGAAAATCAGGCACCTTTTACACTGTATGAATTTTGCAGGAACAAGCACGTAGACATTTTGGTCAACAATGCCGGCTTCGGCGTTTTCGGAAAATTTTCCGAAACAGCATTACAGGAGGAACTGGAACTGCTGCAAGTCAACGTCAGAGCCTTGCACATTCTGACAAAGCTGTTTCTGCGGGACTTCAAGAAACGCAACTTCGGAAAGATCCTGAATGTTGCCTCCAGTGCCGGATTCCTGACCGGTCCCCTGTTCTCCTCTTATTATGCTTCGAAAAACTATGTGGTCCGGCTCTCGCTGGCGATTGCGGAAGAACTCCGCCGCGAAAAGAGCCGTGTCACGATCAGCATTCTCTGCCCCGGGCCAGTGGACACCGGCTTCAACGACCGTGCCGGCGTGCAGTTCCGTGTCAAGGCACTGACACCGGAAGCTGTTGCCAAAGAAGCAGTGTTCGGGCTGCTGACAGGAAAGCTGCTGATCATTCCGGGGCTGATGATGCGTGTAGGCGTTGCCGCGTCAAAGCTGGTGCCGGAAAAACTGCTCTCCCGTATCCTCTACCATGTACAGGCAGCAAAACAGCCGGAACACAAGTAAGAAACACACAACCACACTGCAAAGCGGCAGACGACCTCCCGTGTCATCTGCCGCTTTTTTGCAAATCTCCGAAAAATTGATTTCTGCACCTTTTCGCGTATAAAATGTTGACAAAAAAACGATGTAATGTTATAATGTATTTATTCACTATAACAACATGTGAAGTGAAACACAGAACCCACAAGAATCGGAAAGAAAGAAGGAATGAAATCAAATGAAATTCAAAAAACTCATGGCGGCAGTCACCACCGGTGTGCTTGCTGTCACCAGTCTGTCCCTTTCGGGACTGATCGGCTCCGCAGAGGTGCAGGAGCTGATGAACGACACGTTCGAAAGCGGCTACGGAGCATGGAAAGGCGTAGGCTCCTCGCTGTCCCTGTCCACGGAGCAAGCCCACAACGGCGGCACTTCCCTGTACTGCTATGACCGCACCGCCAACTGGGGTGCTCCCCGCTGCTCCCTGACCGGAATCGTGGCTGCCGGACAGAGCTACGAGATCTCTGCCAGTGCCATGTACGAGGGCAGCGGTCAGCAGAACATGGCGATCAAAATGATCTACACCGATGCCAACGGCACAGACCACTACGATCAGGTTGCCTCCGCACAGGCAACTGCGGGACAGTGGGTGGAGATAAAGGGCAACTACACCGTTCCCTCCGGTGCCACCGATATGATCCTCTATGTGGAGATGCCGGATGCCAATACCGACCAGACCTATTATATTGACGACGTCGTCATTAAAGGCGAAAAGACAGAGATCCAGCTGGACGACAAGTTCGAATCCGACTTCGACAACAACTCCACCCAGAAGTGGAACGGCCGCGGCAGTGCCAAGGTAGAACTCTCCACCAAGTACGCCCACAGTGGCACGACCAGCCTGTATGTTTCCGGCAGAACCCAGCTGTGGAACGGTGCGACCCGCAGTTTGTCTGACATCATGGAAGCCGGCGGCTACTACAAAGTCGGCACCTACGTGCTCTATGACGGCGACCAGTACTCCGACACCCAGAAATTTTCCATCAACCTGCAATACGACCTGAACGGCAAGGAAAACTACTACACCATTGCCACCGAAACTGCAAACAAGGGCGAATGGAAATACGTGGGCAGCGAATTCACCGTGCCGGAGGGTGCGACCAACTTCTATACCTATGTACAGACCGGCTACACCAGTGCCCCCAAGGAACAGGATCTCATGAACTTCTACATGGACGATGCAGTCGGCGAACACCTGCCGGATCCTGCCATTCAGGACGACATTGCTTCCCTGAAAGATGCCTATTCCGACTACTTTAAGATCGGCTGTTCCTGTACCGGTTCGGAATTCGCACAGGGTGCCACCAAAGACCTCATCAAAAAGCACTACAACAGCCTGACACTGGGCAACGAACTGAAGCCGGACAGCGTACTGGATCAGGCACTGTCCCAGAAGTACGTGGCAGAAACCGGCGATGACACCATGCCCCAGATCTCTCTGAACGAAGCAGACGAGATTCTGAAATTCGCCGGCGAAAACAAAATTCCGGTACGCGGCCACGTGCTGGTATGGCACAGCCAGACACCGGACTGGTTCTTCAAGGAAAACTTCGATCCCAACGGGGCATGGGTTTCCAAGGACAAGATGACCAAGCGTCTGGAAAACTACATCAAGACCGTCATGGAAACGCTGAAAAAGGATTACCCCGATGTGGAATTCTACGCATGGGACGTGGTGAATGAAGCTGCTTCCGATGCCGGCACCATTCGTGACGCCGGTTCCAACAACGAGGTCGACGGACAGTCCGCATGGGTCAAAGTCTACGGCGACCAGTCCTATATCCCGCTGGCGTTTGAGTTCGCCAAGAAGTATGCACCGGCAGGCTGCAAGCTGTTCTATAATGACTACAACGAGTACTCTCCCAACAAGCAGGCGTACATCATCAGCGACATTCTGAAACCGCTGGTAGAAAAGAACCTGATCGACGGCGTGGGCATGCAGTCCCACATCTCCATGAGTTATCCCACCATTGATCTGTACAAGTCCGCGATGCAGCAGTATGCAGACCTGGGACTGGAAGTACAGGTCACCGAGCTGGACGTTTCTGAGAAGTCCAACGAATACGCCAACCAGCTGGCACTGGCACAGCGGTATCAGGACGTGTTCAAGATGTACAAGGAAATGAAGGATTCCGGCGTGAACCTGTCTGCTGTTGTCCTCTGGGGTATCACCGACTCCACCAGCTGGATCGGCGGCTATCCCCTGCTCTTTGACAAGGACTATCAGGCAAAGCCGTCCTATTACGCCGTGATCGACACCGACTCCGAAGTAGAAAAGCTCCAGACCATGACGGCATACCGCTATGACGGCACAGATGCCGATCTGGAACGGGCATTGGAAATCGGTACGGCACAGTACCTCAGCACCAAAACCGGCAGTACCAGCACTTATTTCAAGGCAGCTTGGTCTGACGAAAACATGGTCGTTCGTGTTTATAATCCGGCAGTTTCAGCAGATGGCAAAAACTCCTATGTTGCAATTTACGGAAACCAAGTGGATTCTATGGGAGGCTTCCCGATTGCCAGCCAAACCATTACTTCCGACACGGCATATATCGACCTGAAATGGGAATCCAACAGTAATGCTGGTTGGGAACCGAAAAGCGGCAGTACCGTGCACTTAGATGTATTCAACAATGATGCTGCATGGAATTGCATTGATCTGGCAAAAAGCTTTTTTGACATGATGAATGAAAGTGAACCGATTGGCGGCGGTGCATTGCCCAAGTGCGGTATTGTCACCCTCGCAGAACAGCCCAAGTATGCCGAGGCAACCAAGACTGAAACACCCATTACCATTGACGGGGACATCGATGCCGCATGGGCAGATGCCAACACCATTGATGTCAACACCTACTCCATGGGCAACGGTGCGACCGCCGTTTCCAAAATGCTCTGGGACGAGAATTACTTCTATGTGCTGACCGAAGTCACCGATCCCGTACTGAGCGTGGCAAGTGCCAACGCCTATGAGCAGGACACCGTGGAAGTATTCTTCGACGAGAACAATCACAAGACTTCCTCTTACGAAAGCGACGACATTCAGTGCCGCATCAACTACGAGAACGACAAGACCGTTACCGACGGACGTTCCACTGACGCATTCCTCTCCGGCACGAAAAAGACCGACAAGGGCTATATCGTCGAGGTGGCAATTCCGTACACTATCGGTTCGTTCCACGCTGACCAGATCGTAGGCTTTGACGTACAGGTCAACGATGACGGCACCGGCGACGGTAAACGTACCAGCATTGCCAACTGGAACGACCTCACCGGTCAGGGCTATATCAACACCAGCGGTTTCGGTGTACTGAAACTGGTGGGTGACGGCACAGTTACCACAGACACCACTGTAACGACCACCACCACTGGTACAACTTCCACCACAACAGAAACTGTCACCTCTGCCACCACCTCCGACAGCAGCACAAACACTTCGGAAAGCGGTGAAAGCGGACTGACACTGTACGGCGATGTCAACATGGACAGCCGTGTAGACATTACCGATGCGGTTCTGCTGAACAAGGCAGTGGCAAACGTTGTCACACTGGGAAGCACCCAGAAGAAGAATGCGGACTGCGATGCCGACAGCGAGATCAGCGGCAATGATGCTGTCGTCCTGCTGAAGTTCCTGGTATCCATTATCCACACCCTGCCCAGTGCAGAATAAGCGTACACTGACAAGCGAACACGATGTAACGGTTAAAAATGAGGATAAGCCTCCCTTGAAAAGGGAGGGGGACCAGCGAAGCTGGTGGAGGGATTCTGCTGAAATCTTTTCTTTTTATTTCAGATTTCACATAAAAAATCCCTCAGTCAGCACAAAGTACGCACTTTGGGTGTCTTTTCAAGAGAGCCTGATCTGTAAAGTTTTAAAATTACAATACTAGAGAAAATTCGAAAAGCGGAGATTCCATGTACCGGAATCTCCGCTTTTTGTAATATACGATTATACGAATTTTATTTATCCGATTCTTTGTTATAGAAAAACATAACCACTGCCATAGCAATGATGATACAGTACCCCAGAATGCTCAGCCAGTCGGGAATCTGTGCAAACAGCAAAAATCCCAAGCCTGCGGCAAAAATGATCTGGGTGTAATCATAAACGGAAATTTCCTTTGCCGGTGCATAGCAGTACGCAGAAGTGACACCGAACTGTCCGCCTGCCGCCGAAAGCCCTGCCATAACCAGACACAACAGCTGCTTCCACGTCATAGGCTCATAGCAGAACAGCAGATACGGCAATGTCACCACACAAGAAAAGGCGGAGAAGAAAAAGACGATGTACGCCTTATTCTCCCCGATCTGCCCCAGACGGCGTACCATGGTATAGGCAACGCCTGCCCCGAAGCCGCCCAGCAGTCCGATCAGGGACGGAAACAAATCCGCATTGGCAAAGGTGGGCTTGATAACACACAGTGCCCCCACAAATGCCCCCAGCACGATCAGCCCCTGTTTCCAGTTCAGTTTTTCCCGCAGAAAGATCCACGAACAGAGAATTGCGAAAAACGGGGACATCTTATTCAGAATCGACGCGTCCGACAGTGCCAGATGATCGATCGCGTAAAAATTGCACAGGATCCCCAGCGTTCCCGCCGTGGCACGCAGTACCAGAAACGGCAGAGATCCCTTTTTCGGCAGAAAGCAGCCGTGTTCCCGCAGGAGCATCGCCAGTGCGAACAACAGTGCCACCAGATTCCGGAAAAAGCTTTTCTGGATAAACGGCAGATCGCCGGAGAGCCGCACAAAGGCATTCATCCATGCAAAACAAAACGCCGACAAAATGATGCAGATCATGCCCTTCTGCCGGTCAGACAAAGAACGCTTTGTCATGATTTTCATCTTCTTTCATTGACGTGTTTTATGGCTGACATAGCCGCCGGTGAACTTGGAGGACAGGAACGTCTGTTCCCCATACAGCCCGTAATAGCCGGAGAGCAGATAGCTGACAGCAATTGCCAGCAGATAATACGGAGCACCCGCCATACCGAACAGTTCAGATGCGATCATCATAGAAGCCAGCGGGCAGTTGGTCACGCCGCAGAACAGTGCCGCCATGCCTACCGCCGCACAGAGAGAGGGCGAAATTTCCAGCAAGTGCCCGAACAGACAGCCAAACGTTGCCCCAATGAAAAAGGAAGGTACGATCTCGCCGCCCTTAAAGCCGCCGCCCAATGTCAACGCCGTGAAGATCATCTTCGCCAGAAACGCATACCAGACCACCTGCCCTGCCACGGCACGCCGCATCACCTCGCCGCCAATGCCCAGATAGTCCTGATTATGTACCAGAAACGCCAGCACCCAGAGCACACCGCTTGCCGCCAGAATCCGCAGATATGGATTTTTGCAATACTTTTTCAGGAAGTGCTCCGTCTGGTGCAGCAGCACACAGAACAGAATGCTCACCGCCGCACAGCAAACGCCCAGCAGCAAAATTTTCAACGCCGGCACCACCTGAAACGCCGGAATTTCCCCGATCGTATACTTCGCCAGCGGAATGCCGCATTTGCCCGCCAGCCACGAAGCCGTCAGAGAAGCAATGGTACAGGGCACCAGTGCCGCATACCGCATGGCACCGACACACACCACTTCCATGGCGAAAACCGGTGCCGCAATGGGCGTGCGAAAAATTGCCGAAAACGCCGCCGACATGCCGCAGAGCATCAGCACCTGTTTATCCCGTTCCGCCAGACGGAACACCCGTCCCAGCATACTGCCCACACTGCCGCCCAGCTGCAACGCCGCACCTTCCCGTCCGGCACTGCCGCCGCAGAAGTGGGTCACTACGGTGGAAATGAAAATCAGCGGTGCCATTTGCATAGGCAGTTCCGTTTCTGCCCGCAGCGAAGCCAGCACCATATTGGTGCCCTTGTCGTTCTGGTCGTGACTGATGCGGTACAGCCACACGATCAGCAGACCGCCGGCGGGAAGTGTCAGCACTGTCCACCAATGCCCCGTCCGGAATGTCGTCACCCACTGTATGGCATACACAAAAGCAATCCCGATAAATCCCACCAGAACGCCCATCAGCACAGAGTAAAACACCCACCGCAGCAGCAGCCGCAAATGGGAAAGAATGTGGATACCGCTGTGCAGCAGCCGTCCTTTCCAGTGGGAAAGAAAACGTTCCCTTGAACGCATACCATTCCTCCTGACACAAACGCAATCCTCCGGAAAGTCATACTTTCCAGAGGATTTCCGTCCAATTTTATTTGCAAGGCAACACCGCACAAAGCTTGTGCGGTGTTGCCGCAAGGAAAGTAATTTTGCTTTCCTCAATAATTCTCAGCCTTGACCTGAAAATAGGACTGCGGGTGCTGGCAGACCGGACAGACCTCCGGAGCCTTTTTGCCTACGACAATGTGACCGCAGTTGGCACATTCCCAGATGACATCGCCGTCCTTGGAAAAGACGCAGTCGCCCTCGATATTGGCGAGCAGCTTGCGATAACGTGCTTCGTGTTCCTTCTCGATCGCACCCACCGCCTCAAACAGTGCCGCGATCTGTGTGAAGCCCTCTGCCTTTGCCTGCTCCGCGAACTCGACATACATATCTGTCCACTCGTAGTTTTCGCCGGCAGCCGCATCTTTCAGGTTCTCCGTTGTTTCCGGCATCACGCCGCCATGCAGCAGCTTGAACCAGATCTTCGCGTGTTCCTTTTCATTGTTGGCAGTTTCCTCGAACAGCTTGCCGATTTGCACATAACCGTCTTTCTTTGCCTTGGAAGCGTAATAATTATACTTGGTGAATGCCTGTGATTCGCCGGCAAATGCCGCCAGCAAGTTTTTTTCCGTCTGTGAACCTTTCAGTTCTGCCATGATATGACCTCCTTTTTATCTTGGAGAAAGCAAAACAAAACTGTTGCATACAAACAGGTTTTATTCCGCATTTTTCCTATGTGGTTCTTCGGTGGTTTGCAGCTGTGCCCGCTGTTCCGCCGCCTTTCGACAGGCGGGACACAATCCGGAAAAGACAATGTGATGGGATTCCACCAGAAAATCATCGCAGCCTACGATCTTGCTGCACAGGTCGCTCTGATAGGGCATGTTCACATCGAACACCCGATTGCAGCTGCGGCATTCCAGATGATAGTGGGGCTTGGTGTTGAAATCGAAACAGTCTGCCCCGTCCGGAATGGGAATGTGCAGGATCTCGCCCTGCTCTGACAGGATCTTCAGATTCCGGTAGACCGTCGCCTTGCTGATCAGCGTGTTCTCTGCGGCGATCTCCCGAAAGATTTCGTCTGCCGTAGGGTGATTGTGCATTCGCCGTACCGTTTCCAGCACCAGACGACGCTGAAGCGTATTGCGATTTTTCATAAAAATCAATCCTTTAAGCCGAGCATATACAAGACATGCTCTAATAGTATCAGTTCTTAATTAACATTATATACTATCTGATTTGACTTGTCAAGAGATTTTTCTGAAAAGGCAACACAACAACATCATTTTCCCTCTTTTATTGTCGCCGGTTTCCGGAAGATTATACAAAAAAGCCTGCCTTGACAAAAAGCAAGACAGGCTCGATACCACAAATTACGCTTTACGGCAATACCGCACAAAGATTGTGCGACAGATGCGTCGTCAAATTTTTCGTC
>ERZ772889.3164-NODE-3164-length-11777-cov-2.890036_pt1 | contig 11777 bp, 8 predicted proteins | sample MGYA00512127_ERZ772889 | MGnify/ENA primary metagenome ERZ772889 (study PRJEB29015, sample SAMEA2737689) | human gut metagenome | biome: human gut; feature: human-associated habitat; material: faeces | place: China | collected 2012 ... | reverse complement strand
TTACATATTCCAGATCTTCCAGATCCATCAGGAATTCCTGTGTCCAGAGAGTTGCTCTCTTACCTACGGTTGTGGGCTGTGCCGGCTGGAAATGAGTAAATGCCAGAGTCGGCTGATCCTTATACTGTGCAGCAAACTTGGAAAGCTCAGCGATCACATTCACAAGTTTCTTGCGGACAAGTTTCAGTGCCTCTGTCATAACGATAATGTCAGTGTTATCTCCTACATAACAGGAGGTCGCTCCCAGATGGATGATACCTTTTGCCTTCGGGCACTGTACACCAAACGCATACACGTGAGACATTACATCATGGCGAACCTGACGCTCACGCTCCTTAGCCACATCATAGTTGATATCATCCGCATGAGCTTTCATCTCGTCAATCTGCTCCTGGGTGATGTTAAGGCCAAGCTCACGTTCCGTCTCAGCAAGTGCGATCCACAGCTTTCTCCATGTGCGGAATTTCATGTCCGGGGAAAAAATGTACTGCATCTCTTTGCTTGCGTACCGCTCTGACAGCGGGCTTACATATCTGTCTGTATTCATTATTATCCTCCTGATTACATACATCCGGGCCGGAATGGCGAATGATCCGTTATCTGCCCGAATCTGGTTAATTCACGCCTCTTGAAATTATATAACATTGCCTCTTTAAAAGCAACCGTTTGTTACTCCATACCCTGATGGAATTTTCCCAGGAATTCCTTCATTCTGCCATTATCGGAAGAAAATACCTCCTGTGGGGTTCCTTTCACTGCGATCACACCCTTGTCCATAAAAATGATACGATCGGAAATATCTCTTGCAAAATTCATCTCATGGGTAACAATCACCATGGTGATATGCTCCTGTGCCAGATCCTTGATAACCTTCAGGATCTCACCGGTGAGCTCCGGATCCAGTGCAGATGTCGGCTCATCAAAAAACAAGATCTTCGGGTTCATGCAGAGGGCACGGGCAATGGATACTCGCTGCTGCTGTCCTCCGGAAAGCTGGAAAGGATATGCGTTCTCCTTATCTGCCAGGCCCATCTTCTTAAGAAGGCTTCTTGCCTGGGCATAAACTTCATCTTTCTTTCTCTTCTGCACTTTTAAAGGTGCATCCACGATATTTTTCATTACGGAAAAATGAGGAAACAGATTAAACTGCTGGAATACCAGTCCCACATCTCCTGTTTTGATGATCTCGCCGCTGTCCGGTGTCTCAAGACCTGTGGCGCAGCGCAGGATGGTGGACTTGCCGGAACCGGAAGGACCGATGATACTTAAAACTTCCCCCTCTTCCACATCAAGCGAAATGTCTTTGAGAACTTCCAGCCCGTCAAAGCTTTTTTTGATATGTTTCATTTCAAATAATTTCATATTCTGTCCTCTCCATTCCGGTTAACGGTAGTAATTCATGCTCTTCTCAACCTTCTGCATCACAACAGCCACGATCAGATTGAATACATAATAAAATACGGCAGCGATCACAAAGGGCATCATGGTCGTCTGTGCACTTGCGATCTGCTTGGCAATGGTAAACATCTCCGCTACTGCCACAACAAAGGCAAGGGAAGTATCCTTGACCAGTGTAATAACTTCATTGGTAATGGATGGCAGGATCCTTTTGATCACCTGTGGAAGGATGATGCGGAAAAACGTCTGCACTTTATTGTATCCGAGGATCTTTGCAGCCTCATACTGTCCAACCGGCATGGACTCAATGCCGCCACGGTAGATTTCTGCAAAATAGGCCGCATAGTTGATGGCAAATGCGATAAATACAGCGATCAGGCTGTATCCCATGGAAATACGGATTCCAAAGATAAAATATGGACCGAAATATACAACCATCAGCTGCAACATCAGAGGAGTTCCTCTCATGATGGATATGTAAGCGGATACAATGGAAAGCATCAGCGGAGTTCCTCTCATCACTGATATATAAAGTTTAAAAATTGTACTGATAATCTTATTCTTTGACATTCTGCCAAAACAGATCAGAAGTCCCAGCGGCAGAGAAAACAGCAAAGTTACAAAAAAGATCTCAATGGAGACCAGCATTCCTCCTGCCAGCTGCTGAAGCATTACAATAAAACTCATTTTTTTCCTCCTGGTTCGGAGTATCTGTCCCATTTATCGGACTGATACCTGTAATTCCTGTAAACAACAGGAAATGAGCATGCCCGGCAGCTCTTCCAACGCCGAAGCACCCTCATTTCCTTTTTATGCAAAAGCTTCAAAAACTTCTGCTATGTTTCTTATTTCTCCTGCTGTTTGATAGTTTCTGAAAAATATCTTCACAGTTTTTGCTGTAATCTGAGACTGGATCACTTAGATTCAGAATCCGCTTCTTTCTCTGTGCTATCTGCACTTTCTTCTGTGTCAGCTTCTGTGGAATCGGAATCTGAGTCCTCCTTATCCTCGCTGATGCAGAGCATACTCTTATCCAGCTCATATTTATCTGCAAGCTTGTCAACTTCACCGGACTCGTCAAGTTTCTTGACTTCATCCCATACCAGATCTTTCAGTTCATCGTTACCCTTCTTAAATCCGATGCCATACTGCTCATTCTGGATCGGCTCGTCAAGGATCACATATTTATCCTTGCCTCTCTGGGAAAGCTGATAATTGGCAACACCAATATCAACAGCAACCGCATCTGCAGCACCGGAATCAATGTTCATAAATGCAGTGTTGTAATCCGGGTTCTCTGTGAGAGATGCAAAGCTGTCCTTCAGTTCCTTATTGTCATCGTTGTTCAATGCGTCCAGTGCAGCGGATGCAGCCTGTACAACTACGTTCTTACCCTTAAGGTCTGCAAGCTTCTCAATTCCGGAATCCTTGGCAACTACGATCACCTGCTCATTGTTGATATAAGGATCGCTCCATGTATAATCATCCTCACGGCCGTTAATGGTAAATCCGTTCCAGATACAGTCGATGGTTCCGGAATTCAGCTCCATATCCTTGGAATCCCAGTTGATCGGCTTCTTGACAAGCTCCCAGCCAAGATTATCACATACTTCCTGAGCCAGGTCAAGGTCAAATCCCACATATTCTCCATTATCATCCTTATATCCGAATGGAGGGTACTCTGCGTCAAATCCGACGATCAGTGTCTTATCCTCAACACCAGCCTGTACACTTACTCCTGTTACCATCATTCCTATTGTCATCGCTGCCGCCATTACTACTGCAACTGTTCTCTTCTTCATGATCGTTCTCCTTTTTTTCGTTATTCCTTTATCACGTGGTCACTCTACCACGCGAAAGCGTATGGTTATAGTAACATACCAAAAAGGAGCTGTCAAGAGCAAACCTTCTGCTGTGCCAGATAATCTTTGTATTTCTGTCTTGCATTTTTCAGATAGGCTCTGGAAATAGGAATTTCTGTCTGTCCGATGACAAAACTGTTCTTTTTAAGTGAGGTCACTTTCTCCAGATTAATGCAGAAACTCTGATGACATCTTAAGAAACTGCTCTCTGCCAGCTGACCTTCAAAATCCCCCAGCCGCGCCCGGCAGCTGATCTTCTTTCCATCTGTAAGATGAAAGGTTACATTGTGAAGGCTGCTGGATATGTACGACAATCGGCTGTGCTGAAGTGTATAAACCTGCGTTCTGTAATGAAAATACAGCGCTCTTCCACCCTCCCGCTTACATGCCGACAGAATCGGTATCAGCACATGTTCCAGTTCTCCGCTTTCCACCGGTTTCGTCAGATAATTATATGCAAATACTTCAAAGGCTTCTTTATAAAATTTCTCATTGTCCGCTACCATGACAACCGGTATATAATTTCCCCGCAGTCTCATTGCCCGTACAGTCTCCAGGCTTTTCCCATTTTCGCCGTCCAGTCCCATGAACACCATATTACAGATCTTATGTTCCTGGGAAAGTCCGTCAAGAAACCCCTGTCTGCTGCGATATACCAGTATCTCCGCATCCGGAACAAGTGTGGACAGCTGCCTGGAAAGTTTCTGTGCATCTTTTCGTATTTCGTCACATATCGCAATTGTCATTACCGCCATGGTTCTGGTTTCCTCCGTCCTGTTGTTTCTGCTTAACTCTATAAGACCTATTTTATTTTTATAGAAAGGACTCTGCAATATGTGCTACCAATTGTGCCCTCTTTTTTTACAAATCATTGCAATTCCTGATTCATTTCCGTATAATAATGCCATAAGTATGAAAAAGGAGAATTATCATGTCTGATTTCAGCAGTAAATGTCGCGAATATCTAACAGATACAGGAGAAACGGTTTACCAGTTAGCTTCATCCTCCGGTCTGGACCGCACCTCCCTGCAGCGTATGCTTACAGGCAAACGTCTGCCCAGCATTGACTTTATCCACCAGTTCTGCGACTCCATCCGGATTAATCCATCTCAGCGCCTGGAACTGATGGAATTATATAAAATCGAAAAAATTGGAAAAGAAGTTTATTATAACCGAAAATATATTCAGGAGCTTCTCCGCGTAATCAGCTCCCAGCAGACCATTTCCCCCTCCGGTTTCCAGCGGCTTCCTTCTCTGCCGTTTTACCGTGGAGATTTTTCTTTTGATGTGGAAAAAAAGGTCTTCAGCCTTTTTGAAGATATCCTTGATTCCGGCTCTGATGAAGAAATCTGTACTAATATCCCGGCTAACTGCCGCCTTCTTGTACAGACTTTTGCACGCCTTTATCCAGAATACGGGAAGCTTCCTCCTGTGATCCAGATTCTTCCGCTTCATCAGAATCCCACCGCTTCACCGGATTACAATATGAACCTGGAAACCTTTCTCTGCACCATCCTCCCAATCCTGTCCGGTTTTCTCAATTATCAGCCGTATTATTACTATACACAGGCAGGAAGAGATGTTTCCAGTTACACATTATTTCCGTTTTTCTTTATAACAAAAAAGAAGCTCCTGCTTCTCTCCTATGATATGATGACCTTTGTGTTCACAGAAAATCCGGCTGTTGTCAGCTCTTACAATCAGGAATTTCAACGGATTCTTGAAAATTCCCGACGTTTCTTTCAGCAGTCCGATTCTCCCTCTCAGATTCTGGAAATTTTTGGTTCCATTATGCACACCAGTATTACGACAAATTTTGCGCTGGAATCCCATCCCTGCCTTGCCCTGATGTCCTACGGACCTGATTTTGTGCAGGCATTATTTAAAAACCGTGATGTGGACCTTTCCAGTCCTGTCTATACACAGCTGGCTGCCGTATTAAAACAGCCATCCTTTGCTTTTACAGAAGATGACACTTACTGCAATTATTTTACCCTGAACGGAATCCGGAAATTTGCGGAAACCGGACTGCTTGACGGTCCCTATTCCTACCATCAGACACCACTTCCGGTGGAAGAACGAAAAAGAGCCATCCTGCATCTTCTTAATACAGATCTGGGTGGCGAAAAATGCAGAATCCTCAAGCCTTCTGTTCTTCCCGAAACAGTCATTCATCTTGAAGTCCTGTCTGATTACTCTGTTTTTCTCTGTTTTCTCTCAGAGGAAGACACCTTTATCTGCGTCTATCTGAAAGAGACAAGTATCGGCCAGGCACTGAATGATTATCTCTGCTCCCTTGCCGACGATCATGCCGCTTACTCAAAAAAAGAAGCCCAGCAAATCCTGCTGGGACTTCTTGAACAGCTTTAAGAACCTGTACTTCTGTGATATTCTCTTGTAAGATTCTCAAGAATCCTGTCGGTCTCCCCGGATGCAATCTTCTGCTCCGGGAGACTCAAAAACTTCTCCAGTCTTCCTGCTACCTCTTCTTTTACTGTTTCTTCCACCTTCAGCTCTTCCAGCCTCTTTTCAAACTCTTCCTGGCTGTGAACACTTCGATACGCCAGAAGATAAACTTTCAGAGCTTTTTCTGACCGGTTTTCTCTCCATGCCATAAAAAAGCAGTCAAGGGCTTTGTCCATCTGAAATAGATAACTGTAGGCACATCCCTGATTATGGAAAATCCGCTCACGCATCTCACCGGAAACATCTTTTGACTCCTTTTCCAGCAGTTTCTGATAAACCCGGATGGCATTTACATACATCCGGTTCTCCATAAGAGCGTCCCCTTTCTGTTTTTCCCTGATTTCCTCAGATTCACTGTTTCTTCTCTCAATTCTGCCATTCAGTGTACGGAGTTCCTCATAAGCCAGATAATTGATTTCCTTAAAAACCGGATACAGGATTTCTTCCAGTCCTGCTTCTTTTCCGATAAAAGGTTTCAGTTTTGCCGCAAGTTTCGGCAGATCCAGTTCTTCTTCAAGCCAGGTGCACAGCTGATTGCTGATCAGAGAACTGTCCACAAGATACAGATTGTTGTAGAGATAATAGCACAGTTCTTCTATGGAATAAATATTCGTGCTGATATTTTCAATATAAAATGGTTTCTCTGCTTTCTTTACCTGGCATAAAATATATCCGCTCATACCTGTTTCCTTTCTTCCGTTTCATCCCAGCGAACCAGTTCTTTCCAGACTTTTCCACTGGACGGATACATTTCACCAAATCCAAGATCTCTCACTGTAACCTCGCACTCTTTCGGGGATACATATTTCAGCGTAAGCGCAAGTCTGGTTGTCCGGTTCGGGCGTTCTGGCAGGCCATCAAGAGCCATCGCCACACGCTTCTTTTCCGTTTCATCCGGAAGGCTTACCGTAAATACCAGTTCCTTTGTATCATCCAGAATCAGTTCACATCCGGCACTGCATTCATACCAGTTACTTCCACCTTCAATCAGTGGATAATATGCCGGAGAGCCCATAACACGCATGTCCATTCCCACATCTGCAACAACCAGGGAGTCACTTAAATAGCGATAGCCTTTCAGCTTACAATCCTCAAGGCGGTCTTTAACAGCGATGCAGGCACCTTTTGCAAAAAGATTATTTCCGTAAAATACCTTGCGGCCCTGATGACATAGAATTTTCACCGACTGCTGCGCCCATTGCTGGTCAAATCCTTTTCCTGTAATCTGGACACTGGAAAAGAGCTCTTTTCCAAGAGTTTTGCTCACAAAACGGCAAAACTCCACATCACGGATTTCATTTTCCGGATCGAGCTTTGTGCTTACCGGATCTTCCAGTTTTACAAGGACAGGCCTGGATGCACCGTTTATGGTCAGTTTCCGGAAATCAACCGTATCTCCCGAAAACGCATACCATCCTACGCTCCGGTTCCAGGTTTCTCTTTTCTGTGAGAGCACATAATAATAGAAGCTTTCCCCATAATCCAGCAGCATATATTTCTCATGTGGAAATCCAATTATTTCAAATGCTTTCTGGAAATTCTCAACCTGAATTTCCGTCAGCCCGGGCAGTGTCACCGCTACACATTTAGTATTTTTGACCAGTTCTGCCACTCCCAGAAATTTAAGCATTCCCTGCAGAAACTGAGCCAGGATCTCCCATGGTGCAAGTTCCTGTCCTTCCACCAGCACAGAATCACTTTTTTCACAGATTCCATAGACATCATCGATCATGACTCCGCCCTTTTCCCGGACAAAGTAATCTGCTTCCAGTCCTACGCAATAGTCTTTCTGCTCCGGTCTCCAGCACAGAATACAGGGAGCCTCATACTGATTTCCACCCGCTTTCATAGAAAGAGAACGTGCCTCGTCTCCTTTTCTGTCATAATAACATATCTGAGAATACTCTTTGCCAAAATCAATTCCCACGATCAAATCACGAATTTCGTTCATTTGTTCCTCCCGGTTTCAGGACAATCTGTTCCTGCTCTTCTTTCTCGATCACAAACATCTTCTTCACATACTGTTCCTGGCGAAGATACTTCTTCACCTGTGAAAACACTTCTTTCTTTTTATCCAGTCTGCGTGCAGAGAGCATCTGATTGATCATATGATATTTGCTTACAGGTGTACCCTCAATCTTATTCATTGTAAGTACCCTCTCCTGTGTCCGATTTACCCGCTCTCCTGTTACTGATTCAAAATAGTACCGCAATGTCTCCCCGTAGAACAATGTAAATGATTTTGCAAAAATACCTTCATATAAATCACGCAGAGGCTCTGTCTGATATTTCACCTGATTTCCGAGGCCTGCATCCAGTGCATAATAGAGTGTCACCTTTGCAGACGGATCTGCATGGTATTCCACAAAGGTTTTATCATCCAGCTGATAGGGACTTAAGACAGATACCGGAAGTTTCCTGAAAAACGCAAAGTACATTCCCTGTTTCACACATTTCTGAAGAATCTCCTCTGCATTGCAAAGCTGTTTTTTCTCCAGTTTTTTTTCTTTGGAATACGCTTCCAGAAGAGCAAGACTGCATACAAAATCAACCGGCCATTTCTCATCATAAGCCCGCTCCAGCAGACTTCTTACAAAAACACTCATCGGATATTCTTTTACAAATGCACCATATGCAGTCTGCGTAAGATATGCTCCTGTAATACGTTCCTTTCCGCTGTGATGAACATAATCCTCCAGGATCTTCTCTCCCTCTTTCCTGTAATCAGAAGTAAACATCAGAAGGCCAAGAAGCTTCTCTTCCAGTTCATAAGTATCCATCTCAAAGCCCTGCGCACTTTTCCATACAGATATCAGTTCATCTACAGGACCAAATCTGTATTCCATAAGATACTTCAGGATCACTTCATCATATTTTCCGCGTCTGTATACATCCGATGCAAGGGCAAGCAATTCGTCATCCTCCTCCATCTCACATCTTGTCAGCATTCTGCTGGTCAGTTTCAGCTGGCTCTCTATGCGGATTCCTTCATATCCGAATTGGGAAACAATGGACATTGCCTGCTGATACATTCCTCTGGAGATCAGTACTTCCAGAAGAGCTGTTCTGTCTACAGCCGCATATTTCTTATAGTCCATCTGTCTCAGATAATTATCTGCTTCTTCTGCTCCGGTGTGTTCGGAATAATAAGAAAGCAGCTTCTCTCTGATACATTTCTGATATTCATCTGAAAATTCCTCTGACTCCGGGATCCTCTGGAATGCCTGAAGATTCTCCTGTTTCAGTTCTGTATGCTCACTGCAGTGAAGTACCAGCCCCGGCTCTTCAATATGAAAACCAAGAACCTTATCTGTCAGTTCACGCTCATCGAATAATTTCTTGATATTATAATCTACTGTTGATACATATCTTCTCTGCTTCCCATCCTGAAACAGGATCACCGCATCATCTGTATAAATTCTTGGATAAGCTACGCCCTGGATACATGGGTAAATTTCTTCTTCCCTGAGCTGTTCATGGCGCACGATCACATAGCGTATCTTCTTATCATCACAGTACAGTCTGTGTGTAAACAGCTTCTGCACGAGCAGTTTTGCCTGTCCTTCTGTTTTGGGATTGCTTAAAAATTCCTGATAAAGGACCGCATAATTCTCATTCATCCGTCCTTCTTTCGCCTTGCGCATGGCAAAAATCTTCATATGATCCCTGTAATCCGCATATGTCTGTGGCTGACGGCCTCTGTTTCCCACAATACTTGCATAAATAAATGCCTTTTTATCATCTGCAAGAGAAGTATTATTATAGGTAAAATACATCAGAAGGGGCTTTGGAAGTTCTCTCTGATAAGATGTATCCATTGTTTCCACATAATATTCATATATCCTCGTCAGACGGATTCCTTTCTCCACTGCCTGGGAAAACCATCTGAAATATTCCGGTTTTCTCGGATTTCCAAGCATGATATATCTGCAGATTGCTTCCAGCGTATCATCGGATTCAAAAGCATCGTATCCCATTGCCAGTGCTCTGTACATACTGGTACAAAATTCTCTCTCATACCCTGTAAGATAGGCAAATCTCATCACCAGCTCTTCTGTCAGAAGACCTTTCTCTCCCGCAAATAAAAATACCTGTGTCCAGAAACTGCTCATTCTGTGAAGAAGCGTTGTATCACTGCTGATATAATTCCATGCTTCCAGATACAGAAACGGACTCCTGCAGCCTTTCTCAAAAAGTTCCTCCATCATAAATACCAGCCTTGAAGGGGAACCCTTATCCTCCGGATTCATCTCCATCCAGAGTTTGAACAACAGGAAACTGTCTTCCTTCTGCAGAAAGAAATTGTACAGACGTCTTATCGCCTGTTCTCTGTCTTTGTGCAATCCTGTAAGAACGCAGAGATAAAGGTAAGCACCTGCCAGTTCCAGATTCTCTCTGACAAAGTTCTGATGTTTAAATTTCTTCAGAATTTCTCTTGCCTGCTCATCCTTTTCTTCCATATGAAGAATGTATGCTTCATACATCTGATATTCCGGATAATCACAGCCTTCTTCCCTTAACTGATTAAGAACAAATCTGCTGCTGCCGATCCATGTCTTACTGTCCATTCTTTTGCAGGAGTATTCTGCAAGGTCACGTAACAGTTCCAGCTTATGCCGTTTCACATGAATCTCTGTTTTGAGCTGCACTTTCGATTCCATGGATGCAGTGATCTGATAAGTCAGCTGCTGATAAGGACTCTTCACAGTGATCTCACCAAACTGACGTCCTTTTTTCAGCTTTTCTTTACGGATTACATATTCCACCTGATAATAGCTTCCTATAAAATCCTCATCTGTGACCACATGCCTGGAAACTTCCAGAAAATCGCCTTTCGCCTCTACCTCCAGCCTGAGATGTCCCCATCCGCTCCTCTGGACTGCAAAAGTTTCGCGGACAGATTCACTGATATCATAAAAGCTGTTCTGATCTGCCTTCAGTTCAATTTTTACAGGATCCTTTTTTCCCGTTCCGATCAGAAACTCTTCTACATGCTGAAATGTCACAGGCTGTTTTGAGAGTCCCTTATAAAGAGCTTTCTCTTTCTGTCCGGCATTTCTTAACAGAAGTTCAAATCTGCGGTCTGTAAAAACACGATATGCTTCTTTAAAATCGTCTTTTGCAATATTCACAAAGGTATCCATATCCGGCACATCTCCGGCTGCACTTTTCAGTTCTGCTTTCTCTGTCTGAATAAGAAATGGCAGCTTATATTCTCCAATGTCTGTGGTGAAACAAAGCCATCCCTCATGTCTCTCACCCGGGTGCATCCCCGCACCGTCAATTCCATACTGCAGTCTCACCGTAGTTCCCGAAAATTTCTCGGTTCCCGGTACCACGCGCCTGTTGGAAGATGTAATATATCCACGTATTTTCTGATTATCCTCTGTTCCGAAATACAGTTCCCCTTTGTACACATCACCTGCTTTTAGAGTCACTTCTATTTTGTCCTGCGAAAAAAGGAGCTGCGGATGTTCATGTCTGAAATTTCCACTTAATAGTTCTTCTATCGTCTTTTTCAAAATTGTTCACCTTATATCCTTGCTTAAATTACAGAGCTACTGTTCACAAGCCTATTGCATTCAATTATACACCACAAAACACATCCGCGCAACAATCCGCTCTTCAGCTTTTTCTCCTTAATTGAATATTGCGCACAGTTAAATTGTCTTATATAATAAAATATATCTTATGATTAGAGCAGATAATTCCTTCATTGTACAGTATTTATCAGAAATAAGTATCTGCTCATAAAGAACGGAGGTGCTCTATGAAAAAATTAAAAGTATTTTCTATCTCAGCAATTCTTATTGCCATCTGTTGCTCTTTACTGTTCTCAGTTTCAGTATCCGCAGCATCAAAAAAGCGTAACAAATTTGACCATAAACCCAGCGGAAACATTTATTACTACGATGAAAACGGGCATACTGCAAAGGGGCTTGTCACGATCCGCGGAAAAAAATATTATTTTAATGAAAAGGGAATCCAGCAGAACGGCTGGCAGAAGATCAAAGGAGATTATTATTTCTTCCAGATCCGCAACGGCTGTT